>TARA_B110000503_G_scaffold44484_2_pt1 | contig 13040 bp, 10 predicted proteins | sample TARA_B110000503 | Tara Oceans TARA_B110000503 (sample SAMEA4397472) | marine metagenome | biome: Polar Biome; feature: [SRF] surface water layer (ENVO:00010504); material: water (ENVO:00002006), including particulate matter (ENVO:01000060) such as... | depth 5 m | reverse complement strand
CCCGCAAGGGACCGTGAGTTCGAATCTCACCTCTTCCGCCAATGATTAAGCGAATACGCCCTCTATAGGACGTTTTTTGTTTCTACATACCCAAAAACATACCCAAGATTTTTGGCTGCTCACGGCTCATTGCCATCGGTCCGCGTATTTGGCTGCTGCCCTTTGGGGTCACGTTGCGATCTGTTTGCCACACCAGTTTCTGATGTTCTGCCTGCGCAGACCCCACCGTACCCCCACCCCCCATTTTCTCAAATGGGTCCCCCCAGAACACTTGTACAGTGTTCCGCTCAAACGATTTAAAAATCAGGGGATCTCTGTCTAAGGTTAGACACCCAGCTAGTGTGCGCATGGTGCGCGCCATGGTTTATCGAGGAGGGGGTCAGTTTAAACCTTTAGCCTTCTTAAGACCGTTTAACCACCAATCGATATAGTGAATCGCCCCGGGTTTCATGGGCGATATTTTCTCAGACTGGGCTTGCTACAGACACACCGAAACCGGAGTTACGCAGTGGATCCTTAGGGGAAACACTTAAGTCGCCTAAAGCTCAGGTTGATAGAATTTAATCCTCTTAAGATGTTTTCATTGTTGAGGAAATATCATGTTTGTGCTCGCTTGGTTATTTGGTATTGCGGCGACTCTGGTCTTTATTGCGATCTTAGTCACCTTTTTAAATCACTTCTATCGTAAATCCAGTCGTGACCTCGCGATCATTCGTACTGGATTCGGTGGTCAAAAAACCCTCATTTCAGGGGGTTGTTTGGCGTTGCCTTTCCTTCATAAAATTGACGAAATAAATTTGCGAACTATTCGAATTGAAGTTCGTCGGATCGCTGAAAAATCGCTGATTACTGAAGATCGCATGCGAGTAGATGCCGAACTTGAGTTCTATGTGCGAGTACAGCCCACAATTGAAGGTGTCGCTACAGCAGCCCAGTCGCTTGGTTCAAAGGCATTCAATACTGAAGGTATTCGAAACTTGCTCGAAGGTCGATTCATTGATGCTGTCCAAGCGATTGCCGCAAGTCTCACCATGGACCAAATCCATGAGAAAAGATCCCAATTTGTTGCTGAAATTTCCGCATTACTCAAAGATAATTTGGCTGAAAATGGTGTGATTCTTAGCTCAGTCTCATTGACACGATTGGATCAGACATCATTTTCTTCATTGGATGAGAATAATGCATTTAACTCAGTAGGAATGCGACGATTAGCCGAAATAATTGCTGTTAACCGAAAAAAGAGAGTCCAGATCGAAGCAGAAGCAGATATTTCTGTTCTCCAAACTCAATTAGATGCCACCAAGCAACGACTGCATTTAAATCAGCAAGAAGAAGAGGCGCAAATTCGGCAGCGACTGGAACTTGATAAAATCAAAGCCCAGAGTGAGTCCCAGGCTGCTGAAGCTCGTGAAGTTGCCCAGGCCACTTCTGAATCTGCTCGAATTAGTCGAGAGCAAGAAATTCGGATGCGTGAAATTCAAAAACAACGTGAATTAAATAAAATAGAAATAGAATCGCAGCTCAACTCAGCGATGCGGAAAATAGATAGCTCGATAACGTTAGCTGCGAAAAATGCTGAAGAGGCGAGTGCCCAGGCGGCAGCTGAATTAGCTCGAACAGCCGTTATATTGGCTCAAGAAAAAGTTCAAACTGATCGAGAGCGCGCGGTCGCCGACCGCTCACTTGAGATGGCTCTTAAGCGTGTGAAAGAAGCTGGTGAAGTCGCTGAAGCAAATGCAGCCTCTGAGACAACGGTGTTATTGAAGCACGCTAAGGCAGCAGCTGAAGCCACGCTCACTCGTGCGCATGCAGAAAAAACACGTATGTTGGCTGAGTCCGAGGGGTCGCGTGCAATGATTGATGCTGAAAATGCTCTTAGCACACCTGTGCTAAATATGAAGTTGGAGCAATACCGGCTTGACCGATTACCTGACATCATGGCGCAAATGATGAAGCCAGTCGAAAAAATAGACAGCATTCGTATCAACCATGTCAGTGGCTTTGGTGCGACTAGCGGTTCCGCTACGCTAGGCACTGGAGGTTCCAGTGTTCACGGTAGTGATAAGCCGCCGGTAACACAAGTCATGGACAGCATTTTAGGAATGGCACTTCAATTGCCCGCGCTAAAAAGTATCGGTGACCAAATTGGTGTCGACTTATCTGGTGCCATTGGCGCCGCTTCCAAGCCGACGCCTAATAACGATCAAAAAACCTGATTCCTCTTCCACTTAAAACTCAGTTTTCTCCCTGAAACCAACGAGCTTCTCGCTCACTACTTAGGACTAACACCATGAGCTTTTCACGACGTAAATTCTTGGCCGGAACTGGTACTGCAGGCCTAGCCGTAATGGGCGCGACAATTCCATTTGAGCTGGTTTTGGCACAAGGGTCGCCCATTAAGCTTGGCTCAATTTTAGACAATTCGGGAAACCTCGATGCGTATGGAAAACCTATGGTGATGGCTACCACACTGGCGGTTGAAGAGCTTAATGCAGCTGGTGGTTTGCTAGGCCGAAAAATTGACTTGATTCAATATGACTCACAGTCAAATATGGCACTTTATACAAAATATGCACAGCAACTTACCCGCAGCGATAATGTCGATGTGATGCATGGAGGTATTACGTCAGCTTCACGAGAAGCTGTTCGCCAAACGTTGCATCGTGCCAATACCTTGTATTTTTACAACGTACTGTACGAAGGTGGGGTATGTGATCGTAATATTGTGTGTACAGGGACCACTCCCGCCCAGGCTGCAGAACCGATTGTTGAAGTTGCCCTCAAGGAATGGGGGAATACGGCATACATACTAGCAGCGGACTATAATTACGGTCAAATTACAGCAAAATGGCTTAAGCACTACATCACTCAAGGTGGTGGAAAAGTATTGCAAACTGACTTCTTTCCGCTTGACGTGGCTGACTTTGGCTCGACTATCGCTAAAATTCAGCAAGCAAAACCCAAATTTTTGGTTGCAGCTTTAGTCGGTGGCGCGCACATGTCATTCTTTCGCCAATGGGCGGCTACAGGAATGAATAAGAAAATACCCATGTGTTCAACAACATTTGGGGTTGGTAATGAGCATCTCGCGTTATCGGCAGCAGAAGGTGACGGTATCCTGATAGCGGGTAACTACAGCCAAGAAAATACAAACCCCTCCAACAAAGACTTCCTAGCTAAGTGGGCCAAACGTTTCGGAGATACGAAGCTCATACATGAAATTGCTGTTTCTCAGTACCAGGGCATCATGCTATGGGCCGAATGCGTTAAGAAGGCCGGATCACTCGACCGTGAAAAAATGCTGGCAGCGATCGAGTCAGGTGTCAGCATTCAGGGTCCGGGTGGGACGATTACCCTAGAGCCTAAAACACATCATGCTATATTGGACATTAATGTAATGGAAGTGAAAAACCAAAAACTCACAATCAAGAAACAATATAAAGCTCGTATGCCATCAGATACACTTCAATTCTGTGATTTGCAGAAAAATCCAAAAGAAAATAAACAATTCGAAGTTAAAATTTAACAATAAATTGTTCCCCGGATTGTGTAATCCGGGGTTTTCTATTTAAAAAGGTTGATATGGATTACGCGGCAGTTGTTACTTTGGAAATCATCTACATGATTGCCTTTTTGATTCTGACTAGCGCCGGATTAGCTGTCATTTTCGGAATGATGAAAGTCATTAATTTGGCGCACGGTGAGTTCGTAATGGTTGGGGGCTACACTACGATCGCTTGTGCAAAAGCAAATATAAATATTTATTTTGCAATGCTCATTATAGCGCCAGTTGTCGTGGGTATATTAGGCTTATTGGTTGAGAGACTTGTGGTACGTCATCTTTACGGGCGTATGGTTGACACAATGTTAGCAACATGGGGGCTGTCGCTAATGATGGTCGGGATTGTGACATTTATTTTTGGAAACACAGCGGTCAGTGTACCAGCGCCTATTTCAGGCTATTCAGTCGGTCAGTTCCAAATGGGGGGATATAATTTGTTCATCATTGTAATTGCCGCATTATTAGTTGTTTCCATGTTTTTGGTAATGCGCTTTACACGACTCGGCCTTGTTGCGCGCGGAGCAATGCAGAGTGCTGATGTTGCATCCTCGTTGGGCTATGACCCTCAACGAGTGTACATGTGGACATTTGCTGTTGGATCCGCACTATCTGGTCTGGCTGGCGGTGTGCTTGCACCACTGACCGGTTTACTGCCTTCCTCTGGTGCCGCTTATGTGGCCAAAGCTTTTATTACCGTCGTTACAGGCGGTGGGGCTTTCATTACCGGAACTTTGTCGAGTTCAATTATTTTTGGTTCCATCAACCAAGCTGTGTCTTTCGCCTCAACGCCCGTGATAGGGGAAGTCGCTATGCTGGCCATTGCCGTTGTGCTATTACGTGTGATGCCGCAAGGTATTACAGGTCGATTTTTTCGTAACGCGACATGATTGGTGACGCCGCCAATTTCTCCAGTGCAGGTCGTACTCAATGGGTCTGGATAGTTCCAGTAGTTATTCTGTTGTTGGTTTTGCCTGCTGTGTTAGATACGAGCACGCCCACACTGCTTGCTATCTGGGCTTTGTTTGCCTTATCGCTGGGTTTAATGTGGGGGTATGCAGGTATTCTCAGCTTTGGGCATGCTGCCTATTTTGGTCTCGGAGCCTATACCTACGCGATTACTGCCATGAATTTGGGTGAGAGCACGGCAGCTTGGATACTGGCTATTCTCCTCCCAGCTTTTGTGGCATCTCTCATTGGCGCAATGATGTTTTACGGTCGCATTAGCGATGTTTACATGGGCGTAATCACTTTAGTTTTCTCGTTAATATTAGCAAAATTCATGGGAGCAACAGCTGGAGAAGCCTATCGCATCGGAAGTACTCGTTTAGGTGGGTTTAATGGTATTCCGGCATTTCCAATTATCAACGTGCCGGGTGACCCTTCTACACCAATTTTCGGGACGCCTTTTTATTATTTAGTCATCTGTTGTTTAGTGTTTTGCTATCTCATTGCGCGTTGGGTATTGTCTAGCGCTTTCGGTCGAATTTTACTGGGGATCCGCGAAAATGAGGCGCGTATCGAATTACTGGGCTACGACGCAGCAGCTTACAAAACAGGTATTTTTTCGCTGTCAGCTGCTATGGCTGGCATGGCCGGTTGTCTTTACGCTAGTTGGGCAGAAATCGTCACACCAGCATTGTTTGGGCTAGGGCAATCGGTTGAGGTCATCATCTGGGTAATCGCCGGTGGTCTTGGTACCTTGATGGGGCCAGTAATAGGGGCAGGACTACTCGGGTCACTCAAGTTATTACTTGGATCTCAAACGTATGTCGATAACTCGCTGGTTATTGGAAGTATTTTGGTATTGGTAGTCCTTGTGCTGCCTCGTGGTTTATTGCCCACTTTGACAGGCTGGCGCCGACGACAGGATCACCGTAGTGTTCGTCGTGCTCGAACCAATAGTATGCGCCGACGTGGGGGTGAGACCCGCCGCCCTCAACAACGCGCTGCTGGCAACAACCAGAATGAGCAGGAGACATGAGCGAAGTTATTGTCGAAACCCGTGATCTGTCTATGCGGTTTGGTGGTGTACTTGCCATCAACAATGTAAATTTTAATTTGCATGAGCGAGAAATGCGCTGCCTGATCGGTCCTAATGGTGCGGGTAAAAGTACCTTATTTAAATGCCTGACTGGGCAACAAAAAATCAATCACAGCAACGGCCACGTGTTCATCCGCGGACAGGATGTCACAGGCTGGCAGCCACATGAAATCGTGCAACTTGGTGTCGGAGTAAAAACTCAAGTACCTTCTCTCATGAACGGCTTGACAGTCTGGGAGAATCTGTGGCTGGCGGCTCGTCGGATCCATGGCAAACAGGGCGCATCGCATGAGGTTGACCGAATGGTCATCGAACTAGATTTACAAACCCATTTACGCCGGAATGTAGGAGAACTCGCGCATGGCCAACGTCAGATCGTGGAAATTGGTTTGGTGCTTTGTCAGCGTCCTAAGCTTGTATTGTTAGATGAACCAGCAGCTGGTATTACCGGAGCGGAAGCTGATCGGTTGGTTGAACTAATTCATAGTATCAATCTGCAGGCTGCTGTAGTGGTAGTTGATCATGACATGAATTTTGTCCGAATGCTTGGTGGTTCTGTAACTGTGCTGCACCAGGGAGCAGTGTTGATGGAGGGCACCGCCGACGCGGTTATGAACAATGAAAAAGTGCGGGAGGTATACATTGGCAACCGGGCGAAATGATCATGGCTGAAAAACTCCTATCTAATCCAGTCGATTTTGAGCACGCTGATGTGGTGCTCAAGGTATCCGAACTTCACGCCGGCTACGGACATGTTCCCGTTTTGAATGGCGTCAATCTGGAAGTCCGCGAGGGTGAGGCGGTTGGCGTTGTAGGTCACAACGGCATGGGTAAAACAACGCTGCTAAAAGTTATCATGGGGTTGATTGTGTCTACCGGTGGCCGTATCGAACTCGATGGAACCGATGCCACAGACTTCGCTGCACATCAGCGCGCACAAATGGGTATTGGCTATGTGCCTCAGGGTCGAGGTATTTTGCCTGGTCTTACCGCACTTGAAAACATCCGGATGGCCTGGCGCGAAGACATCGGGGAGACTGAAGAGCAGTCTGTCGAACGCGTAGTCGATCAGTTCCCTCGTTTAGGGGCTTTGCTGGACCGCAAGGGTGGATCGTTGTCAGGTGGAGAACAGCAGATTCTAGCGCTAGCTCGTGCTCTTGTTCCGAGGCCTTGGCTGCTGCTGCTGGACGAGCCCAGCGAAGGTATACAGCCATCCATCGTGCAAGAAATTGGAAGTACTTTGTCTAGCTTGCGTGACGAGTTTGGGTTGGCATTGGTCATTGTTGAACAAAATTTGGATCTAGTGCTGGATGTGTCGAACCGCGTGGTTGTGTTCGAGCGCGGCCATATCATCAAGGAATTGAAGACTGACGATTTGCGTGGTGGTGGCTTAAGTGAACTATTGGGAATGGGTTCTGCGCGGATATCGAACCGATCGAATGACGAAGGTAGCAAGCCATTTGAAGCCGTTCATATGCCAAAGCGCCAAAGCGAGGAACATAACCAATCACAAATCGAAAACACTGGCTACACCGATCTCAGCAGTAAGAGCATTACCAGCCACCAGCTTCGCAACAAAGCTACTTCAATTCACAAACGGTCGCATTCAAACGCAATCGATTCAATGGCTAAAGCCACCGAGGGAATCATGTCTACCGTCAAACGTCCTACTGTCGATCAGATGCACACTATCGTCGAGTCACTACACATGAATATGTCATCGCGTGAAGTGGCCGAGTATTTGGAAATCATGGAAGGCACTTTCCAGTCCTACGACAGGCTGACTCAGTTGCCGGACAACCTTCCGCCCGTTCGCTATCCGCGTACCCCTGGTATCAAACCTAGTCCTGCTGACAACCCCCTCAACGCCTGGGCAGTCAAGAGCGAAGTTCACGGTGCTGTGCATGGGCCGCTGTCTGGCAAGCGCGTGGTACTTAAGGACAATATTTGTCTGGCAGGGGTGCCGCTTATGAATGGTGCGTCGTCGCTTGAAGGTTATGTGCCCGATCTTGACGCCACGCTTGTCACGCGTATTCTGGACGCAGGGGGTACCATCGTTGGTAAGGCGCATTGCGAGTATTTTTGTTTGTCCGGCGGCAGCCACACCTGCGCAGCTGGTCCCGTGCACAACCCTTATCGCTACGGTTATTCTGCGGGTGGCTCATCATCGGGTTCAGCTTCGCTTGTAGGCTCCGGTGAGATTGGTATGGCTATAGGGGGTGACCAAGGTGGATCGATCAGAATGCCTGCGTCTTGGTGTGGCATCTACGGTTTAAAGCCAACCCATGGCTTGGTGCCCTACACCGGCGTTATGCCAATCGAAGCCACTATCGACCACGCTGGACCTATGACAGCCACAGTAGCTGACAATGCGCTGCTACTTGAAGCCATTGCCGGTGCCGACGGTTTGGACCCACGGCAGTCCAACGTGCGCGTTGACCGCTACACTGCCGCGCTTGGAAGGGGTGTTTCAGGACTTCGCGTCGGTGTATTGACCGAAGGTTTCAACCGCCTCGAAAGCGAGCCCGATGTCGACAAGAAAGTGCATCAAGCTGCTGACCGATTGCGTGCGATGGGTGCAATTGTTGAAGACGTTTCTGTACCCATGCACATGGATGGCCCGGCTATTTGGACAGCGATTGCAATTGAAGGCCTTCAAGCCCAAATGATGAACGGCAATGGAATGGGCTTTAACTGGAAGGGCTTGTACACCACCAGCTTACTGGATGCGCACTCTGCGTGGCGCGCCCGTGCTGATGAGTTGTCACCATCGCTCAAAGTATCCATGATGGCTGGTGAGTATTTCATTAAAAACTACCGTGGACATTTCTATGCTAAGGCGCAAAATTTAAGCCGAGTACTAGCCAATGCCTACGACGCCGCCTTGTCGCGCTATGACTTACTGCTTTTGCCTACGCTGCCGATGAAGGCCACGCCAATTCCGCCATCTAATGCGCCGCTCAAATTGATCGTCCAACGCGCGCTCGAAATGCTGGGTAATACCTGCCCATTCAACGTAACGGGGCACCCCGCTATGAGTGTGCCTTGCGGCATGTCCAACGGCCTACCTATCGGAATGCAGCTGGTCGCCAAGCATTGGGACGAGTCCACCATTTATCGCGCTGCCCATGCCTTCGAGCAGTCGGGCGACTGGCGAAATTTTTAACAAATCAAGAATTTTGAAAAAGTAGGAACCAGGAAAACGTGACTAACAATCCATTTTTATCAAATTGGGTTAAAAGCGGTGCAGACGGAAAGCTGAGACCGCCCGGCTCGGCATCGTTTGTTGCCGGCCCAACGGATGTGTCTTTACATTTCATGACTATTCCGCAACTGTTGGACCGCACCGTCTCACTCTATGGCTCGCGGGACGCAGCGGTTTTTGTTTCGCAAAATCAACGTCTCAGTTGGTATGACCTAAAAAAACAGGCCGACGACATGGCGGCTGCCTTGCTATCTATGGGCATACGGCGTGGTAACCGTGTCGGTATTTGGGCTCCAAATCGGCTGGAATGGTTGCTGACTCAATTTGCCACGGCCCGTATTGGTGCGGTGCTGGTCAATATAAATCCCGCTTACAAAAGCAGCGAACTCGAGTACGCCCTTAATAAGGTCCGCTGCCGAATGCTAGTAATGGCGCGCGGCCACAAAAACAATAATTACTTGGACATACTTCGTGAACTGGCACCTGAAATTGATAGGCCTGGCCAGGCAGGTGATTTGACATCACTTCGGCTGGAACATCTGAAGCACGTCATCTTGTTAGACGAACTTTCATTGTCTGCACATGACGCAGCTAAGCTGCCGGTTCCCGTGCGTGCCATGCGTTTTTTTGACTTTCTACGCCAGGCCGGTCCTGCGCACCACGCGCGCTTAAAGGGTTTGTCCGCTGAACTTGACCCAGACGAGGCGATCAACATTCAGTTCACCAGCGGCACCACGGGTAACCCGAAGGGGGCAACTTTGTCTCACTTCAATATTGTCAATAACGCTAGGTTTGCGGCAAAGTCTATGGCGTTGACTCATATTGACCGCATGTGTATACCAGTGCCGCTTTATCACTGCTTTGGTATGGTACTCGGGGTACTTTCATGCACCGCTGTGGGTGCTGCCATGGTATTCCCAGGAGAAGGATTTGATGCAGCTGCAACCCTCCAGTCTTTACAAAAGCAGCGTTGCACTGCACTGCACGGCGTTCCGACCATGTTCATCGCCATGTTGGCTGAACCCACGATTAGTAATCTCGACTTTAGTGCTTTAAGAACAGGCATCATGGCCGGAGCGCCGTGTCCTGTCGAAACTATGCGGGCGGTTATGCGCACGCTAAACATGACCCAAATTACCATTGGTTATGGCATGACCGAAACCTCACCGATTTCTTTTCAGTCTCACATATCCGACCCGGTCGAGCGCCGTGTATCTACTGTCGGCCGCATCCAGCCGCATGTGCAGGCCAAGGTGATTGACGAACATGGACGAATGGTATCAGTCGGAACGCCGGGCGAATTGTGTGTTCGAGGTTACCTAGTAATGCGTTCGTATTGGGAAGATGCCGGGCAGACTGCTGAGACAATTGATGAGTCTGGCTGGTTGCGCACTGGCGACCTAGCAACCATAGATGCCGAAGGTTATTGCAATATCGTCGGTCGCGTTAAGGATATGTTGATTCGCGGCGGCGAAAATGTCTTCCCGCAAGAAATTGAAAACCTCCTGATGCTGCACCCCAAGGTTCTTGATGCGCAGGTGTTCGGGGTTCCAGATGTTAAATACGGAGAAGAAATCACCGCTTGGTTGATCCTTCGACCTGGTCAGTCCGCTGAGCCCGAAGAGTTTGTGGAGTTTTGCCGTGCCCGAATGGCTTATCACAAGGTACCGCGTTATGTGCGTTTTGTGAGGGAGTTTCCGCTCACAGCCACGGGAAAACCTCAAAAATACCTGATGCGTCAAAGTATGATTACAGAACTCGGTTTACACGTACGACAGACGGCCTGAGTCATATTAAAAGAAAGAATAACGTGACAGAAGATCAACTGGCTTTTCTGGACGCTTATGCGTTGGCTGGCTTGTTACATAGTAAACAACTGTCACCTGTTGAAGTCACGCAGATGATGCTGAGTCGTATCGAACGCGTCGACAAGACCTTCCTCTCCTACGCCACAATTACCTATGAAACAGCCCTAGCACAGGCGCGTTTGGCCGAGGCTATGATCATGCGCCGCCAAATACTCAGCCCTCTTCACGGGGTTCCTATCGCATTGAAGGACCTGTGTTTTACTCAGGGTATAGTCACCGCAGCCGGAATGCCGATGATGCGCGATTTTGTTCCCGTTTATGATGGAACCGTGGTGAAAAGACTACGAGAAGCAGGCACGGTGCTGCTGGGTAAGCTGACCATGACTGAGGCTGCCTTCGCCGACCACCACCCCGACGTACCGCCACCGATTAATCCGTGGCATAGAGACCACTGGTCTGGCGCATCATCAAGCGGTTCCGGGGTGGCTGTAGCTGCCGGTTTGTGCTTTGCTGCCATTGGTACTGACACAGGTGGTTCGATTCGATTCCCCTCTGCAGCTAATGGCGTAACTGGCCTCAAGCCGACTTGGGCACGGGTTCCTGTGTACGGTGCTTTCGAATTGGCAGCTTCGTTGGACCACATCGGACCAATGGCTAGAACAGCGATCGACTGCGGTCATATGCTTGGTTTGATCGCTGGTGCCGACACTCAGGACCGCGTAGCACTTCATGCGCCTGTGCCGGACTATGTCTGTGGCGACAACACCCAGTTGAGCGGATTGCGTATCGGTTTTGACGAGGAGTATTGCAGCGGGCTGGACGAAGATATGCAGAAGGCTATGCAGTCTGCGTTCAAGGTATTCCAATCCCTAGGCGCAGACATGCGGTATGTTCGCTTTCCTGATGTGAGCGATGCGGTATCTGATTGGGGTACGGCTTGTGCCGTAGAAACCGCTGTGGCGCATGAACCCTGGCATCCGAAGAATGTGCAGTCGTATGGCCCAGGCTTGACGAGTTTGATTGAGTTCGGACGCTCTATTTCCGCCTCTGAGATGCAAAAAATATGGGTACGTCGTCGTAGATTTAGCGGTGAAGTGCGTGGATATTTTCAAAATTACGATCTGTTATTGATACCAGCACAACCGATGGCGTCACCGACATGCAAGCAGATGTTGACCATCGGTACCGTGCCAGCCGAATTGGCACGATTAATTAAATTCACCGCTCCATTTGACATGAGTGGCAGTCCGACGATTACATTGCCAGCTGGCTTCACCAGCAAAAATACGCCAGTCGCTATTCAACTGGTGGCAGGCCATATGGCTGAAGCTACGCTGGTTCGTGCCGGCAGTGCGTTCCAGCAGGTGACGGATTGGCACTCTCGAACTCCTCCAAGCTTTTGATCTTTAAAAATAAAACCTTAAATTTTTTTAATTGCAAACGCCTATTTTCAACGTTATGTCTACGAGCAAAAAGGTCACTCTAAGCATTTGAGTACTCCTCAGCAAACCACGAGTAGTTACGCACTCTGACATTACGGCGACAACGGGATTAGCCAATTTGAGACTGTCAACTCTAGCCACCTCGGTGGTGGATCGCCTACTGCGAATTACGGGAATATCTAACAAGTCGGCTTGGAACTGCATTAGCAGGTCGTTTACGCAGACGCCGCTATCAATACGCAGTTCATTGACAGTCTGTGCGCCGACGGCGTGGGCGTCGCGGTTCATGGCTTAGGAGTACTGTGCTTCGAAACGCAATGTTCTGAAGTGTCGCACGTGCAATGTGCGCCATGATGGTGACACGGGTCAGGCCTGAGATGGTCCCGCGCGCATGAGCACTCCAGTACTGGGCGCCCAGACAGGTGAAGGCATTTTGACACCTTACGTGTCGTGCGCCTGCGTCGTCAAGCCTTCTAAGTCGCCACTGCTCTTGATGGTTCGCAGGCTATCACGCAACCATTGCACGACAGATTCCCCAATAAACACAATGCCTCCGATCCCGTACTTGGGTTGTAGGTCAAGTTGCGCTGTAGCCATGATGATTAAGCCGGTTTCGTTGGCAGGTCCGTTTGAACCGGTGTGTGCCAACATGAAACAAACGGAGCCATAGGTGTTTTTGGCTTGGCGAGCGCTAAAGCACGCTTGTCCAAACAGCGCGCTTTGCTGGTCACCGGCTACGCCACCGATCGAATGAACGAGACTGAGGATGGAGTATGGTGCGAGTGTGCACTTTTAGCGAGACACCGTAAAGAGTATTTATGGTCAACCTGCGATTTGCGTGAATGTGTTGACATGCGGTAGAAATGCGGATCCATCGCAGTTCAGTTGCGGCGGCACTGTTGCAGGCGTTCACTTCACACGGCAGGGGTCACAGGTTCGAACCCTGTACCACCAATCAGTATTTTATTTACGTCAAAAGTAA
>TARA_B110000503_G_scaffold24682_1_pt1 | contig 13040 bp, 10 predicted proteins | sample TARA_B110000503 | Tara Oceans TARA_B110000503 (sample SAMEA4397472) | marine metagenome | biome: Polar Biome; feature: [SRF] surface water layer (ENVO:00010504); material: water (ENVO:00002006), including particulate matter (ENVO:01000060) such as... | depth 5 m | reverse complement strand
TCAGAAATAATACCCATGTTGGCATATTTATCTACTTTAAGAGATGTAGTTAGTACGTTTTGCAATTCCTGTGGTTTTTTAGCACGTTCTTGCAAAATATAGTCTCCTACATCTGAAGCATTCGCAAACTTGTCATTTAATTGTATTTTTGTCTCTGTTCCAAATACTTTTTGATACTCCTGTGTAGGCCTACCAGCATAGATGTATATAATCCTATCTTTCTTTTCTAACTTTTTAATCTCATTTGCATTTGGAAGGATATTTTCTACTTTTAAAGAACTGTCTTTCATGACGGTAACCGTCATGAAAAAGAACAAAAGCATAAACACAATATCTGGTAAGGAAGCTGTGGATACAGCTGGTAATTCACCGTCTTTCTTTTTACTAAACTTAGACATATTATATGTTTTGCTTTAATTAATTATTTGACGTTTCCGCTTCAGAGAACTTTTGAGGAAACAAATCTTGTATGGCTTTGACCTTGTCCTTAAGTTCATCCCTAACGCTTTCCACCGTTTCAGGATTTAAATAAGCAGCTTCCATAGAAGTAAAATCACGTTTGTACAAACGTTGTGCTTCCCTATTTCTAAGGTCATTGTAAGCCCCTACAATTTCATTCTGTACGGTAATATAAGTACCGTATGGGGTTTCTCTGTCATTCTTTAAAGAAATAATTGCTTTAGTAGGATTGTCAGATGAACTGGCGTTTCTTGAGCCTTGGCAAAAATTACAATAGTCTGCAGAACCAGATGGTGCTCCACCATTATCCAAGAAACCTATAGCTTTTTCTCTCAATTGAGAAATTTCTACCAATTCTTCGTCAGCAAAAAGCTGTCCATTTTTATTTATAATTACTTCAAAGATGTTTTTCTGTTTAATAACCACGTCAGTTTCTGGCGGCTCTATAGGCGGTAACATTCTGTCTAAACCTGCATCTGTTTCTATAGTAGTGGTTACTAAGAAAAAGATAAGCAGCAAGAAAGCAATGTCTGCCATAGATCCGGCATTAACTTCTGGTGGCGCTCCTCTTTTTGGCATACTTACGTTGTTTTATTTAGTGAAAAATCTCATGATTCCAGGGACAACCATCAGGCCAACAGCCACAAGGGTTAGTATGAAAAACATATTTAGTCCCATACCAATATTTCTAACGGTAGACTCTGTTGTAGGATTTCCTTTGTCAGCCATAGCAGCTAAATCAATATCAGTGCCAGAGGCAGCGATATAAGAAATTAATACTATTGCTAAGAAACCACCAATGGAGAACAATGCCTTCTTAATATTTTCCTTTGTAGAGAAAAGTTTTTGAAATGCAAAGTAAAAACTAAATAGAACTGCAACCGCAAGAAGTAAGTAAGTAATTGAAAACATAAGGGTCATAGCTGAGCTCTCTGCAGCTTCTGAAGCTGGAACATCTGAGCCAGGCAATTGGAACCATAAAATAGCTCCAAGGGCACCAAAAACGACTAATGCAATTTTTAATATTTTGTGCATAACATTGGGTATTTAATAGGTTCTTATTATTTTTTGTGATCTACTAGCATATCTATCAATGCAATAGATGAGTCTTCCATGTCATTTACAATACCATCTATTTTAGCGATGATATAATTATAAAAAATTTGAAGAATAATAGCCGTAATAAGTCCAAATACTGTGGTTAAAAGAGCTACTTGAATATCTCCTGCAATTAAAGAAGCACTTAAGTTACCTACAGCAGCAATTTTTTGGAAAGCCTGGATCATACCAATTACAGTACCCATAAAACCAAGCATTGGAGCAATAGCTATAAATAAAGACAACCAAGAAACGTTCTTCTCTAATTGTCCCATTTGAACACCACCGTAAGCAACAACTGCTTTTTCAGCAGACTCGATGCTCTCTCCAGCTCTGTCTAAACCTTGGTAGTAAATAGAAGCTACAGGTCCTTTTGTGTCTCTACAGATTTCTTTGGCTGCATTAACTCCTCCAGATTTTAAAGCTGCTTCCACCGCTTCTTTTAATTTTGTTGTGTTAGTCGTTGCAAGATTAAGGAAAATAATTCTTTCTATTGCAACTGCCAATCCTAAGATTAAACACAACAATACAATACCCATAAAGGAAGCCCCTCCCTGGATAAATTGCTCTTTAAGAACTTGAGTAAAACCTTTAGCAGCAGCATCGTCTTGAACCAATGTAACAGCACTTGCAGTATTTGTACCTAATACAAATAACCCAGACATAGCTAGGATAGAGAATAATCTTTTCATTTTTTAAAAACTTAATTTAGTTAATTAATTGGTTAAAGATAAATAAAAATTATAATTATTAATACTAAAACTTAATAAGCAGAGAGGAAGGGATTCGAACCCTCGATACACTTTTGGTGTATACACGCTTTCCAGGCGTGCGCCTTCGACCGCTCGGCCACCTCTCTAATTTTGTTTTAGGCAGAGCAAATAACAAAAAAAAAGCTAATTAAAGAAATTCTATGCGTTAATTTTATTGCATTTCTCCTCTTAAAGAAGTTTCATAAATGGTCTTAAATGAATCTGTAGAAACGCCACTACCAAGCAAGTACATTAGCTTAGCAAGTGCAGCCTCTGTGCTAATATCCTTACCATTAATAAGTTGTATGTTTTCTAAGGCCAGACTGGCCTCATATTGACCCATCAAAACACTCCCTCCAGGGCACTGTGTCACATTAATAACAATAAGGCCATTTTTTACGGCTTTTGACAAAGCGCTTAAAAACCAGTCAGATGTAGGTGCATTTCCAGCCCCATAAGTCTCCAAAACTAAAGCTTTTAATCCCTGAGTTCCTAAAACTGCATGCACAAATGATTGGTTTATTCCCGGAAACAACTTAAGAATGCCAATTTGCGCATTCATTTTCTTGTGAAAAACAGTCTTCTTTCCTTTCTTTGGGCGCCACAATAAAGATTTTGACACCTCTAATGAAACTCCAGACTGTGCCAAGGGTGGATAATTTAATGAATTAAAAGCTTCAAAATGGGCCGCGTTAATTTTAGTGGTTCTATTTCCTCTGTATAGTTTATATTCAAAATAGAGCCCTACCTCCGTTATGACAGGTTTGCCATTTTCTTGGAGCGCAGCCAACTGAATAGAAGTAATTAAGTTCTCTTTAGCATCTGTTCTCAAATCTCCGATAGGCAACTGAGAGCCAGTAAAGATAACCGGTTTAGATAAGTTTTCTAACATAAAACTAAGCGCTGCAGCACTGTAACTCATGGTATCACTACCGTGAAGAATTACAAATCCATCAAAGTCATCATAGGCCTTCTCTATCTCCATCACCATATGAACCCATAAGTCTGGAGTAATGTCACTAGAATCTATAGGAGTGTCAAAAGAAATAGACTCTGTGTCACAATCTAATAGCTTTAATTCTGGAATGTGTTCTAGAATGGCGTCAAAATTAAAAGCCTTGAGTGTTCCTGTTTCTGAATGTTTTACCATTCCTATGGTCCCTCCAGTGTACAGCAACAAAATTTTAGTTTTATTCATGTGTATAAGAATTAAACGCCAAAAACGTCTATTGAATTTTGGGTAGTCTTACGGGCAATTTCTTCTAAACTTTTGCCTGTTAAACTAGCCAGGCGCTCTGCCACCAAAACAAGATAAGCAGACTCATTCCTTTTTCCTCTGTAAGGGACAGGAGCCAAATACGGCGCATCGGTCTCTAAGACCAAATGTGAGAGATCAATCTGATCTATAAAGCCATCTAAGCCTCCATTCTTAAAAGTGAGTACCCCTCCAATTCCAAGTTTCATTCCATAAGAAATAGCCTGTAAGGCCTGGGTTTTATCTCCTGTAAAACAGTGAAATATACCTCTTAATTTTGGGCCTTTGTGAGTTTCTAAAACCTCAAAAATTTCATTAAAAGCGTCTCTACAATGAATCACTACAGGTAAAGAACGGGCTTTGGCCCATTTAATTTGAATGTCAAAGGCTTCTTGCTGCTCCTTTAAAAAAGTCTTTTCCCAATAGAGATCTATTCCTATTTCTCCTACTGCCACAGCAGACTGGCTGTCTAAAAATTGCTCTAGAACTTCTAATTCTTCTCTGAAATTCTCTTTTACGTGAGTGGGATGCAGGCCACTCATCAAAAACATATGCTCAGGAAATAAGGCTTTTAAAGATAACATTTCTGACAAATAAGAACTGTCAATAGCTGGTAAAAAAAACTTATTCACTCCTGCTGCTATTGCTTTTTTTACTACTATGTTCCTATCCTGTTCAAAAGATTCAGTATAGAGGTGTGTATGGGTGTCTGTGAAAATCACTACAACTCAAGTGCCTTTTTCTGATTTCCGTCCATTAAAAAAGTGGTTGGGTCTTCTAGAGCTTCTTTCACTGCTACTAAAAATCCTACAGATTCTTTTCCATCAATAATTCTATGGTCGTAAGACAACGCTACATACATAATAGGGGCTATTACAATAGCACCATCTTTAACAACAGGACGCTCTACAATATTGTGCATTCCTAAAATAGCAGACTGCGGTGGATTTATAATAGGTGTAGACAGCATAGAACCAAAAACACCCCCATTGGTAATAGTAAAGGTGCCTCCAGTCATTTCATCTACTGTGATTTCTCCTTCTCTAGCTCTAATAGCTAAGCGTTTTACTTCTGCTTCTACTCCTCTAAAACTTAAGTTTTCTGCGTTTCTAATTACAGGAACCATAAGCCCTTTAGGACCTGAAACTGCAATAGAAATATCACAGAAATTATAGCTTATCATTTCTTTTTCATCTATCATAGAATTCACAGATGGGTACATTTCTAAGGCACGAATCACTGCTTTAGTAAAAAAAGACATAAAACCTAATCCAACACCGTGCTTCTGTGAAAAATCTTCTTTGTATTGACTTCTTAGGGCAAAAATAGGGCCCATATCTACCTCGTTAAAAGTGGTGAGCATGGCAGCCTCATTCTTAACAGCTACCAGACGCTCTGCTACTTTTCTTCTGAGCATAGAGAGCTTGGTTCTGGAGCTACTTCTCTTCCCTCCTTCTGCAGTTCCCATAGAAGGGGTTGCTTTTACCGCGTCTTCTGTAGTCACTCTTCCATCTTTTCCAGTGCCAGAAATACCGGCTGCACTCATTCCTTTTTCTGCTAAAATTTTCTTAGCGGCTGGAGATGGCGTACCTGTGGCATAGGAAGTTGCTGCCGCTACTTTTGGTGTTTCTGTCTTGGGAGCTTTTGTTTTAGGAGTTTCTGCTTTTGGCGCTGGCGCCGATGCTACTTCAGAGGTAGGCTCTGCAGAACTTGCTGCTGGCTTTGCTGCCGCAGTATCTATTAAACATACCACTGCACCCACTGCTACAGCGTCTCCTTCTTCTGCCTTAAGGGTAATTACCCCACTGGCTTCTGCTGGCAACTCTAAGGTAGCCTTGTCAGAATCTACTTCTGCTATGGCTTGATCTTTTTCTACGTAATCTCCATCTTGAACCAACCAAGCGGCTATTTCTACTTCTGTGATGGACTCTCCCGGAGAGGGTACTTTCATTTCTAAAATCATGGTGTCTAATTTTATGAGATCTCTTATTTATTATCTAATCATGTTGTCTTTAGTTACATCAAAAACATAATCAATTACTTCCTGATGTCTTCTTTTAAAGCGCACCGTACTACCTGCAGCAGGAGAGGCATAAAAACGCCTAGAGGCCACTCTAAATTTTTGTACCATGGGCAAATGCATGAGCAAATGACTCCATGCGCCCATATTTCTAGGCTCTTCTTGTGCCCAAACTATGTCTGTAGCTGCATGGTATTTATCTATTACAGACTTAATTTGATCTATGGCTAATGGGAATAACTGCTCTACTCTAACTAGGGCTAAATCTTCTCTACCTAAGGTCTCTTTTGCTTCTAGTAAATCATAATAGAACTTACCAGTACAAAAAACCAAAGTCTTAATTTTTTTTGGTGCCGCAGTGGCGTCATCTATTAGTTCTTGGAAGTGTCCATCTGTAAAATCTTCTATAGTAGATGTAGCTTTTGGGTGCCTTAGCAAACTCTTGGGCGTAAACACCACTAACGGTTTTCTATAAGACGCCTTCATTTGCCTTCTAAGTAAATGAAACATATTGGCAGGGGTAGTCACATCTGCTACAAACATATTGTCTTTAGCGCAAAGCTGTAAGAAACGCTCCATCCTAGCAGAAGAATGTTCTGCACCTTGACCTTCATAACCATGTGGCAATAAGAGTACCATTCCATTTTGCAGCTTCCATTTGTCTTCTGCAGCTGATATATACTGATCTATAATAATCTGAGCTCCATTGTTGAAATCTCCAAATTGCGCCTCCCAAATGGTGAGAGTGTTTGGGCTGGCCATGGCATATCCATAATCAAAACCAACCACTCCGTATTCAGATAATAAAGAATTGTAAATTCGAAATTTCCCTTGCTTGTCTGAGAGCTGGCTTAAAAGCACCACCTCTTCTTCACTGGCTTCCACTTTTAACACTGCATGGCGGTGAGAAAAGGTACCCCTCTCTACATCTTGTCCTGAAATTCTCACATCAAAACCCTCTTCTAAAAGAGACCCGTAAGCTAGAAGTTCTCCCATAGCCCAATCTAGGCTATTTTTCTCAAAAAACATTTTACGCCTGTCTTCTATGAGTTTATCTATTTTTTTTAAAAATTTTTTATTTCCGTCTAAAGTAGTAATGGTTTTAGCTACGCTAGTAAGTAATTCTTTTGAATAGGTAGTAGATACTCTCACTGCCATAACGTCTTCTTGAGCAGGGGCAAGCCCTTTCCATGCAGCAGACATAAAAGGCGTTATCACTGTCTTAGCTTCTTTTCTAGAGTCTTCTAATTCTATTTCTAGACTCTCTTTATACTGCTGCTCTAAATCCTGAACAAAATTTGGCTTGATCACCCCTTCTGCCAACAACCTAGCTGCATAAATATCTCGAGGGTTTTCGTGTTTTGCTATGGCTTTATATAATTTTGGCTGCGTAAACCTTGGCTCATCACCTTCATTATGCCCATATTTTCTGTATCCTAAAAGATCTAAAAAAACATCTCTTTTATATCTCATTCGGTATTCTAAGGCAAACATAGATGCGTGTACTACCGCTTCTACATCGTCTGCATTCACATGTAATACGGGACTTAAGGTCACCTTTCCTACGTCTGTACAATAGGTTGAAGACCTACCGTCTAGGTAGTTGGTGGTAAATCCAATTTGGTTGTTCACCACTATATGTATAGTTCCGTTAGTTTTATAACCATCTAGTTGGGCCATCTGAATCAATTCATAAACTAGTCCTTGCCCCGCAATAGCTGCGTCTCCGTGCACTACAATAGGGAGTACTTTTGAAAAATCTTCAGGATATAAATTATCTTGTTTGGCCCTAGCAATTCCCTCTACTACGGCACCTACTGTCTCTAAGTGTGAAGGATTAGGCGCTATGTTCATGACCACTTTATTACCATTGTCTGACATTCTATCAGAAGTCCATCCTAAATGATACTTCACATCTCCGTCAAATACTACCTGCTCATAATCCTTACCATCAAATTCACTAAAAATATCCTTAGCAGATTTACCAAAGATATTGGTGAGCACGTTTAAACGCCCTCTATGGGCCATTCCCATAACAAACTCTTTCACCCCTTTTGCTGCCGCAGCTTCTACAATAGCGTCTAAAGCTGGTATAAGAGACTCATTACCTTCTAAAGAGAAACGTTTCTGGCCTACGTATTTGGTATGGAGAAAACCTTCAAAGCTTACTGCTTGTGTGAGTTTCTTAAGGATATGTTTCTTTTCATCTGCAGAAAAATTAGGATGGTTGTCATTGACATTGAGCCAATTTTGAATCCATTCTACGCGCTCTGGGTTTCTTATATACATGTACTCAACACCAATGGCGTCACAGTAAATATTTTCTAAATGTTTTACTATATTTAAAAGAGAGGAAGCTCCAATGCCAATAATCTCACCCGCAGAAAAAACCGTTTCAAGGTCTTGATCACTGAGTCCAAAGCTCTCTAAAGCTAAGTTTGGCGTATAAGTTCTTCTTGCTCTTACAGGATTTGTTTTTGTAAAAAGGTGCCCTCTGCTTCTATATCCGTCAATGAGCCTAATCACTTGGAATTCTTTTTGCATAGACTCTGGCATCTGAGAGGAAGCTGCCATGCTAGTGGGAACAAGGACTGTCTCTTCTGTGTGCTGTTGAGAGCCAAAATCATAACCTTGGAAGAATGCGCGCCACGAAGGCTCTACACTATCGGGATTCTGGAGGTATTTATCATATAAATCCGCAAAAAAAGAGGTATGAGCGGCATTCAAAAAAGAATATGGGTCCATGTATACTTAGAATATCAAACTTTTACACAAAATCTATCCAAAAATACAACATTTGCCTTATTAGACGCGACGCTTTGATACATTATTACATAAAATAAAGAAAAGATTCACTTAAATTATGATTCTCTTAATAATTCTGTATCACCTCTAAATTATCTTGTTTGTAAACCCGCCCTTCTTTCATAACAAATACGACCGCTTCTAAGCTACTTATGTCTTGCTCTGGGTGGGTGTTAACAGCTATAATGTCTGCTATAAAACCTTTTTTTAGTTGACCCAATTCCATTGCATAACCCAATAAATCTGCATTGGTGACTGTGGCAGAAAACAAAGCTTCCATGACAGGCATTCCTGCTTCTACCATAAAGCCAAATTCTTTTGCATTGTCTCCGTGTGGGGACACACCTGCGTCTGTGCCAAATGCAATTTTGACACCTTTTTTATAGGCTTTAGAAAAATTACTCTGACTTAATGGGCCTATGGCTAGCGCTTTTTCAACAATTATATCTGGAAAGTATCCTGGTATTTTTGCGTTGGCAGCTGCTGCTTTTCCTGCAGAAATGGTAGGCACTAAATAAGTGTTGTGCTTTATCATTAAATCCATAGTAGATGCTTCCATGAGGGTGCCGTGTTCAATAGTTTTAATGCCTGCTATTATAGCCCTTCTCATACCCTCATCTCCATGAGCATGAGCGGCAGTGAGCATTCCATAATCTTTAGCTGTACTCACAATAACAACTAATTCTTCCATGGTAAACTGTGGGTTTTGTCCGTTTTTAGCTACGCTTAATACGCCTCCAGTAGCGGTTATTTTTATCACATCTGCACCGTCTTTATAGCGCTGGCGAACTGCCTTTCTTGCCTCTGCTGGTGAATTCACTACCCCTTCTCTTGGCCCTGGGTCACCCATAAGGTCATAGCTTCTTCCGTTGGTGGGATCTGCATGTCCTCCTGTGGTTGCTATGGCTTTACCAGCTGTAAAAATCCTAGGACCTATCACCTTTCCAGCCGTAATGGCATTTCTTAGAGCTATATTTACACCGCTACCACCCAAATCTCTGACACTGGTAAAACCGGCCATGAGGGTCCTTTTTGCGTATACAGTGGCAGTAAAAGCTACGTCTGCTTCATTTTCTGTAAACCTACTCATATAGGTTTTGGGGTTAGACTCGTTTTCTATATGCACATGAAGATCAATAAAACCTGGCATGACCACCTGTTGCGATAAATCTATTACACGGTCTAAATCTCCCCCACTTACAAGTCCGTCTAAAATAGCCTCTATTTTATTTTTATATACTACAATTGTTTTTTGAGAATGGGTTTTACCTTTGTCTACATCTATCAATTGCCCACACTGTAGGTAGGTTTTTTGCGCATAGGTACTAAGAGCCATGACAAAGAAAGCCAGAAATAAAAATTTTTTCATTTGGTTTGGTTTTTAAGTGTTCTTTAAGAGATTTTTTACTGCACCTAAGATAGTAATTTATTTTCCCAAGCCCATGCAGATGCCATGGCCTGTTCTAGAGTAAACCTGGCTTTCCAGCCTAAAATATCAGCAGCCTTTTGGGTGTCTGCAAATGCAGCTATGACATCGCCTGGTCTTGGCGCAGCAAAGACATAGGGCAAAGATTTTCCAGACACTTTTTCAAAGGTCTCAATGACCTCTAATACGGAACTCCCTTTTCCAGTCCCCAAATTAAACACCTCAAAGGGGTTTGTTTGCGCCTGGGTGAGCAATCTGTTTAAAGCTGCCATATGGGCTTCTGCCAAATCTACTACATGAATGTAATCTCTAATACAAGTGCCGTCTGGTGTGGGATAGTCTTTTCCAAAAACAGCTAATAGTTCTCTTTTGCCTACCCCTGTTTGAGTTATAAATGGCACTAAATTTTGTGGTACTCCCAAAGGTAACTCACCTATTAAGTTAGATCCGTGGGCCCCTATAGGGTTAAAATATCGCAGCGCCGTCACCTTAATATTGGGGTACGCATGACAAACGTCTTGCAGAATCTCTTCTCCAATTTGCTTAGTATTACCATAAGGAGACATTGCTTTTTGTATGGGCGCAGTTTCTGGGATAGGCAGTTGGGTAGCCTGTCCATAAACTGTACAAGAAGAACTAAAAATGAATGCCATTTTTCTTTTTACAGCTTCCTGCAGCAAATACACGAGTGTGTTTAAATTGTTTTGATAATAATCTAAAGGCTTTTCTAAAGAGGTTCCTACAGCCTTAAAAGCAGCAAAATGAATAATACCCACTATATCTGAATGCTTTTCAAATAAATTTATCACAGTCTTAGGGTCTCTAAGGTCTGTTTTAAAAAAGCTAGGAGTTACCCCAGTAATATCAGTAATTCCCTCTAGCACAGCTAAACTGCTGTTGCTTAAATTGTCTAGCAATACTACCTCATGTCCAGCCTCCATTAAAGAAACTGCTGTATGAGAACCAATGTACCCCAAACCGCCTGTTACTAAAATTTTTGCCATGATAAAAGATACTTTCTTGTCATTTATTTATTTAAAAAATCTAAAATAGACTGTGTCATATAACCTATTTGTTCTGTGTCTAGCTCCGTGTGCATGGGTAGCGAAATTACTTGCTCACTTAAATCATTGGTGATAGGGAAGTCTGACTCCTTGTAAGAAGGTTTTATATATGCTTTTTGTCTGTGTAATGGAATGGGGTAATACACCCCGCTAGGAATGCCTAAGCTAGCCAAATGTGCCACCAACCCATCTCTTTTTCCATGGAGTACTTTTAGCGTATACTGGTGAAATACATGGCAGTCACAGCTTTCACATATACCCTCACAACCGTTAACTGTTTTAGGCAATATCAAATCTTGGTGGCCTTTTAAGGCCTCATTGTAGGCTCTTGCAGCCTGTCTTCTGCTGTGGTTATAGCCGTCTAATCTGGGTAATTTTGCATTTAAAACAGCTGCCTGTAAAGAATCTAATCTTGAGTTCACCCCTACCACATCGTGATGGTAACGTTCATACATGCCATGGTTTACAATTCCTCTTAATGTATGCGCTAAGGCGTCATCGTCAGTAAATAAGGCACCTCCATCTCCGTAACAACCTAAGTTTTTAGATGGGAAAAATGAGGTGGCACCTACGTGGCCTATTGTTCCAGCCATCTTTTTTTCTCCATTGGCGTAGGTAAAAGTGGCCCCAATGGCCTGTGCATTATCTTCAATGATAAATAAATGATGTTTCTCTGCCAGTGCCATGAGCAAGTCCATAGGAGCTGTTTGTCCAAACAAATGAACGGGCACTATGGCTTTAGTCTTAGAAGTAATAGCTTTTTCAACAGCTACAGGATCTATCATAAAAGTGTCTGGCAATACATCTACCAAAACAGGCGTGAGTCCTAACAATGCTATGACTTCTACGGTGGCTGCAAAGGTAAAATCTGCAGTAATTACCTCATCTCCAGGCTCTAATCCTAAACCCATCATAGCAATTTGTAGCGCATCAGTGCCATTGGCACAGGGTATGACGTGTTTGACTCCTAAATAAGCCTCTAAAGACTTTTGAAAGTGCTGAACCTCTGGCCCATTTATAAAAGAAGCATTTGTTAGAACATCGTTAAATCTATGGCTTATTTCTTCTTGTATATGTTGGTATTGACCTTGCAGGTCTACCATTTGAATTTTTTTCATAACTGTATTATTCTGTCCTTGAGACCACACAAAAGTACAAAAATTAGCCCCTCACCACATCTATTGAAATAAAGAAACGTAATTTAGCTGTCAAACTTTATATCTTTGAGTATTTTATACCAATTACTAGTCACTATTAGCCAAGGTTTGTTGCCAATTGCTGGCTTGTTTTTTGCTAAGATTAGGCTTTTTCAAACGGGTAGAAAAGAGGTGTTTAAGAAATTAAAGCAAGGGCTAGACCCAGCTAAGAAAACCCTTTGGTTGCACGCTGCCTCATTAGGAGAATACGAACAAGGAGTGCCTGTTTTAGAAGCCTTACGCGCTAGTTACCCACAACATCAAATCCTGCTTACATTTTTCTCTCCTTCAGGCTATACCCTTAGAAATAAATCTCCTTTGGCTCATTGCGTGACTTATTTACCTTTAGATAGCTTAAAAAATGCCATGAAATTTATAGCTATTGTAAAACCAGTGGCAGCATTTTTTGTCAAGTATGAAGTCTGGCCCAATTACCTATTGGCTTTAGACCAAGCACAGGTTCCAAGCATCTTATTTTCCGGGATTTTCAGGCCAAATCAAATCTATTTTAAATGGTATGGTGGTTTTATGAAAACAAGTCTAAAGCGTTTTTCTAAAATATATGTTCAAGACGTCGCCTCTTTAGAGCTCTTGTTAAAAGAAGGCATTACAACAGTAGCCCTTTCGGGCGATACCCGCTTTGACCGCGTCCACGCACTCTCTAAAAACCCCAAGCCATTACCCACAAAAGCAGCTGCTATAATAACAGCTTTTATCAATGTTAAACCTTGTCTGGTTGGAGGTAGTGTTTGGCCAGAAGACCTAGAAGTACTAGCAACCGCTTTTGAAAAAAACAAAGAACGCATTAAATTTATACTAGCCCCTCATAAAATTGACGTCAAACACTTAGCGGTACTCTTAAATAAAATGCCTACCACTCTTCAAGAGAAAACAGTCATTCTTTCCAAGACAAACGCATTAGAGGCCTCTAAAGCCTCTATTTTAATTATAGACGCTATAGGCAT
>TARA_B110000503_G_scaffold27236_1_pt1 | contig 13050 bp, 12 predicted proteins | sample TARA_B110000503 | Tara Oceans TARA_B110000503 (sample SAMEA4397472) | marine metagenome | biome: Polar Biome; feature: [SRF] surface water layer (ENVO:00010504); material: water (ENVO:00002006), including particulate matter (ENVO:01000060) such as... | depth 5 m | reverse complement strand
GCGGCGGTCAATGGCGTACCTGTCACCGTCCGCCCCGCCTGATGCTGACCGTCGGCAACCCGTTATGATGAAAAAATTCTGCTCGCAGTACTGCGTTTCTGGTCGTCGCAACGATTCTTGGCCGATTAGTGCTGCCAGGGCTGCTGGAAAATGCCATGAACATCGTCGAGGAGCATGAGCCGTACTCGATCTCTGACCAGACGCAGCAGCTTCACGACTCGCTGTTTACACGAGCGCAGTACCAGCTCGACAAACTGCACTCACTGGTGGAAGCCAAAAAATCGGCAATTATTTTCAGTCGTCACAAGGCGGATCTTGAATCGCTGGTGACCGCCAGACAATCAAATCGCGACGTAGTGGGCCGCGATATGCTACGCTTTTTGCGCGAGCAGCTACCCGACTAGGTGGATACCTGGCGCCAGAGCATACCCGCGGCAAAACAGCCTCTGCTTTATCATCTGTGCTAAGCCTCCACGGAAGAAAACCGGGAGTAAATCCTATGAAAAAATCTACCGCGTTACTTGGCATGATCGTCTTGTTATCGTAGGTGCCTGCGCACGCCGCCGGCTGGCTTGACCAGGCAAAAACTGTGATAGATGCCGCCACGGATAGTAAAGACCAGAGCGAAAGTACGAATTCATTAATGGCCTTGTCGACCGCAGATATCAGTGGGGGCTTGAAAGATACGTTGCGCGTCGGTATCGACAATGTGGTCACCCAACTGGCCAGCCAGGTAGATTTAATCAGGATCCCGCGATTCACATTCCATTGCCCTGACAACTGGAAACGGTTCAAAAATGGTTGGACAAGGCTGGGATGGAATCCTCCACTACCTCGGCCAACAGGAGGCGGCAATTCGAGCCCTTCATGCTCTTAACTCCCACATCCTAACTCCGCATTCACTTTGTATTTTATAATGTAATACATTTATTGACATTTGTATTACATTGTATTTATGATGACCTTCGTCAAAGATGCTCGCTGCGCCTGCACCAAAGGCAGCACCATGAAACGCCACGCAGCGCCTTTCAAGAGACGCATTCGCGGGCCTTGGGCCATCTGGAGTAACACCACTATGAAAACGCGAAAGACCCTTCACGGTAGCGTCAATCTTGCCTTCGACGCGGTAGACGCTATAACGCATATCGTCGAGGGCATGTATCGCAATATTGCGGCCACCCCCTGGCCCTTGGGTGAAGCTCCCCAGGGACGCGCGAGGGGTATTGCTGGCCTCGTACATGAATCCATCAGACGGGTAAATGGCGTGGCGCGCAGCGCCTCCGATAGACTACTGGGGCCCCTATCCCTCAACCTTGACCACGTGCTGGCACCAGATCCGCACCAGGAAGCTGTCATCGCTGTGCTGAATGGCGTCTGTGGCGATCACCTCGCAAAGAGCGACAATACCCTCGCCATTCCGATGCGACTCCGTGTGCTGCTACCACTGCCGGCTGCGATCGAGGCGCCAGACACTGTGAGCGCAATCCAGGAGCAACCCTCAGTCGAGCGGGCAATACCTTTCGCCAACTTGTTTGAAGTCAATAAGCGCTCGGTTGAAGTTTACCCGCAGCCTCACGCGTTCCTGGAGGCTGGGTTTTGCCCGGGCAGACGCCTTTTGATTCTGGCGCACGGCCTGTGCATGAGCGATCGCGAATGGACCTCCCACCAGCACAATCATGCCGAAGCACTGGCCGAATCGAACGACTACACGCCTGTGTATGTGCTGTACAACTCTGGCCGCAATGTTTCAACCAATGGTCGCGAACTCTGCGAGCAGATATCAGGCTTGGTAGATACATGGCCGGTCCCTGTCGACTCAATCACTTTTATCGGTTTCAGCATGGGCGGACTGCTTGCGCGCAGCGCCATGCAAATCGCCAAGGCAGAAGGTCACTCCTGGCTCGGCAAAGTCGACAAAGTGGTCTATGTCGGCACCCCTCATCATGGCGCAGTCATGGAACGCGGTGGTTATTGGCTGCAGAAAGGCCTTACCTACAGCCCCTATACAGCACCACTCTCGGCGCTGGGCCGAATTCGCAGTGCTGGCATCACCGACCTACGCCATGGCAACGTGTGCGATGAGGACTGGCAGTGCCACGACGAACACGAAGACAATGCCGATCATCGCAAGCCGGCGCCATTGGAAAATGGTATTGCGCACTACGCAATCGCGGCGACTTTATCGGCGCGTCCCGGGGAGCGGATTGGAAAGTTGCTGGGCGATGGCCTGGTACACCCATCCAGCGCAACGGGTCGACACAGCAACAGGGACTTCCATTTAGACTTCCCGGAAGGCCACACCAAAATTCTCTATGATGTGGGACATTTGGCAATGCTCCACGACCCGCGCGTACTGGACCAATTAAAGAACTGGCTTGATTAACCCCTCGGCACTCAGGCTCGCTGATAAACCCAGCGATCCGCGGGCTCCGTACCCGGCTCATATTCAACGGTTTGCACATCAAACCATATCGGCAGCAAATAGCGCACATAGAACGCCCGCGTGGTAGAGGTGCCAATGACAATATCGTCGTAATCCTTTATCTCCAGGCGATCATCTTTCTTGGCCCACTGTGCACACTGCTCTCGAACATCATCCACTTCGGCGCGAGTATCAAAGATAAAGCCCAGATGATCGAGTCCTGGTGACTTTATGCATGCTTCCTGCTCCGACAGCAGCAGGAACTGACTGGTATGTTCATCGGTACGCAATACCAGCCCGGGTGTTTCCATCACAGGCACCGGCAGCGGTACGGCTTCAAAGCCGAACACCTCGCTGTAAAAAGCACAGATTGCATCCTGGTCTTTTTCCAGTGTGCCAAATGGCAAGGTCAGCTCCATGTGGTTAAGTCGAAATGCGGGCATCGTAAATCCTTATTGAATTATGTTTGTGGGCAAAGTTTACAACATGTTCGCCATTTTTCGATGTTACAGATTGACCATTGACTGTGCCATAACCTCGCGGACTCGCTCGAGAAATTTTTCTGGAACGGCAATCACGCGCTTATCTTGATAGTCAAAGAAAAGCAGCGTGGTGACCACCCGGGCCATCTCATTGCCCTTGGAGAGGTTTAATATGCGATAAATAAACTCGAAACTCTTTTCTGTAAAGTTATCGGCCGCCAATTCGATATTTAGCAGGTCGGCGTATTCTGCCTCTGCAAGATACTGCACCTCGGAATGCGCCATGATTAATCCGGCATCTTCAAAGGCGGTGGCATCAGCGAAACCCAGATGCTTGATGAATCGCAATTGCGCTTCCATGATGATAGGAAGCACACGATCTGCACCCAGGTGATTTGCTGAATTCACGTCAGAATAGAGCACACTGTATTCCATCGAGAAGACAAAATACTCAGGTACGGTAATCGTTTTTCTGGCCATTGGGGTTTCTGACCAACTAGGCTACCTTGAACAACATCAGGTTGAATCCGGATGACCTGCCAAAATAATCTTCAGCACACAGGCAAGAGCAATCGGCTGGTCGAGCATCAGGTGATGTCTGGCGTCGGGAATGCTGATCATCGGTATATGGCCACCCCCGCACTCACGGACATATTCGGCCGAATCGGCATCAAATAGCGCGCTCTCTTCCCCGTAAACAATCACAATGCGGCCTGCAGCACTGGCGATTCTTCTAGTCTGTTCCGCCAGGCGCTGTTGCAAATCCGGGGTGACCTTAAAGACACTGGGATGGAACTTCCAGGTCCAACCGCCCTCCACCTGTTTCAGAGAGTGGTAGGCCATGTAGTCAAACAAATACGCCTCGTTGACCTTCTGTGGCGGCGACAAGACAAAGCGACCCTTGGCGGTTTCATAATCCGGATAAATTCGATTGGCTCGTTTTGGATCCTGAGACCCCGGCGGTCCACCACCCTCTTTCGCATGTGCTCTGAGGCGCTCTGGGCGCAGTATCATAAGATCGCAGATAACCAGACTGGAAAAAGACTTCTGGCACCGCTCCATCGCGAGCAAACCGACACTGCCACCGTAGGAATGAGCAATGATAGAGGGCTTATGATCGGTATTAAATAATCCAGTTTCACGGGCAACATCCATCAATTCCTGCAGGCGAACGTCATCGGAATATTCCTCTCTGACCCCGGAATCACCCATACCAGAAAAATCATAGGCCACAACGTAATAGTCATTAGCCAGCAGCGGAGCAATAAATGCGAAGCACCTCGAATGCGCGAGAAACCCGTGCAAAAGTAGAACACCTGGCTTGGCAGGGTCTCCCCAACTAAAGTAATGTATTGGACAGCCAGCGGAATCCAGCCAGCCCTCTCGACGCGGCGTTGAGAGCGCGGTTTCAAACCAGGGTGGTGTACTTGTAGAATCGGCAGGAATTTCGACCGCTAAATCAGGAGATGACGTTACAACAGTACTCATAAAACAGAGACTCGAAAAAAAAGAGGCTGTAGTTTACAACAAAAGTGGCGGCCCAGAATCCCAAAGGGGAGACCATGGCTACAAAATACGCTGATATCTGAGCGCAACACCCAAAACCGGGTAATCTGCCCTACTTAAGCTGGCACAAAATTACACACCAGGAGCATTCATGATCGATCAACTATTCTCAATGCAGGACAAAGTTTGCGTCATTACCGGAGGATCCCGCGGCCTGGGCTATGCGATCGCCCAGGCATTTTTTGCCGCCGGTGCCAAGCGTATTTACATCACCGCCCGCAAAACACAAGCGTGTGAGGAAGCTGCCGCGCAGTTGTCCGAGATGGGAGACTGTATTGCCCTGCCCGGCGACATCAGCAACATGGCGGAAATTACCCGGCTGGTGTCGATGCTGGAGGAGAAAGAGGACCATATCGACGTGTTGGTTAATAATGCAGGTGTAGGCTGGATGGCAGCATTGGGAGATTTTCCAGAAAAGGGCTGGGACAAAGTCATGGACCTTAATGTCAAAACGCCTTTCTTTCTCACGCAGGCAATGATCCCACTGCTCAGCAAAAATGCCACTGCTGATAGCACCGCGAGTGTGATCAACATTGGCTCCATTGCCGGCATAATGGCGAGCACCGACACGTTCAGTTACGCACCCAGCAAAGCGGCCGTCCATCAGATAACACGCAATCTTGGAGTGGCCCTGGCAGAGCAGCATATTCGCGTGAATGCCATCGCGCCCGGCCGCTTTCACACACGCATGACAGAGTACGCCAGCAATAATGCCGAGGTCTATGAAGCAGAGATCAAGGCGATTCCGTTACACCGCTGGGGAACGGACAGCGACATAATGGGCGTTGCGCTGATGCTGGCCAGCCCCGCCGGGGCGTTTATGACAGGACAAATTATCGCGGTAGATGGCGGCACCACATTGGTCTGAAGAGACCAGAAAAAGCGCCCGATCAGCAATGCCGGGCTCCCTGGCATCACAAGTCCTTGTAGCTCGGTGCGCGTCGCTGTAGGAAAGCGGCTATGGCCTCATGTGCGTCTGCTGTCTGAACGCAGAGAATCTGGTTGCGATCCTCCAGGGCTATGGCGGCTTCCAGCCCGTTCGCGTCGATATTGAAGTTTAGCGCCTCCTTCGTAAGACGCAGGCCCAGGGGAGAATTGGTGAGCATCAGCTGGATGTCCTCCTGTGCGGCAGCTTCGAGCTGATCGGGTTCGACCACTTGTGACACCAAACCCACCGCCAAAGCCCGTTTGGCATCGATAAACTTTCCTGTCAAAATTAACTCAGAAGCAAGTGCAGAGCCCACCAATCGCGGCAGGAAATAGGAAGAGCCCATATCACAGCCCCCTAATCCGATACGAATATAAGCGCAGTTCATTTTCGCGGTGGTAGCGGCAAGACGAATATCTGAAGCCATGACCAGTGAAAAACCACCACCACAGGCGGCGCCGTTAACCAGCGCGATAATGGGTTGCGGGCAACGGCGCATAGCCAGATAGATTTCAGCTATACCCTTTTGAATGGTCAACCCTTTCTGTACGGTGCCCAGCGCGAGCGGCTCTGATGACTCGCCAGTCTCCTTCAGATCCAGGCCAGCACAAAATGCGCGGCCGGCTGCTTTGAGCACAACCACTCTGCGATCGGCGCGCTCTGCGAGGCCACGAAAGTATGACCTGAGTTCTGCTACCATCGTAGCATTCATTGCATTTAGGGACTCAGCTCGATTGAGTGTCAGCCAATCCACCTCACCACGCTCTTCAAGCAGAAGCGTTTCGAACTGTCGGGCCTGGTTATTCTGGGGTTCGTCCATTGTCGTTACATCCTCTGCAGTATCCCGTCAGTATTCACCAAAGCGACCACTTGGCTCAACTGTGATAAGGTAAAAAAGTAATGATTCAGCAAATCCATTGTGAACTTTATGGCACCCGGTGCGGACTAACTGTAGGCAATGACACTAATAACTCATGGGAGATCGCGCATTGAACAGGAGACTTTTTTGCAACACACTTTGCCTCGTTGGCGCAGGCGCGACCCTACCGTTGGCTGCCAGCCGAGCAGACGACAGCCAGGAGTTTCCATTGCAGTTAACTGATAGCCAGTGGCACGAGTTATTGCCAGGTGATCGTTTTGCGGTGCTGCGCGATAACGCAACCGAGCCTTCCGGCTCTAGCCCACTCGACAAAGAAAAGCGTGCTGGCACCTTTATATGCGCGGGCTGTAATCTTCCACTGTTTTCTTCTATAAACAAATTTGATAGTCATACTGGCTGGCCCAGTTTCTGGAAGCCGCTGTACGCCGACAACATCGGTACCAAACGAGACTTCAAGCTTATCTTGCCGCGCACGGAATACCACTGTGCCCGTTGCGGAGGTCATCAAGGCCATATTTTTGATGATGGACCTCAACCCACAGGACTGCGCTACTGCAATAATGGTCTGGCGTTGAAATTTGTGCCAGAAGATCAGGCGCTACCAGAACTGGTGTAACCAGAACAGTACTAGAGATTACCCCTACCCCGTGGCACACTTCGTTGCAGCCTTAGCGTGTACTAATAACACCGTAACATAACGGTCATGTCGATCAGGCGATGCCGGCAATACAATAAATGCCTGGGAGGGTGTATGTGGAAATGGATAGTCGGAGTATTGGTCGTGATTGTGGCGGGCCTGGGAATCACTTATTTAAGCGCGGACAAGAATACGCGTAACCTCCTGGCCAGTTTTCCGACCGATCGTGACGTGCTGTTTTGGACAATCCCACAGCGCGATGCAAGTTTTCGCGCACTCGACACGATACCAATATTGTCCAAAGCCAATGTCATTGCAGCGGCAGGAAACGCTTATGCGCTGCCTGAGGGCGAGCCCATCAACCTCACTGTCGATATCGACGCTTACATGAGCGAGCAACGTACAGCGGGGCTCATCATTGTTCAGGACGGTAAAGTCCGGCTGGAGAAGTACGGGCTTGGTTTTAGCGCCGAGGGACGATGGACCAGCTTCTCAGTTGCTAAATCCTTTACCTCGACCCTCGTTGGAGCCGCCATCAAAGACGGTTTCATCAAAAGCATAGACGATAAGGTTTCTGACTATCTTTTGGACCTGAAAGGGTCTGTCTATGATGAGGTATCGATCAGACAACTGCTGACTATGACGTCGGGCGTGCGGTGGACTGAAGACTATGAGGATAAAAATAGCGACGTCGCACTTTTTAATGGGCATGTGGCGGAACCAGGCGTCGATGCCACTGTCAGCTATATGCGCACACTCTCACGCGAGGCACCTCCGGGCGAAAAATGGCTGTACAAGACGGGTGAAACCAATTTGATCGGTGTACTCGTCAGCTCAGCGACCCACAAGACGCTATCCGATTATCTGTCGGAAAAGATCTGGACCCCCTTTGGTATGCAACAAGACGGGAGCTGGCTATTGAGTAATACCGGGCAGGAGATCAGTGGTTGCTGCATTCAGGCGGCAACACGGGATTTTGCCCGGTATGGTTTATTCATGCTGAATGGGGCGGTGATAGACGGACAAACAATACTGCCGGACGGTTGGATTGAGACAGCGACCACCAAGCAAGCCGAAACCAGCCACGCGAGTAAGGGCTATGGCTACCAATGGTGGACTTACGATGACGGTAGCTTCGCCGCTCAGGGGATTTTTGGGCAGGGTATTTTTATCGATCCAAAACGTCAGCTGGTGATTGCATCCAACAGTAACTGGCCGAAGGCGACTGGCCCTACCACTGTCGGTGCGCAGCGCGAGGCTTTCTATCACGCGGTACAGGCCGCCGTTGATGCACAGGCGAATTAACTTTAGCGGCCACTCCCTCATGTCCTAATGACACTTGCCGCTTGACACGCAACCCCTCCACTTTCAAGGTGCCCTACCCCGCGCTGGCAGAATTGCTGGCCAAAACGGGTAAATTTTCCGGCATGCGCTTACATTTTCGCGTCAATAGCGACGCCCACGAGGACGAATTTCTTGCCTTCCAGGGTACCAGCTACTTTCGGGCGGTTTCCAAGGGGCAAGCCTACGGCCTGCCAGCCAGAGGTCTGGCGATAGTTGGCCGGACATTGTTATGGCCCAATTTATGCGCGCGGGCTGTCCGCCTGGTATGGTTGGTCGTCTAATTTTTAGGGACACAATGCCATTATTCGAACCGGTATTTTTGCACACGCGACAATCGCCTGGCTAATCAGCACAAAAATGTTCTACTGGCTACTACCCATAACTGCAGACTTGGTCGCACCTCGTTCGGCTCACACAGGCAGAGGAAGTACGCCGCCTGCTGGCGTAATCAGCGGCAAGCTTGTCTTGTCAACTGAAGGCGCCCGAGTCACTACCACACTGACCCGAGCAGAGTTAATGGGCATGGAGGACCCATGACACAACCGATTTGGAAAGTGTCGGCAAATAGTGCTATTCGAGCCCCTGTTACGCGGCGCATCACATTTATGCCCGCTATTAAGATCCTGCAAAAGCAACTGAAACAGTGATCTCTTGGCTTTTATTAAGTTTTTTTGTCCGGACAGTAGCAAAATCTTCAAAAATCCAGTAAGTAACTGCAGCTAGCTGTGCGCCACGTATTCGTAGGCAACAGCTAACGCTACCACCAACAAACAACATGCACCTGGCAGGCCCAGGTCAACGAATGAATCACCGGGGAATAGCAAAATGGGGACAAGCAGGATCGGCCTGAAACGACTGGTAGTCGCACTCGGGCTATTAGCGACTCACACTGCACTGGCCACGATACCGGCGACCCCGCTAATGACGCTGTACGAATTCAACAGCGACCTCGAGGAGCCGTACTATGAGGTACAGCGCTTTCAGAGCAGTGGAACCGCCAGTCCGGCCGGCACGCTGGCGCAAGGCACTACGCTGATCCCCTGTCTGGTGGTACGCGATGGCCGGCCACTGACCGATGCCAGTGGTACGCCGTATGTCGGTTTTGAGGTTATTGCCGACCCGCGTGTCGCCACACAGGCGGAGACGGCGCGTGTCGCTGAGGCAATTGCGCAGCGCAAGGCACTCACGGTGAGCAATCACCACTGTAAGCCGGGCGAGAAGTTTGTGATCAATGTGCGCAAGCTGTACGCGATGGAGAAGGTACCGTTCTTCGATCCACCGCGGTCTGTAGCGCTGGCTTCCGAGCCGCGCCAAACTGCGGCTACGCAGGGCGACTCCGATACCATTGTGCGCGCCTTTCACGAGAGCACACAGTGCGCGCAGGCCAACGACCGCCTGACCGGGCGGCGCGGATCGCTATTGGCCGCCTGGCTCGCCTTCGAGCAATCCAGTTCCGGTGACTGGCCTCGGGAGGAATTGAACCGGGCGCGCCACCTCGACCTTACCATGCGCACTGCCCTGTTCGAGGGGCACCTCGACCGCGGCTGTAATGCCTACGGAGCCTGCGAGCGGAACATCATCGCGCTGACTATCCGCAACCGCGCGATGGAGCGGTGTTTCAGCCGCGAGGGCTGTGTCACTAAAGGGGATTTTGCCGGTGTCGCCACCAAGGTGTCACAGTACAATATCTGGGATGAGTATCTCACCCAGATCTCCGGGCTCACCTCCTGTTTCTTGCGCAACGATCTCGCGGCGCAGCCTTACTATGCCAGGCTGCAGGCGATGTACACCCAAAACGTGGGCGATTTACAGCGCATCCTGTTCGGTGACGACACCGACCTGTTAGCGCTGTTTCCAGGCACGCCTCTGGCGGATCTGGAACGCACAGCGCACTACTATCACGCTCCGGCAATGGGTAAGTGCTTTCCCCAGCACGAGCGCGTGGAGTACATGTCAGGGGCCGTTGCGCGCAACGGCGGCGACTTCGCACTGATCGCCAATATGCGCATCCAGGCCGGGAATAAGGTTGGGAACGATTACAGTTTCCGCACATTTGTCCTGCGCGAGGATGACGAGCGCGATACTGTCGAGTTTCGGGACGACTACCCCGGCTTCATGGTCGACGGCCGCAAGGTGTCGCTCTCGACCGCCACCGGCTGCACGGCCTACGGTATCCCGTCCGGCTGCCCGGTGGAGGACGTCGGCCGATACCGTAAAACACCATTCTGGTTGGATGCGGGCAAGCCTCTGGGACTGACCTGCACGATTGCGCAGCGCGGGGACTCCTGCGCCGAGCCAGCACAATCTGTCACAGTGCAGGTCGGTGGGACGTGCGATACGCAGATGAGGCCGGTGTCGGGGGTGCACTGATAGCGATTGGTCGAGCGTGCGTTTACCGCCCTCGATTTAACCGACAGTGAGCAACGTCCGTCGCTGCAAACCGGAAGCTGGTCGCACTGAGCGCCACTATTCCAGAACACCATCCCAGCCGTCTACCAGACACGGCCTAGGCCCGCAGACATTAATAAGTGTACTCTGGGGTGTCATAAAGGCCGATATCTGCGCCATTGCGCCGGGGTCCCGTCGGGGTCGCTCGTGGGGGTCATTCCCTGCTCGTGGCGGCACGTTACCGGTGGGGGGCACCGGCGTGCCGGTGTCCTCCCACGCATCGTTAGGACCGGGGCCACCATCGAAGAAAACCAGGGCTGAGCCCTGGGTCGGATAGGTGCTTATTGCCATCTGCTCTACATAAGGATTGACATCATGGTGGCGTCCCTCAACCAACGCGGGCTGATGCAGCGGGATTCCCATCGTACGCGCCATGATTTCAGCACTGGTGTGAGTCACCTGATGATCGCCGAACGCCACTTGTAGTAATACATTTTTGGCGGGTGTATTCGGCAGTGGATCATATACCAAATGATTGGCATACCCATCGTTCTCACCTCTATCCCACAACATCTGGTAGAGAGACAGCAATATAGTCTGATCAAGGACACTGGGATAAGCGGGCTCCAAAACAGCGGAATAGAGATCGAAGTCGACACTGCGCCGCAGCAGCAGCGAATAATTCATACCGGGCACACCCAGCACGCCACTCTTGATATTGTGGGCGGTCGCCACTAGCGCGCCACCTAATATTCCGCCTTGACTATTACCGTAGTAGTAAACCTCAGAACCGTCATACACACTGGCACCGTCAACTTGAAACGCCTCATGGGTAGAGAACCCGTTGGGGTGGCGCAGCAGTTCCGCCAGATACATCCAGCCAATAAAACCTTGCTGGGTGCGGTCGGGCAAAGTATGAAATTTGGATCCTTCTTGCAATAGTGCAATGGCATTGGGGACGTCACTATCTGCCATGCCGATAAAGTCCATCGCACAATTCATTAAGTTATATCGATTTGACAGCACGCCCTGATGAGCACCATTAGTGGATTGGTAGCGCGTACCCAGCAGTCCGTGGCCATACAAATAGACCCGAGTGGCACCCGCTGGCTCGGCCGATTCGGCCGCCATATTATTCAATGACTTATTGCTTATATTGCAAATAAACGGCTGCACGGTGGTATTGTCGCCATTCATACGATCGGGCAGAGAATCACCGTCATCCGCGTAATACAACCCTGATCCGGCACTGGCATCGTCGCTGTCCATAAAATTGGGGATAGTGATAGTGCCTTCGATTCTTCGCCCCCAATTGGTATCTGTCTCACTCCAATCTTCTACACTATCGATAGTGAATTCCGGACGACCACCGGCCAGCGCTGCGAACGCCGTATCGCGCATATGAAGAATGCGCTCACTTAAGCTACGCGTAGATGAGACGGTAAAGTCCCACGTCAGATAGAGATCTCCTCGCGCAATATCGGCGCCGGCCAGTGCGGTGAACAGCTCCTCCATGGCAGGACGTCGCGCCTCGGCGGCGTCACTGTCTGTAACGATTTTATCGCGGTAGGCTCGAAACAACTCGGTGGGGGGAATAGTCTCGCCAGCAGCATTTTTCAGGTTTCGCAGGGCGACAATATAACGCTGTCCGTCCTGCAGATTTTTAGCCACACGAATGAGCAAGCTCTTTTCGTCAACCAGCTCAGCATTGGCGTCAAGCTCGCTCCAGATTAACTGCCGCACACCGGTTGCTGCGTTGATCACCACGATAGGGCTGTCTTCCTGGCGACTGTCTGATAAATCTATCAAGCGAGGCGCGCGGGTTGCTTCCATGTCCAGCGCGGGCACTTGCGTGATCATGACAGTGCCCGGTGAAAAACCGTCATTGCGGTTCCACTCGGTAGGATCAACAACAATGCCTGAGTTATTCACTGGCATGGCGTTTTCTGAGAAATTAACCAGTAGACCGTTGTCGGTAGTATCACTTTCGCGCGTGAAGAAATTGCTGGGAAATGGCAGAATACACTTTGCGGGATCCAATAACTCGCAGAATTCAGCATTGCTGTCGTCTATCGAGATAACTTCGGGCGGCTCCACCGGCACTACTGGCACAACCGGCTCTAGCGGTGCTGCGTTTCGATCGTTATTGTTGTTGTTATTACTGCAGGCAGCCAGTGAACTAACCAGCACTATCAGCAGGAAAATATTCTTCGCACAAAAAATTGTGGGCACCGCATGCACTCCTCTCTAATAGTTATGGACAAATAATAGAAGGTCTCGTTATTAATGTCTATTGGGGAGAATAAGATAGCGGACAGACTTAAGGTCTCATCGCCCTCAATGCCTGCGACCGCTATCCAGTGGTTCGAATAGCAGGCTATTGATTTTGTCGCCCGCAAACGC
>TARA_B110000503_G_scaffold68552_1_pt1 | contig 13056 bp, 12 predicted proteins | sample TARA_B110000503 | Tara Oceans TARA_B110000503 (sample SAMEA4397472) | marine metagenome | biome: Polar Biome; feature: [SRF] surface water layer (ENVO:00010504); material: water (ENVO:00002006), including particulate matter (ENVO:01000060) such as... | depth 5 m | reverse complement strand
CCGACCAGCACACCATGCAACCGCGAGTCTGAGAACGCTGACACCGGGCTGGACGCGACCTGGTCAGGCGGGCTTACCGCACTGCCAACACACATCGAATGTTGCTGGATTCGATTCTTGACAATGCTGACAGGTCCAGTCATCACCTTCTGGCTGCTCCAGGGTTTCATTGATCAGTTGCGCTGCCTCTTCGGCAAGCGCCTCGTTAACCACCCAGAGCTCGACCCAAGTCTCACCAGGCGCAATCTCCCCAGCAGCACCACCGAGGATGTCGTTGCGAATCTCGGTTTCAATGCCCGCATAATTCAGCAGGCTTGCCATGCTGCCGACAATCATAGAATTAGGGTGAGAAAATACACGTCTCATGAATCAATACCTAGAAACAAAGGCTGATAGTTTGTGTCATCGTGGCCACAGGCTCAACCTCGATCCTGCCCGTCTGCGCAGCCAGATCAAAAGCGAAGGTCACTGTTAGCGTGAGTATTTTATCTTCAGCTATCGAATAATGAGCGCTTGGCCTCGAAGTGCGTGCTCTCACGATAACCTTTTTTTCGATAGGAAAAATAGACAACATGACGGGTTTTCTCTGACCCGTTCGCAAGGCCGCGATGCATCATTCGATCATCAAATATCAAACAGTTGCCAGCCTCGAATGCTGAGCTATAACACTCAAGCTGGTCTTCCGACGTATTGAGGATCTCCGGGGATATGCCGCTACTTTGGTACAGTAAATTCTCAACCACAAGCGCGGGGTTACGCAGGTGATTAGTATGCCGGTGAGAGCCCACGGCAAACTCTGTGGGCCCCATCGCCATGGACACGTCTTCAAGGGCGACAAAAACATTGAGCATATGGGCGGGCAGGTGCTCCGCCGAAGCATGGGGCGAGTCTATGTGCCATTCTTGTGCGGGGCTGCCCGGTTCTGACGAAACCACCCCAGAAAAGGCGTGCTCGGCATCATCACCCAACAACCTGGTGACCAATGGCCACCAAGGTAAGGCTTTGGCATCAAAGCCAAATTCAACAGGCGAGATCGGAATGTCCCAGCGGCCTGTCGAGCGTTGCACAATTTCGTCATAGCCGTTAACACTGCCAATGCCGATGTCTTGGTCGCCCAGGGCTTCATGTAGTATTTTTGAGCGAACCTGGCAGACATCTTTCAGTTGGGCTAAGACAGCTTGCGCACACAATTTTTCCAGCAGCACGAAGCCTTTTGCATCCATTTGTTGATCAAATTCCCTAAGGTCGATCGCCATGCCTACATCCTGTAGAAAAGTATCGCGGCAACATAGCGCTGTCATCAATCAAGTGCGATGGTCAGGCCGCGGATCAAATGCTCTATTTCAGCCATCGTAGTGTAATGGACAAACGACATTCGGATCACGCCGGTATCCAGATCGACGTTCATTTCTGTCAAAGGTCTAACACCATAGAAATTGCCGCTACCCACCATCAATTTTTGCTCGCCCAGTGCTGCGGTTATCTGCGCCACACTTTTGTTTTTGGGTAAGATCGTCACTGTCGCTGCTCTGATTTCCGCATCATCGGGACCAATAATGATGAGGTCGTCCCGTGATTTCAGGAAGTCGAGCAAGGGTACTAACAAGGATTTTTCATAATCTGAAAACAACTTATGTAGCCGCCGGCCCTTTTCTGCCGGTGCAACCTCTTCGTCGAAGTGGTGACTGTACACGGCATCTAAATAGCTAGCGATCCCGGCAGCGGCAGCAATTTGTGCGTGGTCCGGGCCAGCAGGTGTGAGACAACTGCGTGCATGACCCTCGTTGAAGTAATGTGACTGATTAGCCATGTTGAGCATGAGTTCGCGCTTGACGAACATGGCACCTAAATGCGGCCCCCAGGTTTTATACAATGAGAACAGATAGATATCAGCGCCCAGCGCAGTGATATCAGGCAGTCCGTGGGGGGCGAAGGAGACGCCGTCAACAACGGCGATGGCACCCGCAAGGTGGGCGATGTCAGCAATTTCTCGCACTGGATTAATATGCGCCACCACATTGGACGCATGCGGAAAAGCAATCATCTTTGTCTGTGAAGAAATCAGGCTATCGAGATCGTCCAGGTTCAAAATCCCAGTTTTTTCATCGATATGCCACTCTTTTACCACGATGCCCCGATCGGCCAAGCGCCGCCAAGCGCCAGCGTTGGCCTCGTGATCCTGACAGGAGACAATAATCTCATCACCATCAGCCCACATAGGACGCAGCGCGTTGGCGAGTACATAGACATTTTGCGTTGTCGATGGCCCGAAATTCAGCTCATCTTCGCCGACGTTTAAATAGGCTGACAATTGCGTGTAGGCTTCATCCATCTTGCTACCGGCTTCCATCGAAGCAGGATAAGGATAATAAGGTTGTACCTTGGTCTGGGTATAAAACGCTAGCAAGCGATCAATTACCTGCTGGCAGGTGTATGACCCACCGGCATTTTCAAAAAACGACCAGCCCTTGAGAGACGGCTCACGAAACGCGGGGAACTGGGACCGAATAAAGTCTATGTCGAGAGGCATGGTGAGCATGGTTCCTATAGAGAAGGTTAAAGCCGAAGATATCGTTTAATCATTATTCCTAGCGCCATCAATTTTAGGCTGAAAGGCCTGCCCTTCTCAAACATTGATCCGGGTGAGATCTAAGTTGTTCGACGGCTTCAATTGTCACCTAGTCAAAGGTGAGAAGACCGCCACCCTTGGTGACAGCGATTCAGTCGAGTATCGTGCCGGGGATGAGACTTTCACTTGAAACCGCCGCCAGCGTCGATTCTACGCTGCACCAGTTGTTTCGGTGCCTGATTCCCTGCCGGTCTGACTTAATGCCCATACAACCTAATAGAGACTCGAAAATTTCAACTTGCCTGACTATCGTTCCCTTCGCTGCTTGCCGCCTGAGTGCAGCATAGCCTTGGGCAAATAATGCGTCTTCCAGCAATGTGTCTGAAGCCCACATGATCACCGGAATATTGAACTGCTCTTCGGGCGCAGTCTCTTTGGGCGATGCGTGAAAATGCTTACCGTTTTCTAGGGACTCTCCATGGTCCGATGCATATAACAGCAGTGCTTTTTTATCGCGCAGTTTCTCTAACAAAGAGAACAGAAAATAGTCAGTATAGGCGATCGAGTTGTCGTAGGAATTAATCATCGCTTCCGAATTACAATGCAGATGTTTGCAGTCCGGCTTATATTTAGAAAATTCCACAGGGTATCGAGACGCATAATTAAAATGGGAACCTTTTTGGTGCAACACAACCAGGTGCTGACCGCGCTTTTGCAATATTGACCTGTGCATTTGCTCAACCAACAACATGTCATCAATAACGGCAATACCCTTACGGCTGGCTTCAGCGCCGATTTGTTCTCTTATTTTGACTCGATCCGCGTCCAATCGAGCGTAAAAGCCCGCCTCGCTTTGCATGGCAAACACATCACTCGAAAAACCCAGCTTCTTTAAGACAGAAAACACATTATTTTCATAAACATATTGCTGGGAAGGACTGCCGCGTTCGAACACCCCGCCCTCACGGACAAACATGCAGGCCAAGCTTAATTTAGTACTAGTGTTGCAGGAAGCGCCTTTCAATCCGACGACGTTTGGCTCTTTATCCAGCAGAGGCGTTGTCTCGATGTCGTAATCCATTAATGACATATGGTCATAGCGCGCTGACTCACCAACAACCACCACAACGAACAAGTCATCCAGTGGAATTTCGGGATAAAACCCATAGCGGTCGGTGGGGTCAATAAGTCGGCCTTGTAACTGACTGTTGACTCTGGCATTGGCGACAGAAATCAATGCGGCAGATACCAAGTTGATTGGCACATAGGAAAATGTCGCCACGCCAATGGGATTAGCAGGCATTCTGGCATCAGCCATGGGCTCACGGAATGTTTTGTAATAGATGTTCAGAAACGTCAAACCGACAACCACCAATGCCAGGCACAGGAGTCGCGGCACGAGGAATGTCGCCCAGGGCGCCACGTATTTCGAGCTAAATCGTTGCAGCAAATACACCGGCAAAATGCCAAACAGGCAAACAAAAGCCAGCAATCCAAAGCCCATTGATTCCACGATTAACGATAGTTCGGTGCCAAATACTGCTTGAATCACACCGTAGCCGATCACGACGTCAAAAAACCACATATAGTAGCTGGCGACCACTGAGAGCAAAATGAAACCAATAATGCCCGCCAGCAGTACGCGACGACCAAAAACAGCAAGGGCGCTGAGCAGCAACGCAGCAGCACTGACACTAAAAAAAACATCAGCTGCAAACAAACTGCCCCCACCGCCTTCAACAAAATAGTACTTTTGCAAAAAGGTCGGGATGTTCAGAAAGATACCCAAATACAACGACGACTGGAAAATCAACATCATTTCGGGCAGATATTGTTCTTTGATGGTCAAAATCCGCGAGACCTGCATAACCGCTTTAACCCTTCTACAACTCAACACTAGCGAACTTTTCGCCACCATAACCCGATTTCATACTAGCACGTCGGCAAACCAACAGAGCAAAGCTTATTCCAGTCTTTCACTGCCGGCCAAGATCACGCCGTCTGTCCCAAAACCGCATATCAACCTATCTTCAAATACCATCAAACCTGAAACAGACATTAGTAACAGAATTTAGAATGACTCATTCGCAGCCAACCCGGTCATCACGCAAGGGCAAACTAGCTCGCGGCGCGAAAAGCGACTGATGATTTCACGTCTTAGGTTGGTTAGCCTATATGAGCACAGGCACTACGCCACCGCGCTAGCAAGATGACCATGGGCATTTAAGCGAAGAACCCTATACACACCTTGAAAATTCCTGGCTTTCGATCCTCATAGGCGTGAAGCAACATCCTTGTCGAGCGTCAACGAGCGTCAACCAGCGTCAACCAGAAAATGTTGGCAACTTCATTTTCAGGCACGCCTGCTTGGGCCAATCTTGTCGCTACGGCCGAGGCAGGGATAGCCGTTGGAATCACTGCTTCGCGTTTGTTATTCACTCTGCGTAGTCTCTCGTGATAGATCTCTCGAACGTGATCTAGCCTTGGCTCAACGACACAAAAATCGATCTGCGACACATGCTCGTGAATAGCACCTGTAAGACCAAGAGCTGCCTGTAATTGGCGTAACCATAAACCCCGGCGCGCAAAATCAGTGTCTCTCAATGTCATTGATTCGACTTGCTCAAGATCCAGGATAAAGGTTTTTATACAGTGCCCTTGCTCGACGCCAAGGTGTTTGATGATAGCCAGAACGGCATTGTCAACATCAGCCCCGTCATAGCCCCCTGTAAAGCGGATCATTAAAACGGCATTGTTATTCAGTAACGCATATTCTTTCAAAGGGAACTACGACCTGCTGCTCTGTTGAACTATAGGCAAAGAAAGTAGCAAGCCTGAGGGCTCATGACCAGCAATTTGTTGGTTTATTCGACTAACCTTGCGCAACTATGCATCAGTTTTTAATTCTCACCCAGGTTCTCGTACAGTTTGGCTGTACTCGGCAGCAAATGGCATCAACATCGGCAGGCGAACCTCTCTAACAACACGGAATAGACATCAGCTGACAGGGCTGTCGCGCCTTACCTGATTGATTGACTCTACCTCCTGGTCCTCCGTCGAACTCGGCCGCCCATCGGCCACCAAAAAAATCCGAGCGCCTTCAGCAGCCACTGGTGATGCATAGATGCTTGACGCTGATCGATGGAATAAAATCGACGGTGCCACAAATACCCTAGGCTCGCGATTCAACCTGGGTCAACAATCTACGTAGGCCTTACTGCAATACCGTCAGCTAAGGGATATCATCTGCACTCGTGTTCCTGGTCCGCATCTCCACGCTGGCCCGGCCAAGCGGCGTTAGAAACCGCTTCTATTGACTCAACTTGGCACCACCAAGAGGTAGCTTAAAATGTTGAAAAAAGAATTTCTTAATCCACATCCCATGGGCTTCACCAACACCGTCGTTTGCAGCAACAACGGCACTAAAACCATCTTCGTCTCTGGCCAAGTCGGCTATGCCGATGGCCGGGTCGGTGAGTCCTTCGAAGAGCAAGCGCAGATGGCCTACGCTAACCTCGTCAGAGAGCTTGAGTCAGCAGGCGCCAGCGTCAATGACGTGGTTAAACTCAATACCTATGTGGTCGATTTGGACCGCGACAAAAGCAAGGCCAATCGGCAAGCTAAGGATCGGTATTTCAGTCAAAATGACCAGCCAGCCTCGACCATGATTGGTGTTAGCGCGTTGGTGATGAAGGAGCTGCTGATCGAGGTAGAAGCCACCGCCATGATGAACGACTAGCACACCCGCCCAACCAAGCCAGGATGCCAGTGGGATCGATAATTTGTCGCCGATGATTGTCAGCTAAGATCGTCCGCAAAGACCAACTAGAATCAGGAACATCACTATGTCTGAACTAAAAACTTACGCCGTATGGGACGCTGGTACCCGCTGGTTTCATTGGCTCAACGTGCTCTGCGTGATCGGCCTGATGGCCGTTGGACTGGTCATTCTGTTTGGCCGTGATCTGGGCGTCTCCAGTGACGGCAAGGTCCTTCTGAAGACAGTGCATACACTGATCGGTTATGTCTTTGCGCTGAACCTAATCTGGCGGTTTATCTGGGGCTTTCTGGGCAACCAGCACGCCAGCTGGCAATCCATCAAGATCAAACGGGGATTCATCGGCACCGTCCGGCGTTACATAGCTTCGATCAGGGCCGGTCGCCCGGAGCAATATCTGGGGCACAATCCCCTGGGCAGTTTGAGCGTTGTGCTGCTATTTGCCTTGCTCGCGACGCAAATGGTCACCGGTCTGGTGCTCGCCGGCACTGACCTGTTTTTTCCGCCCTTCGGCCACTGGATTGCTCAGTGGGTCGCCGCACCGGGTATTGACCCAGGGTTATTGGTCGCCAATGCCCCGCAAATGTACGATAGCGCGGCTTATGACAGCATGCGTGAGTACCGCAAGATTTTTGGTACGATACATGTTTACGGCTTTTACACGCTAGCTGTCGTGATTGTCATGCACGTGATTGCAGTTGTTGTCACCGAGATCAGATCAGGCAGCAATATCATTTCCGCCATGTTCACTGGCCGAAAAATACTCAGCGAGCGGCCGCAAGACGAGCAGCACTAAGCCGCACGTCATTTTTGCCCGGGGGTGCCCGATTCACAGGTCACCCGCACCGGCTTCGGGGCCAGGCGCCACTAGTTGACAGGCACGCACTGTCACTCTACGGTGGTCTTTGGCTTACCCAGCTTGAGCGTCCGGAGTCACTGCCATAAGGCCCCTTGCAATTTGGCGGTACTGATCTATCTAACGATATACAGAAATTTATGATGAAGATTCCATTATCGCTCCATGCTGACCGACTGTTTCCGGCCGATAAAACCACCCGTGACATTGCTCGCCGGCTCTATCAAGAGATCAGACATCTGCCCATTATCAGCCCCCATGGGCACACAGATCCGCGCTGGTTCGCAGACAACCTGGCCTTTGAAAATCCCGTCAGTCTGCTCTTGCAGCCAGACCACTATGTCTTGCGGATGCTCTACAGCCTTGGTCTATCCATGGAACAACTGGGTCTGGGCCAGGCGGCGGATCGAGAGCTTGATCCAGAAGTGATCTGGCAGACCTTTGGCGATCATTATCATGGGTTCAGAGGCACGCCTAGCAGGATGTGGCTGGATCATGTGTTCGCAGAGGTTTTTGGTATCGACGTGGTGCTCAATAGCGACACCGCTGCGGATTATTATCAACACATGCAAGGCAAACTTCAGAGCGCGGCGTTCCTGCCTCGAAGCCTGTTTGAGCGTTTCAATATCGAGGTGCTGGCCACCACCGAGTCACCGCTGGACGACCTGCGCCATCACCAACGCATTGCCGACAGTGGCTGGGCGGGCAAAGTCATCACCGCCTTTCGGCCCGATCCGGTCCTCGACCCCGAATATGAAGGCTTCCATGGGAACCTTGAGACCTTAGCCGCGCTCACTGGCGAAGACACCCAGTCCTTCAGCGGCTACCTGGCCGCGTTACGGCAGCGGCGTGACTACTTCAAACGCCATGGTGCCACCTCCACCGATCACGGTCATCCCAGCGCCCGCACCGCAGACCTGAGCGACCGTGATAAAGTCGCCTTGTTCGACAATATTCTCAGCGGCGGCTTCAGCCCCGCCGACGCTGAATTATTCCGCGCCCAGATGCTCACGGAAATGGCCGGCATGAGCCTTGAAGATGGCCTGGTGATGCAAATTCACCCGGGGGTGTATCGCAACCACAATCCGCAACTATTGCAACGTTTTGGCCGCGACAAGGGGGCGGATATTCCGCTGCCGACGGAATATGTCAGAGCCCTGAAACCACTGCTAGATAAGTATGGTAATGACCAAGCGCTGACTCTCATTCTCTTCACCCTGGATGAAACCAGTTACAGCCGCGAGCTTGCGCCGCTGGCAGGCCATTACCCAGCACTCAAACTCGGACCACCTTGGTGGTTTCATGACAGCCCGGAAGGCATGCGCCGCTATCGTGAGCAGATCACGGAAACTGCCGGGTTTTATAATACCGTTGGGTTCAACGATGATACCCGTGCTTTTCTGTCGATTCCCGCGCGCCACGACGTCGCCCGCCGAGCCGATAGCGCGTTTCTGGCGCGTCTGGTGGCCGAGCATCGGTTGCTCGAAAACGAAGCTGTGGAACTCGCCCATGACCTCGCCTATGGCCTGGCTAAAAAGGCTTACAAATTGTGAGGCCCACCCATCCGGCAAACCGCCTGCGTCCCAGTTTGTTATCGACACTACCCACAACAGTCGCCCTGCCGACCTACGATCACGCGCAACTCAAGACGGGCATCGTCCATCTCGGTGTTGGTGCGTTCCATCGAGGCCACCAAGCGTGGTACACGGAAGCGGTACTCAATGCCAAAGGCGGGGCTTGGGGCATCTTGGGCGTCAGCTTGCGCAGCGACCAGGTGCAACAACAACTGCGTCCCCAGTCAGGTCTCTACACGTTGGTACAACGCCATGGTGCAAGCGTCACCCGGCAGATCATTGGCGCCATTCAAGACGTGTTATCGGTACCTGCTGACAACGACCTTATTATCGAGGCTATCGCGGCCACCGATACCCATATCGTCAGCTTGACCATTACGGAAAAAGGCTATTGCTACGACCAGGCTAACCATAGCCTGGCTGAAAACCACCCAGACATTGTCTTTGACCTACAGCAACTGACCGATGAGCCACTAACCCCACGACCCAGAACAGCCATTGGTTTTATCGTCGCAGGCCTGCGCCGCCGCAGGCTGGCAGCCCATGGCGGCCTCACCTTACTCAGCTGCGACAACCTACCTGGCAATGGCAGCATCCTCAAAACCGTGGTGCTGGATTTTGCTCGGCACCTAGACCCTGAGCTGAGCCACTGGATACTGACCCACCTGAGCTTTCCGAACAGCGTCGTCGATCGAATGGTACCTGCAACGACCGCCAGTGATCTGGCAGAACTCAACCAAGATCTGGGTGTGAACGACCAGGCGGCGGTATTCACTGAAACCTTTAGTCAATGGATTATCGAAGACCAGTTTTGCGCCGGCCGTCCTGAATGGGAGCTCGGCGGCGCGGTCTTTGTCGATAATGCCACGCCATTTGAACAGGCCAAGTTGCGCTTACTCAACGGCAGCCATTCCCTGATCGCCTATCTGGGACAGCTTAGTGGCTACCCATATGTTCACCAGGTCATCAACGACGAAGTCTTCGCTGAACTGGTAGACCGTTATATGAGCGAGGTCTGCCCGAGCCTCCAGATGCCAGCCGAGTTTAATCTGCCAAACTATCGGCGACAATTGCTGGACCGTTTTGCCAACTCGGCGCTTAACCATAGAACCGCGCAAATTGCCGAAGACGGCTCCCAAAAAATTCGACAACGTTGGCTCGAAACCGTCTTGGCTGACAACCCGAAAGATTTCAAAATTCATGCTCTCGCGCTGGCGGGCTGGGCTGGGTTTCTCTGCCAGGTTCGCGACGACGGTGAGCATTACGACATCATCGATCCCGCCGCAGACGGTTTGACCGAAGTTATGCGCGACCATCAAGATGCGCCGATCAGCAAGCTGCTTAGCCACATAGGCCTAAACGAATGGGCCGCTCAACGACCTAACTTTGTCGCCCTCGCTGACCAGTACTTTCGGCTTATTCAAACCCAAGGTAGTCGGGCTACCGCCAGCGCTGTTCTGGCAGGTGACCTATGAGTAACCTCGGGTATGATATCGTCTGCGCTGGCGAAGTCATGGTGGAATTTTCCAGCCTGGATAATCACCAATGGCAACAAGGCTTTGGTGGCGACACCTATAACACGGCGGTGTATCTGGGCCGCGCAGGCCTGAACTGCGCTTATATGACACGCTTGGGTGACGACCTATTTTCCATTCAGGTTGCCAGCATCATTGCCGCAGAAGGCCTGGGCACAGATCACCTAGAGCACATCAAGAATCGTCAAATGGGTTTATATACCATCACCAACGGCCTAGACGGTGAACGCAGTTTTGACTACTGGCGGGGTCTCAGCCCTGCCCGTGAACTCTTCGCAGCCAACCTGACGCCGCCCAACTGCCGCTACTTTTATTTAACTGGTATCACCCTGGCCATCGTCGCCGACCAAGACATTGAGCATCTGGTCACTTGCCTGACGGCGTTACGCGCACGGGGTACTTTGATTGTTTTTGACCCCAACTACCGACCGAAACTCTGGACCAGTGTCGCTGAGGCGCGCCAAGCTTACAGCCAAATTCTGCCCCTTTGCCAGATAGTGATGCCCGCACTGGAAGACGACATCGCGTTATGGGAAATTAGTACCCTTGAGGAGTCTATGGCGCTGTACCGACCATTCGACCTTGAAGAACTCATCATCAAGGCGCCTGACCTGAGCTGTCATGTCGTGAGCAACGACTCGCATATCACAGGCACGGCAATTCGGGTCAACGCCACAGACACTACTGGCGCCGGAGATTCATTTAATGCCGGCTATTTAGCCGCTCGAATTCAGGGCGAAAGCATCCCTCAGGCCATCCAGGCGGCGCAACAACTCTCGGCGCAGGTGGTTCAACATCGAGGCGCGATTATGCCGCGCCAACTTCACCGAGGAACTTAACATGCAAGAGACATGGCGCTGGTTTGGCCCCGACGACAGTATTACTCTGCAGCACATCAGACAGGCTGGCGCGACAGGAATTGTCACGGCACTCCATGATATTCCCACGGGTGAACTCTGGCCGCTGGATGCCATCATCGCGCGCAAGGCGCTGATCGAAGCCCAGGATTTGACCTGGTCAGTGGTCGAGAGCGTACCACTGCATAACGATATCAAGACCCGCACTGGCGACTATCTTAGGCACCTCGAAAACTATCGGCAGACCTTGTTGAATCTTGGCCAAGCAGGCATCCAGACGGTGTGTTACAACTTCATGCCGGTGGTGGATTGGACTCGTACCAACCTGGCCTACACCCTGCCCAATTCTGCTCAGGCACTACGTTTCGAGATGACCGACTTCGTCGCGTATGACGTGCATATGTTGGCACGAAGCAATGCGAGCCAGGACTATAGCCAAGCCCAATTAGACCGCGCAGCAGCGCGCTTTGCGCAGATGTCAGCGCCGGCGCGTGAACGACTCGAACAAAACATTATCGCCGGCCTACCGGGCGGCGAAGGATCCTATGACCGCGCCAGTATTCGCCAAGCAATCAGTGAATTTACCGCGCTCGGCACCGAAGGCTACCGGGCTCACCTGTTTGCCTTTCTGCGAGACATTATGCCCAGCGCCGAACTAGCCGGCGTCAAGATGTGTATTCACCCTGATGACCCACCTTTCTCCCTGTTCGGATTGCCGCGAGTGGTTTCCACTGCCAGCGATGCCAAAGCACTGCTCGACGCAGTACCCAGCAGCAGTAATGGCTTGACCTTATGTGCGGGGTCTTATGGCGCCCGCGCCGACAACGATCTGGTGGCCATGGTTCGCGCCTTTGGACCCAGCATCTACTTCGTGCATCTGCGAAACATTAAGCGCGAGCCAGACGGGTCTTTTTTCGAGTCTGACCACCTGGATGGCGACAATGACATGATTGGTCTGGTGTCAGCGCTCCTCGACGAAGAAGCTCGACGGGGCCATCGCGAGCCGATCCCCATGCGCCCGGATCACGGCCATACTTTGGAGGAAGAGAAGAACAAGCCCGGACTTAAACCCGGCTACTCTTATGCCGGACGCATGAAGTCACTGGCCGAGTTGCGCGGTTTGATCTATGCCCTTGAGCGGGTTCGACCTGGCCTAACCTAGCCACCGTGTTTAAGCAGCCCACTTCGCAATTCTCAGCCTCATATAAGGGTCACGATGAGTCAAACCAAGTCACAAGTACTGCGCGTCGCGGCTTACGGTATTGTTCGCCGGGAACATGAAATATTGCTTTGCCGCCTATCGCCAGAATTGGAACGCCATGGGGGCCGATGGACACTCCCTGGTGGCGGTCTTGATTTTGGCGAACATCCTGAAGCGGGCATGATACGCGAGGTTAAAGAGGAAACCGGTTTCAGCGTTGCCTCAAACGCACTGCTTGGGGTTCACGCCTTCACTCGCGACCTGCCAGACGAAGCTTTTCAGAGCATTCAGATCATTTACACCGCCACTATCCTGGGAGGGTCCCTAACCTATGAGCTAGCGGGTACCACCGACAAGTGTGAGTGGCATTCGCTGGCCGCCGTCGCGCAACTGCCAACCGTTGAACTGGTTGATGTGGCTCTCGCAATGCTCAGCCCAAATTGGCCCTAACCCGCCCCTGATCAACAAACATCCGCTAGAGACTCAACAGTCCTGGCTTTTGAAGGCGGGTCTCTATTAATCTACTGCCTTGGCATCATTGCCACACAGAGATAACAGTCAGGGACAACACGCCGCACATTGCGCTAACATAAGAGCCCATTACCTCCCAATACCTCGAATACAGTCAAGATGAAAACGAGAAAAGAACTCATCCTAGAGTACAAACTCGCCCCGAAAACGATGGG
>TARA_B110000503_G_scaffold143051_1_pt1 | contig 13064 bp, 12 predicted proteins | sample TARA_B110000503 | Tara Oceans TARA_B110000503 (sample SAMEA4397472) | marine metagenome | biome: Polar Biome; feature: [SRF] surface water layer (ENVO:00010504); material: water (ENVO:00002006), including particulate matter (ENVO:01000060) such as... | depth 5 m | reverse complement strand
GACGCGTACGCTAATGTCCGCCACTTGTTTTTCCAGCGCTGCGCGCTTGCCGCTCAGAAAGGCGATATCTTTTTTGTTGGTTTCGATCTTATTTTTATTGATGTCGTTAGTCACACCCCAGAGCTTTTTGATTTCACTCCAGTGTTTGTCGAGCTCTTCAGCCTGCTTGCTAATCTTTAACTGCAGAGCGGCTCCAGACTGACTTACGGACGCATCAGTGCTGCTTAAGCGCGATTCCAAGGCATTAAAACGCTGTTGCAACTCGGCATGGTTTTTCGACAGTGCATCGAACTGGAACCACGCAAACGCGCCGCCACCGATCACACAAAGTAAAAGCAGTAAAGTCAGTTTATTCGAGCCGCCACCATTGCTCGAACCACCAGAGGAACCACCCCCCGACGAACCGCCGTCGTACTTTGAACCGCTACTTTTCGACGATGAGCTCTTGCTAGACACTGTTGAGCCAGATGAGCGACCGATCATATCATCACGCTCTGGCACTATTGGATTGATACGGTGGTTATCCGAAGTCATTTTAAAATCCTGTGGACTGGGAAAAAACAATGGGGCGCATTATACGCACTTTGACAGCAGCTTCATCCGCCTGCCAAAGATATTTATTGCGCTGCTAATTAAGCAGCTTAGGCAATCAGACCCTCGCAGGCAAAAAAAAGCCGACTGAAAGTCGGCTTTTTAATAGAACTGTTTAAAACACTGCTCGGTGCGCAAGATACGCACCGAGTGCAGGTCGCTTCACTTATAAAAAGTTAAGTGCGCCAACCATAACAGCGGTCAAACCCAAGCTCGCGTGAATAACGCCCTTAACCGTTGTCATTGGCCCTTGCTTGCCAACCAAGGCATTCACTTCCAGCAGTGCAACAATCACCAGCATCACGATCAAGCCGTTGCCGCCAACCGGTGTGCCGTAACCGGCACCTGCGTAGTGTGGACCTGCCAACATGCCCAGAGCCATAGGCGCAGAGAACAATGTGTTGGTGCGCGAGGCTAGCAGTGCTTTGGCACCTGCGGCGGCTTTGTCGCCTTCAGCCACAATGCCCAACGCAATTTTCTGGTTTGGCCAAATAACGATCCACACGTTGAGGAACATCAGCGTACCCATCACAGCGCCAACAATAATGTAGTTGTTGAGCTGGCTGTTGCTAGTGACAACGTGGAGTAAATAGAGACCCGTGATAAAGGTGAACATTGCACCCCAACGGAACCACCAAAGCGCACTGGGTGCTAACTTGGCTTTCGCATCAGACAAAGCTTCTGCGGTCGCTTCTTTGAAGTAGCCACCCTGAACGAAGTTAAAATAATACAGCATGCCGATCCAGGTGATCCCGAATAGCAGATGGCCCCAACGGACTAAGAAATTAATAAATTCGACGGTCATAGCAGACTCCTTTTTTTTACCCTGTTAATGAATATCACTTTTGAGAGCGATTATTGTAATCGGTGGCAATTGTTCGGCAATAGACCTCAAATAGCAATCACCTTTGCGCTGCAATCGCCTATTTTCAGTGTTATTTTTGGTTGCGCGGGGAAAAAATCGCCCAAGCAGGCAAAAAAAAGCCCCGCAACAATGTGCGGGGCTTTGATACAGCGTTGCGGTTTGGGCAAACCGAATTACATCATGCCGCCCATACCACCCATGCCGCCCATACCACCCATGCCGCCCATATCTGGAGCACCACCTGCGTCGCTAGGTGCATCAGCAACCATAGCTTCAGTGGTGATCATAAGACCGGCAATCGATGCCGCAGCTTGCAGCGCAGTACGCGCCACTTTAGCGGGGTCAAGAATACCCATTTCAATCATATCGCCGTATTCGCTCGTCGCTGCGTTGTAACCGAAGTTACCTTCGCCGCTCTTCACTTTATCAACAACAACTGAGCCTTCACCACCAGCATTCTCAACGATTTGACGCAGTGGCGCTTCCATGGCGCGCAAGGCGATACCAATGCCTACGGTTTGATCGTCGTTGTCGCCTTTGAGGTGCTTGATCTTTTGCAGAACACGAACCAGAGCAACACCACCGCCGGGGACCACGCCTTCTTCAACGGCAGCACGGGTTGCATGCAGAGCATCTTCAACACGGGCTTTCTTCTCTTTCATTTCCATCTCAGTGGTTGCGCCCACTTTGATCACGGCAACACCACCGGCCAATTTAGCAACACGCTCTTGTAGCTTCTCACGGTCGTAGTCAGAGTTGGTGTCTTCGATCTGCGCGCGAATCTGCTTAACGCGAGCAGCGATAGCGGCGTGATCACCAGCACCGTCTACAATAGTGGTGGCTTCTTTGGTCATGGTAATGCGCTTGGCTGTACCGAGGTGCTCAAGGGTCGCTGTTTCAAGATCCAGACCAACTTCCTCAGAGATCACAGTACCGCCAGTTAGTGTAGCGATATCTTCCAACATTGCTTTGCGACGATCGCCAAAGCCTGGCGCCTTACAGGCAGCAACTTTAACAATACCGCGCAGGTTGTTAACAACCAGAGTCGCCAATGCTTCGCCTTCAACGTCTTCTGCAATAATCATCAGTGGCTTGCCAGACTTAGCAACAGCTTCGAGCAGCGGCAACAGCTCACGAATGTTTGAAATCTTCTTATCAACCAGCAGAATGTAAGGTTGGTCTTGCTCTGCGCTCATGCTCTCTTGGTTGTTGATGAAGTAGGGAGATAGGTAACCGCGGTCAAACTGCATACCTTCAACGATATCCAGTTCATTTTCCAAACCAGAACCTTCTTCAACAGTAATAACGCCTTCTTTGCCCACTTTATCCATGGCTTCAGCAATGATGTCGCCAATGTGCGCATCGCTGTTAGCAGAGATAGTACCTACCTGAGCCACTTCTTTTGACTCTGAACAGGGCTTGGCCAAAGCAGCAATTTCGGCAACAGCAGCAATCACTGCTTTGTCGATCCCGCGCTTGAGATCCATTGGGTTCATGCCTGCAGCCACTGACTTGAGGCCTTCAGTAATAATTGCCTGAGCCAATACAGTTGCAGTTGTGGTGCCGTCACCGGCTTCGTCAGACGCTTTTGATGCAACTTCTTTCAGCATCTGCGCGCCCATGTTTTCGAACTTGTCTTTCAGCTCGATCTCTTTGGCAACAGAGACACCATCTTTAGTGACAGTCGGTGCGCCGTAAGCTTTATCTAAAACAACGTTGCGACCTTTTGGTCCGAGTGTAACTTTTACTGCGTTGGCGAGAATATTGACGCCGTTCAACATGCTTTGACGGGCCGTGCTGCCAAATTTAACTTCTTTCGCTGACATGATAATTTCCTTTCGTAAATCGGTTATAACAAAAATTCACTGATACTTTTTCAACGCTTAGCGTCGAATTAAGCTTCAACAACAGCCTTGATGTCGGACTCGCTGAGAATAATCAGCTCTTCGCCGTCAACATCAATAGTGTCTTGTCCGGCATACTTACCGAACACAACTTTGTCGCCAACTTTTACGTCGACAGGGCGAACATCGCCGTTATCCAAAACGCGGCCACTACCAACGGCAACCACTACGCCTCGGTTTGGCTTCTCTTGGGCTGAGCCCGGCAACAAAATGCCACCAGCAGTTTTCGCTTCCTCTTCCTCGCGACGAACGATGACTCGGTCGTGTAATGGACGAATTTTCATATTTTGACTCTCCTGTTTACAGTTGATCTATCTCTTAATAACAGACAGTTGTTGTGATTGCGGAATGCCGCAATTGCCGTACATATTGTGGCGCGACAAATCATTTTCAAGGGACTATGGTAGTTTTTCTTATAATTTTTTTATTTCATCGTCGGGTGATTTTTTGTGCTCGGACGCATCCCAAGATTCACCGTCAATAATATCGCCCTGCTGACGACGAGCACCCATTGGTGAACCGGTATTGACGCCAGCCACCACCATACGACTGAGCAGCGCGACTGCGACAGCGCGTCGAATTGGGGGAATCAGACCAGCAAAGCCGACCGCATCGGTGACAAACCCCGGCGTCAGCAACAGCGCGCCAGAGACCGCAAGAATAATTCCCTCAGCCATCTCTTGCGCAGGCAACTGCCCTTCTGCCAGCTTGCGGCGCCCGCGCCATAGGGTTTCAAAGCCCTGCTCACGCAGTAAATTCACCCCAATAAAGGCTGTTAGTAGCACCAAGCCAATGGTTGGCAGCGCACCCAGATGGTTACCCACAGTGATCAGCAGCCACATCTCGGCGACAGGTACCAGCACAAAAATCAGAAATAAAGCGCGCAAAACAGTCTCTTCTTTTTTTAACAGTTCCTAGTACATTGGGGCCATTTCATCTATTTCAACATGCACGTGAATAGCGTAGGCTTGAGCGATGAAAAATAGGCGGGCCAATTTATCGTTTATGACTAAGAGCCAAGGGGCAGCGACAACCCAGAGCAAAGGGAAAACAACAGCCTTGAGCGAGTGGCAAACAACAGCCCTGAGCGAGTGGCAGACAAACGAACAGCGCATCTACAGTGCCCTAGCAGCAATACCCGCCGGCAAGGTCGCAACCTACGGCCAAATTGCAGAGCTCGCAGCGCTGCCGAGGGCCGCACGACTGGTCGGGCAAGTCCTCAGCAAGCTGCCAGACGATACGCAATTGCCGTGGCATAGGGTGATTAATGCGGCGGGGAAAATAAGTCTCAGTGAGGATAGCCCAAGCTTTAAGGTGCAAAAAAAGCGCTTACAAGACGAGGGCATTGACGTCATCAACAACCGCATTAACCTCAAACAATTTCAATGGCACGGGTAACCCTGCCAGCAACCAGAGAAGGAATTTCATGGGCCCAGTAACGTTTAAACAGGCCGTCTTAAACCGCCGTATGTTGATCTGTATTTTTACCGGCTTGGCCTCTGGCATGCCGCTGTATGTGCTGGTGTCACTGGTCCCCGCATGGCTGCGGTCAGAGGGGGTCGGTCTCAAAGAAATTGGCTTTTTCGCCCTTATTGGGCTGCCCTACACCTGGAAATTTCTCTGGTCGCCGCTGCTTGACCGCTTTCCGCTCTCCCTCGCAGGCTATCGTCCGGGATTGCGCCGCGGTTGGATGCTGGGCACTCAAATACTGCTACTAGCCGCCATTGCCGCGCTGGGCTTTTTTGATGCCGCCAGCGAGATCTGGACCATCGCCTGGCTCTGCCTCATCATCGCCTTTCTCAGCGCCACCCAAGATATTGTGCTGGACGCTTACCGCCGACAACTACTGCCCGACCATGAACTCGGCCTCGGCAGCTCAATCCACGTCAACGCATACCGGATAGCGGGACTTGTGCCCGGCTCACTATCTCTGATCCTGGCCGACAGCCTGCCCTGGCATCAGGTATTTATCATTACCGCCGCATTTATGCTGGTCGGCATCGCCTTAACCCTTAGTATTGGCGAGCCTGCCGTCGATAAACGGCAGCCCAGCACCTTGAAAGCTGCCGTCACAGAACCGTTTAAAGAGTTCTTTTCTCGCCAAGGCACGCGCCAAGGCCTCGCCATTTTACTTTTTATGCTGCTCTACAAACTCGGCGACAGCATGGCCACCGCGCTGGCGACACCCTTTTACCTCGACCTGGGGTTTAGCAAGACCGAGATTGGCTTAATCGCTAAACACGCCGCTCTCTGGCCGATGATTTTTGGGGGCATTGTCGGCGGTTTACTGATGCTCAGAATAGGCATCAACCGTGCATTGTGGCTGTTTGGCTTGGTGCAGATTGTCTCAATTCTCGGCTTTGCGCTACTCGCCAATGTTGGCGAAGGATTGTGGCTGCTGGCACTGGTGATCAGCTTTGAATATCTTGGCGTCGGCCTTGGCACGGCAGCGTTCGTCGCCTATATGGCGCGCACCACACACCCCGCCTATGCCGCCACCCAACTGGCGCTATTTACCGCGATTACGGCCGTGCCGCGCACCGTCGCCAGTTCCATCACAGGGGTGATTGTTGAAACAACGGGCTGGGAAAATTTCTTTTATCTGTGCACCGCACTTGCCGTGCCAGGCATGGTGCTGCTGCTGAAAGTCGCGCCGTGGAATGGCGCCAAACCCGCGCTATCAGCTAACCAGCACTAAAATCGCAATCACCACCAGCCACGCCATAATGCCGCGGGTAAACAGCGCCCGCATCTGGGGAACAAGATCGCTGTCAGACACATTTTCAACGCCACCCAACGCACCATAAAAACACTGCTGCAGCAGATCGGCTGTGCTGGTTTCGGTGGAAAATAACTGCTCTTGTAAGCGTGTGGCAGTGTGCGAAAAATTACCCATTAACCCCAGCGTGCACGCCAGCGCTCGGGCGGGAAGCCATTCAAAAAACCAGAGTATCTTGTTTGCAGTATTGGGCGCAGGGTCAGCCGTTTCTGCAGGCTCTTGGTCAAGCTCCATGTCGCCGCTGCTACCTACACCCAGCGTCTTTTTGGTCGTTTCTGCAGGGTCTTGGTCAAGCTCCATGTCGCCATGAAGTGCGAGCAAGCGGTAGGCCAGCGCAGCCGGGGCGCCGAAGAAAAAGAACAAAAACACCGGGGCAAAAGTGCGTTCAAAAATACGGTAGGGCAATGAGCGCGTCAGCTCATCAAATAAAGCGTCAGAGGTCACAGCAGAACTCGCTCTGTGGCCGAGGTTAAACACCGCCGCATCGTGAAATGCTGCCTGCAAATCGTCTCGCGCAATATCGGCATCGAGAGTGGCCATTTGGGCTTTGAGATCTCCGCGGCCAAAGCTGTAGAGCAAAACCAGCAAATCTACGACAAACAGCAACAGTCCGTACTCGTGGCTTCTCAGCTGCACAACAATGAAAACCAAGAGTGCCACTGGTGCAATCACAAACAGAGCCAGTCTCAGCGTGGCAGAATCGCGCAAGACAGACACGCCAACCAGTTGGTCATGCCATTGCCGCAGCCACTGATCGCGCTGTAAAAAAGGCAGCTGGCCATTACTTTCAAGCACAACAATCGCCAGTAGAACTATTAGAAAACTCACCGCACACCCCAAAAAATGATTCGTTTTACGTTAGACGCTGACTCAATGGTAAAGGATTTTAGCCCGCTTAATCGAGCATCTTTTTATAGCGAGCCCAATCAAATGCCTCGCCCGGATCTGTCTTGCGGCCCGGCGCAATATCGCTGTGCCCGACGATTTTATCGTTTTTGAGATTGGGGTACTCCGTCTGCAACGCTTTAGTGACTGCAGCCAACACGTCATATTGACGGTCGGTGTACGGAATATGGTCGGCACCCTCCAACTCAATGCCAATGGAAAAATCGTTGCAGCGCTCGCGGCCAGAAAACTGCGACACTCCCGCATGCCACGCGCGCTGAGTAAACGGTGCAAATTGTGTAATGGCACCCAGACGATCTATGAGTAAATGAGCAGACACTTTTAAACCGCAAATTTCCGCAAAGTAATCATCGGCAGCAGGATTTAAACAATTAGTGAATAGCTCGGCGATATGACCACCGCCAAACTGGTTAGGCGGCAAACTGATATTGTGAATCACCAATAAATCAATCGCAGTGCCCTCGGGGCGGTCGTCAATATTGGGCGACAAAATACGCTCTGCAAGCGTCAACCAACCGTTATTAATGTGCATTTGAGCGGCCTATCAGCTCGCAACAGGCAAGCCTTTTATCTGAGTAATTGCCTGTTTAATGGCTTTATCGAAAAGATGGGAATTGTCCAACACCGTGACTTTGCCCTGCATAATATCCAGCGCCAGCCTAGCACGATCGCGCTCAGCAATCAGCTTGCCCTTGTGGTCGACAAACACATACTTCCACGACGGCCCAACAATCCCCGCCAACTTGCCACGCTTATCCGCCTTTATATCACCGCCCAATTCAATCCAGCAACCTTTTTGCAGCCCGCGCAAACACTGTTGAGACTCGCTATCAAGACTCTCTGCATCGCGCAGTGACTCGGCGATATTGTGTCCGGGCAACTGCAGTTTTATCGCTGACACCAGCCCCCGCTTCCGACAGTGGCTGGAGCGGGCGATCGACACCGAGCGCCTGTTTGAGTTGCTGTAGCTGCAGCGAGCGCTGCGCCAGATCGGTGGAAATATGCGTCAAGCGAGTCTTAATTTGGGTGAGCAAATCGTGCCGCGCATGCCAATCCCCATCGCTGACATCGCACTGCGCGAGATCGATCAACCGATCCAATATCACCAGCGCAGCGATCCAGTCCGCACCCCCTTCGCCCGAGCGCAAGTGGGCAATGTGCAACACCATGCACCAGTTGCGCTGAACAAATTCGACGACAAATTCGGGCACATGCTTGCCCAGCAAGCGCTTGGTAATTTCCTCTTCAACACGGGTTCGCGCCCAATTCACCTTTTCCTGAGCAGAAACCTTCTCAACCTCGCGCTCCTCCAACATCGAGGTCACCTGCCGATCACGATCAATCAGCGCCATAAATTCACTCAGCAGGCGCGGCACATCCTGTTCACCAAAACCATCCTCAAGCATTGACTCGGACATTTTCAGCATCTGCTGATAAATTTTATTGTCTTCACAATCACCCTGCTCCAGGCCAATCGCGTACTTGGCCATCTCATTAAACAGCCTGCGAATAGGATGGCTCTCCTGCTCCAATACCAATGGCTTTTTCAGCGCCAGCTTGAGCATGGGCACTTCACAGCGATTAATCACCTGCTGCACCTCGGGCGCAAGCGCCGCAGCGGCGCCAAACTGGGCAAAGGTATTGCCCACCACCTGAAACACGCTCTGGTCATTGCGGTGCAAACGACCGCGCGAGTGCCCGGCATCGGAGTGGTTTAGCATGGCTGCGAGTTCACGGGTCAATTGCCCATGACTGGCCAACTGCGGGCCGCGGGCCGCGGGCCAAGAGTTTATGGAACTGGGTATTAATTTCGGCAAATAATTGTGTTCGGTCTAAACAGGCGCGACCGTCGTGATGATCAGGCTCTGTGCCTGTCTCGGCTGGCGCTGCGTTGGCTCTTTTTCCCTGTTCAGGGGCGCTGTTGTGCGGCGCGGACGCTTTGTCTAAAGGAAAACGCATCGTCGCACTGCTGCTCGCGGCACTCTGATAGTCAGTGTTTTCGAGCAGCGAGGCGATTCTCGTCAGCAGCTGTGTTTGAACCCGCGAAGGCTGCATTGGGCCACCATTCGCTTGCTCGTACTCATACTCTGCCGGCTCATCGTTCACAGCGGAGCGAGGGCGTTTTTTACCGTCTAATTTATCGGGATTCTCGGCGACCATCACACCGGCATCATCGAGCAATTGGTTAGCAGCGGCGAGCATTTGCCCGTAGGACGTTGCGAAACAGGCTTGATCAAACAAACCGACCAGCGTGAGCTGCACATCGGTCGCGGCGATATGAGGCGCAATTGCAGTAACAAACCCCTCCAACAGCGCATCAGGCGACAGCGGCAGTGTTTTGATCGACACCTTGGTTCCCACTAACGACTGAAAACGGCCCTCCAGTTGGTAGAGATCCGCTTTTAACTGCTCACGCACACGGCTCGAGCAATTATCCAGCGCAATCATCATCTCCAAGTCGTCATCATCGACCAACTTCAGGTTGTCGCCGTCACCTTTTTCAAGCGACCGCGCCTTCAGGGTTGACGGCGACTTCACGCAGGAATCTCCATGTCTCGAGGGCGCGAGCAACGCCATAAAAACATGCTGCTGCGTCGACTGAATCGCCGCACTCTCAATAACCGTCCGCTGACTGCGCAGCACACGTTGAGCGTCATAAAACAGGGTCTGCAGACGATTGCTTTTGGCCGTCATGGCCATCGCGGGAAGGTGGCTAGCCGCCAGTTGGAAGAATTTTTTGAACGCGTCGGAAAGATGCTGTTGGCATGTCTGGCCCAACGCCACTGCGAGCTTGTCGTGTAATTGTTCCGATCCTTTGATCATTAATTGTGCCAACCTTGTGGCATAAGTCCCTCGCACAACTCTACCAATACTTTTTCACGACTCATACAAGTGCCGCTGGCAGTTTAAGTGAGAACTGGTTCACATGTATTCTCATGAAGTATAGGAGGTCTTTCCCGAATTAAAACTAACCATCAGAAAAAACTCCGCGCAATCAATCCTGCCATGGGCTCAAACACTCCTGCTATACTTTCGACCAAACAAAATCGGCCCTGTAACCCAGCCCAACGCACCTCGAGACTTCTATGGCAAACGTCACTTTATCCGCAGAAACCTTTCGCGATATCCCTCACTGCGTCGCCCGCGCACTGCAAGAAGATATCGGCAGCGGCGACATCACCGCACAACTAATACCCGCTGAAAAAACCGCCCGCGCCGTCGTGATTACCCGCGAAGAAGCCATAGTCTGCGGCCGCCCGTGGGTTGATGAAGTGTTCCGTCAGCTCGACAACACAACAACCCTCGAATGGCACGTGGCCGAAGGTGACAAGGTTAACGCCAATCAGACGCTATTTACCCTCAGCGGCAATGCGCGAACACTGCTGACCGGCGAGCGCGTCGCCCTCAACTTTTTGCAAACCCTCTCAGCCACCGCCACCGCCGCGCACCACTACGCCTCGGTGGTTCCCGGCAGCTCAATTAAGATTCTCGACACCCGCAAAACCATACCCGGCCTGCGCTTGGCACAGAAATACGCGGTCACCGTTGGCGGCTGTCACAACCACCGCATTGGCCTGTACGACGCATTTTTAATTAAAGAAAATCATATTGCCGCCTGCGGCAGCATAGCCAGTGCCATAGCCACCGCCCGTGAAATTGCACCGCAAAAAGCCGTTGAAGTGGAGGTGGAAAATATCGACCAACTGCATCAAGCGCTGCAGGCAAAAGCCGATGTGGTCATGCTGGACAATTTCTCGCCCGCCGATATCGAAGCGCTCTCAACGATTGAGTTAGGCGATACCAAAATTGAAGTCTCTGGCGATATTACCGAGGAAAAACTGCGCGCCTACAGTCATGCCGCCATTAACTTTATTTCATCGGGCAGCTTAACCAAGCATATTCGCGCGGTGGATTTATCGATGCGAATGCTTGCTGAGTGAGGGGGCTTGAGGAAGTATTGAGGTAATAAAAAAAGGCTCCCGAGGGAGCCTTTTAGGTCTTCACTGAAGCTTAGAACGATGTTCTACATGAACCTGGCAGATATTTTCCGATATTTGCTAAGTTTGTCGCCGCTGCGCCACATCGCCATTCGTAAACTGATGTTCCAAGGTCTGTTGCAACAGCCATGGCTGCGCCAGCAGAGGTATAGGGACGTAAAACTACAGGTACAGTGTCAAGAGGCGTACCCAAGCCTTGCATAACCACTGATACATACCCGTCTGCAGTGGTTGAAATAGAAGCGACATATTGGGATGGAGACGTTGTGCTTTCACATCCCCAGTTGTTTGCTCCGGGCCCCGCAGATGCAGCCTGATAAACTTCTGTAATAGTGGTACGACAGGCAGACGCAGCAAGAATAACCTCGGAGACTTTTGCTCTAATCGTGTAGTTTTGATAAGCCGGCAATGCAACCGCCGCCAAAATACCAATAATCGCCACAACAATCGTTAATTCGATCAGGGTAAAACCCGTTTGCTTTCTCTTCATATCCATTGTGTTTCTCCAGTAATTAAAAATCGTAAATCCAGTTAACCGGCAAAATCAGTTTTGCACGCTTCAGGGAAATGCAATGACCGTGCCAAAAACTAATTCCCTATATTTTTCAATGTATTACGACTATTTGTCGCGTTTTTAACCTCTGCCCAATCGACGTTTTAGGTTAGCTTTATCGCCTGCAGAGTCACTAAGTGACATTTTTTGTCAGTGGCATGCTTTTTAGACATGCTCCTCCTTGATGGAATTTTTCGTCTACGCTTTTAAAAACTATTCAAAAAAAGATAATTAAAAAGTCTGTCAGCTGACAAGCGCATCAATCCACCCAAAAAACGGCCTCGCGCTGATTTAGTGCCGACTGTTTTTAAATAGGGTGTGGAGCAGTTCACACTGCAGGTTTTATTCTGAGGGGTTCTTCACAGCATGGATAAGCATCGGCCAGTAAACTGGCCATCACAAAAAATATCTGCGGCGCTTTCGCAAAAGGGCGTCAGAAATGGAACGGCTGATGAAGGTAGTCTTATGAATATGGCGCACGTTGTTTTGCATGGGCTGCCCAAGCGACTGGTAGACGATCAGCTGATTGCAGCCAGCATTATGGAAGAGGCGAATGCCACTGCAAAAACCAAAAAAATCTCCCTAGTGCAGTATCTCTGTGAAAAAAACCTGCTCTCTCCCGCACAAATAGGTAAGACAGCGGCCAAAGAGTTTGGCATTCCGCTCTACGACCTGAAACAGCACAACCCAGACACATTCCCGCGGGACTTCGTCGATATTAAACTGCTGAAAAAGCACCAAACCCTGCCGCTGATGCTGCGCGGCAATCGTCTATTTTTGGCCATCGCCGACCCCACCAATCAGCGCGCTATTAGCGAAATTCAGTTTCAGACCGGTGTTGCCGTTGAGCAGGTGCTGGCGCTCTATTCCGAGATTAGCGAGATGCTGGAGAATTGGCAGGAGAGAGCCAACGACGGCGATATTGGCGAAGCACTGGGCACCATTAATGACGTGCATCTCGACGACCTGGATATGGAAGCCATCGATGAGGACGATGCGCGAGGTGAAACTAACAACGGCGAAGACGATGCGCCAATTGTGCGCTTTGTGAACAAAATGTTGCTGGACGCGATTCGCCTCGGCGCCTCTGATATCCACTTTGAACCCTACGAAAGAACCTACCGTGTGCGCTTTCGCATTGACGGCATTTTGCAAGAGATGGCCAAGCCGCCATCAAACCTTGCGCCGCGCCTTGCTGCGCGTATCAAAGTAATGTCGCGCATGGATATTTCGGAGCGCCGTGTGCCGCAAGATGGCCGGGTGAAACTAAAACTGTCGAAAAATAAAGCGATCGACTTCCGTGTGAATACCTTGCCACTGCAGTTTGGTGAAAAAATTGTGATGCGTATTCTCGACCCCAGCAGCGCAAAAATGGGGATTGATGCACTGGGTTATGAGGAAGATCAAAAGAAAGCGTACATGGATGCACTGGCGCGACCACAGGGCATGATTTTGGTTACAGGCCCGA
>TARA_B110000503_G_scaffold35425_1_pt1 | contig 13085 bp, 8 predicted proteins | sample TARA_B110000503 | Tara Oceans TARA_B110000503 (sample SAMEA4397472) | marine metagenome | biome: Polar Biome; feature: [SRF] surface water layer (ENVO:00010504); material: water (ENVO:00002006), including particulate matter (ENVO:01000060) such as... | depth 5 m | reverse complement strand
GCGTGCGCAACCTCACCGGCTACAACCGAAAAATTCAAGACGCAATCAAAGCCGGCAATCCCATTGTCGATCCGCTATGGGTGTTTAACCCATCAGACGTCGGTTGGGACCAAAGCCAGCCAGCCCCCGAAGCACCGCTGCTCGAAACGCTACCCTATGTGGTCGTAGTGATCGATGAATTTGCCGACATGATGATGATTGTCGGCAAAAAGGTAGAGCAGCTGATCGCGCGAATAGCGCAAAAAGCGCGTGCCGCAGGAATACACCTTATTCTCGCCACCCAGCGCCCCTCGGTTGACGTGATTACAGGCCTTATTAAAGCCAATATACCCACTCGCATAGCCTTCCAAGTATCCTCAAAGATCGACTCACGCACCATCCTTGACCAAGGTGGAGCAGAGCAACTGTTAGGCCATGGCGACATGCTCTATCTGCCGCCCGGCACCAGCGTCCCCGAGCGAATTCACGGCTGCTTTGTCGACGACCACGAAGTCCATAAAGTGGTCGCAGATTGGAAACGTCGCGGTGAGCCCCAGTATCTGGCTGAAATTACCGACGAACAGGCCTTATCCTCCATCTCCGTCCCCGGCTTTAGCAACGGAGATGAGGGCGGTGAAGACGATCCAGAGTCTGATCCACTCTACGACGAAGCGGTTGCCTTCGTGCTCGAAACCCGCAAAGCCTCCATTTCCTCCGTTCAGCGAAAACTTCGCGTCGGCTACAACCGCGCCGCGCGACTGATCGAGCAGATGGAAATCAGTGGCGTGGTAAGCCCTATGAGCAGCAATGGCAGTCGCGATATTTTGGCGCCAGGGGGGCGGGATTAGGCGGCAAAGACAGTCTACACTTAGCAAGTGAATTTAAAGGATCGGTCGAGGCAACTCAGGACAGCAGTAAACCTCGACAATATAACGGAATGTTTAAATGACGCAGGATGCGGCATGGTGGTTTTAGTGGCTCATAAGTGTGCAGTGGCTATTATCGGTGTGGCTTGGTTGGTTCTTCTGGGTATAACCGCTCAGGAAGACCTTCGCTTTGCAGGCGCTCAGGACTTAAAGGGAGATCTGACTCTGGCGGGCACGCATTTTGATGACGTCAGTCAGGAACAGAACAACCTGCAGAAGCCCACACCCAAAAAGCCTCTGTTCTTAATGGGAACTTCCCCGCAAAAAAACACCACTCCAGTTATCGTTGCCCCGCTCGTTGAAACCAAGCTAGATCTCTCATTAAAAGGCATCTTTTCGAGCAGCGACTCGCAATTAGGTGGCGCGATTATTGACGGTGGCAGTACAAATCAGCCGAGTTATTACCAAGTTGGTGATGTTATTGTCGCAGATGCCACACTTGTCGATGTCCATCAAAATTCTGTGATTATTGATCGTGCGGGCAAGCGCGAGAAACTCTCGTTTGACAACGACGTTCTTCGCATTAACACTTTTAATCGTGTTAGAAATAGCAATGCAGCTGTTAATTCTCCTTTGGCGTCTGCGACTTTTGAGGAGGCGACGGTGTCCACGCCAATCGAGCAGGTAAGTTTTAGTCCCGGTGCAGGGGCTGCGAATACCCAAACACTTCAACAAAGACTCAAGAAATTGCGTAGTGAATAACTACCCACTATAAGGATTTATCTCTCGATGAAGGATCATCATTCAACGCCATGCCGCAAATGGATTGTTTTCGCCTGTGTAGGGTACCTGCTGTTCAATGCTTGTGTTGCATTTAGCGCGGATGATGGCGATGTCACGTTATCGCTGCATGAGGCCGATATCCAAGATCTTGTCCGCTGGGCTTCCTCCGTAACAAATAAAACCATAATCATTCACCCTGCGGTCAAAGGTTCAGTCACAGTTGTAGCGGGCGAGCCTATTACTCGGGATGAAGCGTATCGGGTTTTTTTATCAGTACTTCAAGTGCATGGCTTCGCGGTTATTAATGCAGGAAAAGCACTTAAAGTAGTCCCTGCCAATATTGGTAAAGAAGATGATGTGTCGCTTCTCTCTGAAGGCAGCAGGAGCCCCGACGACATTGTCGTGCGTATCATAAAGGTTAAAAATATCGCCGCAAATGACGTGATGGCACTGGTCAAACCGATGCTGCCTCAGTCAGCACATTTGGCGTCGTACCCCGGAACAAATACCCTATTAATTGCATCTAGGGCCGCAAAGGTCGCCCAGATTTCGGAAATAATAAAACGCTTAGATCAGGCTGGCACCATCGATATAGAAATGATTGCGGTCAAATATGCCAGTGCTCTCGATCTCAGCCAGACATTAACAAAGCTTATTCCCGCTAGCACCTCTAGCGGACAACCGCACCCCACCAGTCTCGCTGTTGATGAGCGCTCCAACAGTATTTTAATGACAGGTGACCCTGTTAGCAGAAAACAAATTCGAGCTTTGATTCAGCGGCTTGACCAACCCTTGGCGGGAGACGGCAACACGCAGGTCATTTTTTTACAGTATGCGCGTGCCACGCAATTGGTCGCCATTCTGGAAAGTGTGAGTGGGAGCCTTACAAAAGCAGAAAAAGATCAACGCCTCGCGCAAGCAGATATTAGTATCCGGGCAGACGAGTCACTTAATTCATTAATAATAACGGCGCCGCCGTCAGTGCTTAGCACGATTAAAGGTGTCATCGCAAAGCTCGACGTTCGCCGAGCGCAGGTGCTGGTGGAGGCTCTTATCGTTGAAGTTAATGAAGACAGGTCGCGAGACCTAGGTGTCGAGTGGCGCTCAAACTACACAGATGGAGAGGAAGAAAGTATTTTTGGTGGCTTCTCCTCGTTCCCGGGTGCCGTGTCTCCTTTCGAGCCAGATGCATCAGGGGAAATTAGTTTAGGTAGAGGGCTGTCGTTGGGCTATTTTCGCGGCACAGATTTGCGGTCAATTATTCGAGCGCTGGAAGGCGATGCGAGTGCCAATATTTTATCGAAGCCAAGCATTCTTGCTATGGACAATGAAGAGGCGAAAATATTAGTTGGTGAAAACGTCCCATTTATCACCGGTTCACAAAACCGACAGGGAGATCTCGACCCATTTCAAACCATTCAGCGGCAGGACATAGGCGTAGTCCTAAAAATTAAACCGCACATCAACAACAGCGATTCCGTTACTCTGCAGGTTGATCATCAGGGACAGACCCTGCTTGAAGTCGAGTCGGCCGACATCTCTGCATTGTCTGAGAATTGGCAATGGCCAGAACCAGTCAAATTGATGGCCGCCGATGGCAAGACCGATATTTACGGGCTGCTATTTCGACCCTCGGATTTCTCACCCGACAAACGCTATCCAGTCATTAACTTTATCAACAGCGGTCCCTGGTTATCGGTCGTCCCTAAAGGCAGTTTCCACACCTCCAGAGGCTACGCTGAGCGGCATTATTTTTACAGTGCCGCTATGGCCGAACTGGGCTTTATTGTGCTTAACCTCGACAGCCGCGGTTCGCCACTGAGAAGCAAGGCATTTTTGGACGAGAGTTACGGTTGGATCCCCGCCAGTGCCAACACGGATGATCATGCGGGCGCCATTCAACAATTGGCACAACGCTATCCCTATATGGATATCAACCGCGTGGGGATCTGCACTCAACTCTATGGCAGTGGGCTACAAAATTTTCTCGAACGTCAGGACCTTTATAAAGTCTGTGTGCAGATGAGCTTATTGGATAATCGTCTGATTGGCTGCACCATCGAAGGGGATAAATGGGAAGGTATCAACGGACCTAGTACGGACAAATATCACTATCCGGAAGTATTGGTGAATCAATTAAAGGGCAAACTGATGTTGATGCAGAGCATAACGTCTCCGGTTTCGACGGCTTATCCATCAACGGCTACCTTTCGGGTGGTTGAGGCGCTGCAAAAGGCCAATAAAGCCTTTGAGATGCTGATGATTCCCGGCTCACCCTCAGGCTCGCCCTGCAGCGGTTATATGACCCGCCGTGGTTGGGATTTTTTGGTCAAGCATTTACTGAAAGCCACACCGCCCACAGCGTTTGAGCTGATCGACATGAAGATGTCATCTGCGGATAAGTGATGGAGAATAATCACAGCGCACGCAATCAATAGATTCACACTTTATATGCACGGAGCCAAACATGCTGATACACAATTATGAACGCGCCCAACAGTTAATGCAGGGTATCTTTACCAAAAACGTTGCTTTTAATACCACGGTGTTTCCAGTCTGGATCGGTGACTCGAACTGTTTCTGGTATGAACACGAAACCCACACCGGCAAAGAGTATCGCTTAGTAGACGCCAAGAGCGCGACCAATAACAGCGCATTTGATCACAGCGCGTTAGCAGCAGCCTTATCGGAAGCGATAGAACAAACAGTCGATGCGAACAATCTTCCCCTTCGTGATGTCTGTATCGACCTCAACCCCACCATTGTGCGTTTCACCGCGTTCGATAAACAGTGGATTTATCCTACTGAGACTGGAATCTGCACACCCGCTGACAAAACAGACGTTGTTATTGCGCACCAGGACTGCGCAATATCACCCAACGGCAAACAGGGTGTTTTTATCCGCGATTTCAATTTATGGCTGCGAGATTTTGACAACCAGACGGAACGTGCCTTAACCATGGATGGTGAAAAGGATTATCAATACGGCGTCGGTGTCTGCTGTTTTGCGCCGATTGATTACAGCAATGTACAAATTCGCTGGTCACCGGATTCAACGCGCCTATTCGCGGTTCAACGAGACACACGGCAAGTTAAACCGTTTCCTGTGATCCATCATGTGCCACAGGACGGTAGCATTCGCCCACAATTGGAAGAAAGAACCGTCGCCCTGCCAGGTGATGCCCATGTGGAAACCTTCCGTTTACTGGCGATCGATATTAAAACAGGGCGACTGCAAGAAGCCAACTATCGGCCTATTCCGGTAACACGCACAGTGTTTCCCTTTTTCGATTCCAACCTAGGCTGGTGGTCAACGGACAGTCGGCGCGCCTATTTTGTCGATATTGAGCGCGATTACAAAACGGCTCGCGTTGTGGAATTTGATACTCACACCGGCGCAACAAAAATACTGTTTGAAGAGCATTCAGACTCGTTCATCGGTTTGATGCTCAACAGTGATGAGCCACCCACATTGATACCTCTACCCGAGAGCGGAGAATTAGTGTGGTTCTCTGAACGCAGTGGTTGGGCGCATCTGTATCTCTACGATATGGAAACCGGCCAGCTAAAAAACCCGGTGACACAAGGCGATTGGCTGGTCCGCGATGTGATAAAAGTCGATAGCAAACGGCGCGAAGTGTTTGTGCACACAGCAGGCCGTGTTGCTGGCCGCGACCCGTATTATCGGTACGTGTGCCGTGTCAATCTTGATACTGGAGAGCTGACTCCCGTCCTGTCGAGCGATCATGAAATCTGCGCAGTCACCCAACTGCATCAAAACACCATGATGTCTGGACGCGATGTCAGTGCCGCTTGCGGCGTTTCTCCCAGTGGTGACTTTGCGGTTGTCACCCGCTCGCGAGCCGATGAGGTGCCGGTGAGTCTGTTAGTTAACCGCGACGGTAAGACCATTCTTGAGCTTGAGACGGCGGATATTTCGGGCTTGCCACAAAACTGGCAATGGCCAGAACCGGTTAAATTACTCGCCGCTGATGGTAAAACCGATATTTACGGTTTGGTATTTCGCCCCTCCACCTTTTCGCCGGATCAGTCTTATCCGGTGATTTCCCATGTTTATAACTCACCCGATTTAACCTGGGTATCGAAGGGCTCCTTCACCAATGGCGCGGTTTATGGGATGCCCTATCTTGATGCTGCCGCATTGGCAGAGTTAGGTTTTATTGTGGTGCAAATTGATGGCCGAGGTACACCCCTCCGGCACAAGGCATTTTTAGATAACTGTTATGGCTGGACTGAATCGGCGAGCAAGATTGATGATCATATCGCTGGCATTCAGCAGTTGGCCAAACGTTATACCTATATGGATTTAAATCGTGTTGGTATCACCAGTCATACCGCCGGTGGAATGGGTGTTGTCGGTAGCCTGTGCCGACAAGACGGCTTTTACAGCGTCGGTGTGGCTTGCTCCATTTACGATGGCCGATTTCTTCCAGCAGGATTATTGGGCGAGCGGTGTGAAGGATTATCTGGCCCCACTGTTGAGCATCCCTATCCAGAACAGCAAGTAAGCCACTTAAAAGGCAAATTACTATTAATGAACAGCATGATTGATGCTTTAGCCCCTGCTGAAGGAACGCTGCGTATTGTTGATGCTTTACAAACTGCCAATAAGGATTTTGATCTGTTGTTACTGCCTAATCCCGCTTATGGTTATACAGTAAAACGTGCGTGGGATTATCTGGTGGAGCATTTATTAGGGTTGCAACCGCCCGAGGATTTTAAACTGACGACGTCTTTTGATTAAGTGGGTTGTTGGGCATTACTTGCCGCACGGAGAATAAAAAAGGGGCCAATTCGTTGGCCCCTTTTTCGTTACTGCTATTTGTTACTGCTATCGATTGACACCCTTCACAGCAGCGCAACCACTTTTATGCAGCGTTCAGCTTGCTGGTGAGCGGCTTTAACGGCTTTTACAACTTGCGGTTTCATGGCGCTGTATTCCTCTACCAATCCGGCGAGTTCTTGTTCGCTTGCGGCATTGCATTGCACGGGCAACATGCTGCCGGCAAATGATCGGATAAGGGTGAGGTCGCTGCCTTTATTGAGTTCTTCAATGTGGGTTTTTATGCGCGCCTTGAAGGGTTCTTCCAGTGCCTGCTGTTCGGCGGGGAATAGGTAGAACATGATGTAACGCAGGGTGGCTTGTTTGAGGTTGTCGGGATTTTGCGTGACAACATTAAACCATTTGGCTTTTGTGGCGGCATCGGGGCGCTGGGCTTCGGCTGACATGGCGCTGTTTACGCCGTTATCTGACATATCCCGCGCGGCTTCGGCGGTGAGTGCGGCTTGATAGTCGCCATAGGCGTAGCGGTTTAGTTTGGCCACTATGCCCCAGCGCTTGTCCTGGTCGATGGTGAGGCCGTCGAAGGTTTGCTTGCCGGCTAAAACGGTGGTGAGTCGTTCGAGATGGGCTGGGTTTTTGGCGACGGACAGGTAGTTGTCGTACCACAGTTTTTGCAGGTCGGAACCGGGTGTGGCTTGACTTAGCAGCTGCAAGTACAGGTCTTCGACGGCGGTGTATTGCGCGGCATAATCGCTGATGCCGTCGCGGGTGGCGATATCTGTGTAGCTTAGTGCTGTGTTCAGACCGCCGCTGATGGCGCGGGCGACGTTGTAGTCTTGTTCGCCACGGATATTGGCGAGGGCAAAGTCTATAAAGCTTGCTGCGCTAAGGTTGGCATCGTTAACGCTGTCGATCAGGCTCTGCCACAGCATAAGGCGGGTGGTGACATTGGCTATGCCGTTGATGCGCTGTTGGGCGCTGGCCAGTGAGCGGTCATCGAGGGCGACTTTAACGTAGCCCCAGTCGGCTTCGTTGGGGTAGACCAAGTCTGGACAGGCCATGCCAATGGCGGCGGGAATATCTGTTTTAGCGCCGCTGTAGACGATGGGTAGCGCCGTGGTCAGTGTTAGGCCGTCGCCGTCTTGCTGATAGAAGCCGATTTGCACGCGCTGCTCACGCAGTGTGGGGTAGCCTTCTGGTGCGGTTTGGGCGATGGATAGGGCGCTGATGCCGGTGTCGTTGCACTCGAAGTCGACTTTGATGGTGTTGAGGCCAGCTTCATAGAGCCAGTCTTGTGTCCATTGCTGCATATCGCGGTTGGCTGCTTTGCCTAGCTCGCCGATAAAGTCGTCTAGGTCGGTGTTTTTGTAGGCGTGTTTTTTGATGTAGTTGCTGACGCCGAGTCGGAAGTTTTCTTCGCCGAGATAGTAGGGCAGCTGTTTTAGCACTGAGGCCCCTTTGCCGTAGGTGATGCCGTCGAAGTTGGTCATGGCGTCGCCGGTGCTGGCTACGGGAAGTTCAATGGCGTGGGTGTTGACGGAGTCGTCGGTGCGGTAGGCCCACTGTTTGGTGCCTGAGTAGAAAACATCCCAGCTGTTTTCAAAATCGCTGGCTTCGGAGATGGCGAGGTTGGCCATGTAGGTGGCGAAGCTTTCGTTAAGCCACAGGCCGTTCCACCAGCGCATGGTAACTAGATCGCCAAACCACATGTGGGCCATTTCGTGGGCGATCACATTGGCGAGGCGCATTTTTGACTGTGTCGATTTTTCACTGCGCTCAACATAGCGTTCGCTGAAGGTTACTGCGGCGACATTTTCCATGGCGCCGGCATTGAAGTCGGGCACCATAATTTGATCGTATTTGCCGAAGGGGTAACGCACGTCAAAGTAGCGGTTAAAAAAGCCGAAGCTCTGTTTGGTGGGAATAAACCACTCATCGGTGACAACGTATTGCTGAAGGCTTTTGCGCACAAAGAGGCGCAGTGGAATATCTTCAAATTGGTCTTCCCTGACGACGTAGGGGCCGGCGTGCATGGAGAATACGTAGGATGAGAATTTGGCAGACGTTGGGAAGGTCCAAACTTGATTGTCTCCATCTTTGGCAATAGCTGTTTCGCGGGTTGAGCTGACTACTTGCCAACTGGCTGGTGCGGTTACCTGAAGGGTGTAGGTGGCTTTTAGGTCCGGCTGATCAAAATGGGGGAACAGGCGATGGGCGTCGTAGGGTTCAAAGTCGGTGTAGAGGTAGGTTTCGCCATCTTCGGGATCGACAAAACGGTGCAGCCCAGAGCCGTCGGTGGCATAGGGGTGCTGGTAGTCGATAACGAGGGTATTGCTGCCGGCTGCAAGCTCGCTGGCGGGGATGGTGATAAACCACTTTTCATAGTCAAAGTTGACTGGCTGGCCATTTCGACTGATGGAATGTACAACCCCTTTGTCGAAATCGATGGTCAGATCGCTCTGATTGTTTGGGACTAAATCAAAGGTTATTTGGGTTACACCGGAAAAACTGTCGCTTTGTTTGTCGAGGTTGACGGTTAAGTCGTAGCTGACATTGCTCAGTTGACTGGCGCGCAATTCTGCGGTGGCGGCGAACAGTGATTCGCTGACGGGTCGCGGCGCATTTAAGTCAGCCGAGGGCTGCGCGCTTTGTTCGCAACCGGTGAGCGTAATGGAAAGCATAACAGCGAGAGCTAGCAACCCAGCGGGTCGCCAGTTTTTCAGAGCGTTAGTGGTCATGGGAGGCCTTTTTTTTTGTTTTTTTTAGATGTCGCAGTTATACGCGAGAATGTTGTTAGAGAATAGTGGGGAACTCGAAATACTGCAGTCTAATGACCGGCTAAAAAAGACCGTCCTTCTATGGACGCCACTGTTTTGCAACCAGATAGGGTGAACCCACGGCCAGACCAGCGCTGAATTAAGGAAAAACAATGCCCAGCGCAGGCTGAGCCCTCGCGCTGCGGCGAGGGCTGCCCTTGTGCGGTTTGTTAGAGCTTAGCGGGAAGGGTGATAGCGACGCGTAGTTTTAAGAAAATTTATCGATTAGCAATGGCAGATCACGCCGTCTTAACTACACTTATGCGAACAATTGTGACGATAAATTGTTCAGAGTCAGGAATTGTTCTACTGCTTAGCGGTGTCAGGCCATCATGTCGGTGGTCGCGCTTTGCGCTCAGTTTTGGTAAGGGAGCCTACCTATGAAGATTAAAACGCTGTTATTGATAACCTTTCTTGCGGCACTTGTTGGCTGTGCCGCGCCTCTGCAATATCCGATTAAGCTCGATACAACAACTCTGATGAGCCCCGATATCCGCTTAGGAGTTGCTACAAGTGTTTTGCCGCAGCCCTCACTGATGTTGCCAGGCGCTGACTGTTTACTTTGCATGGCAGTTGCAGCAAGTGCCAATTCAACGCTCTCAACACACACAAAAACATTGTCCACCGCGCAGATTGAAGCTCTCAAAGGAGAGGTTATCGAGACTTTGAAGGCTCGGGGAAAAGCGCCGGTTGTGGTGGCCGATCCGATAGCAGTAGTTGAGTTACCAAAGACAAAAAAGCTTGGCGAGGGTTTTTCGCGTCGCGATTTTTCGAGCCTTGCAGAGCCATTACAGGTTGATCAACTTCTGGTAATCGATATCACTCAAGCGGGGATGACTCGTCCTTATGCCGCTTACGTTCCTCGGGCTTCGCCTCAGGCGCGAGTATCAGGTGCCGTATATATGGTGGATGTGAAAACGAACGCCTTTTCGTGGTATATGCCAGTGGATTACCATCTCTCTGCGGAAGGCGAGTGGGACGAACCACCTGAGTATCCGGCCCTCACAAACTCTTACTACCAACTTCTGGAAAAGCTTCGTGATGAAGTGCTCGCTGCTTTTCCTGTGAAGCCGAAAGAGACCGGTGAGTAGCGCGTGGACATGAAAACAGGCGCTATTATTCCACCGCTCATTGCACTATTTTTTGTTGTCTTGACTGGCTGTTCCACGCCAAAGGTGGTCGGGGACGCGGCGAGCGCGCCTGTTGCTCTGCCGCCTTTGGCCAAGCGTCAGGTGAGCTATCGGGTCGCCCCGCTGGGCCAGACAGACTTGGTTTTCATTGGCCAGCCTCGGTCGTCAGGCGCTAGGTCGACGCCCTCTGGGATGGCCTATCCCGGCGGCGATCCTTTTTCTTTTCTTGCCGCTATTGCTGTGCATGCCGCTATTCAAGGGTCAGTTACCAGTGCAGCAGAGCAGGCCCAGATTGAGGCAGCGAACAAAGTTTTAACCCCATTCAAAGAGTTGATAGACGGGCTTTATCAAGCAGACTTATTATCCGCTAACCAGTTAGCTGGAATCTCAGAGAAAACTGATGATTTCGAGGTCGGCCTTCTTGAGGATGATCGTTTGCCGACTGGCTGGCTTGTTCAGTTGAATCCTATGTTTGTCATGAGTCGCAGCAGCGATGCGATCACAGCGGTGGTCACGCTTGCGATTAATGATGGCCGTATTAGGGAAATTGAGGCGTCTGCGGCTCCGTACCAGAAGGTTATTGCTATTCAGTCGCAGCCTGTTGCAAATACTCAAGAATGGCTTAAGGAAGAGGGTGCTAAATTCACTGATACCTTGCAGGATTTAGTGAGTGCGGCGATTGAACTGGGTATTAATCAATTCGCAGGTCTGTTGCCGCCAAAAGAGGAGGCGAGTAGTACGCTGCGCTATCTTGAAAATGGCGAAAAGAAAATTGAGCGCGGGTACCTCATCAGTGAGAGCTGCTCTGCGCTTATATTTGAGTCACTTCGCGGCGAGTTAAAATGGATTCCCAAAAACGGCCCCTGTGGCTAAACCAACCGTGGCTCGTAGTTTCGGGCCTGTGTATTTCTAAACTTACTATAAGGAAATTGTAATGTTAAAACCTTCTTCGATGGCAAAAGTGGTAGCGGCGAGCGTTATTTTATCGGCCTCATCGGCTGTGTTGGCGGGTGATGCGTATATGGGTGCGAGCATTGGCTTCGCGGATTATGAGGAGAAATGGCAAGACCTGGATCTTTCCGATGAGGTGATCGCGGTTGATTCGACGTTGACTACTGTAAATATTCGAGTTGGCAAGGAGATTTCACCCTATTTTGCTGCTGAGGTGCGCCTCGGTGCTGGCTTGGGCCATGATCAGATTGATGTCGACGGGATTGAGACGATTGCTGAGATGAGTGTTCGTGAAATCTATGGGGCCTACATTCGCGGTGGGTATCCCGTTGCTGAGGGGTATTTTCCCTATCTCGTGGTGGGTTATACCCAGTCGACATTTAAGGCTGAGCTTTATGGTCTGGAGGCCAAGGGCGAGCTTGGTGGTGTGTCCTTCGGTGTAGGTTTAGATATTGATGTGGGCAGCGACATTACCGCTAATTTTGAGTATATGGACTATTTCGATACTGTGGGTGTTCAGGTGACGGGCTTTACGCTCGGCGTGGCGAAGTCGTTTTGACGGTGTCTTGCAGGCCCAACTAAAAAGCTTATTAAACGCTCCATGAGAGGGCGCGGTTCCACAGAAAGCCCACGGTTAGCGTGGGCTTTTTTGTAGGCGTTTAGAGTGGCAGTGCGGTGGTGAACTTCTTTTGTCGCAATATTAGGTTTGTGGTTGATGAGCGCACAATGCCGAGTCTTAGCAGATGTTGCATTATAAATTTTTCGAGGCTTTCGGTGTCTTTTTCGATGATTTTTAACACGTAGTCGTTGGAGCCAGTGATTGAGGAGCACTCGACAATTTGCTCCTGGCCGTCGACAAATTTATCCAGCAGTTCGATGGTTTCTTGGCGGTGGTCAAGCAGTGCAATGTGCACATAGGCCATGGCGGTCAATCCGAGCCGTTTGGGGTTGAGCAGGGCGACATAGTCAGAAATGATGCCAGCGTCTTCCAGTTTTTTGACCCGTCGCCAGCAGGGTGAGGTGGATAAATTAACCTTTTCTGCCAGTTCTTGAATGCCAATCTTCCCTTCATTTTGCAGTACGCGAAGTATTGCCTGGTCGTAGTGATCGATAGTATCCATGGGTAATAATTTTTCTCATACTGTTTATTTACGGTAAATATAACCTCTTTATCGGAAAATCGCTGCCTTTACGCAAGCTTATTTCCATCTATAAAGGAAATAATGTTCGCTCTCACGGCATGGTATATGGAGTAATCAGTAAAATGGAGAAAAAGACGGCTTACGTTGCGAAGACTCCTGATCAGAACGGGTATATTGATTACACCGACGACGAACATGCTGTTTGGCGCGATCTCTACAGCCAGCAAATAACCGGCGCTGAGAAGTATGCCGCGCAGATTTATCGGTCGGGACTTGAGCAGCTTTCGATACCGGCTGACCGAATTCCTCAATGTGCTGAGCTCAGTGCGCGTTTGCAGCCTAAGACGGGCTGGACTGTGGCGCCGGTGCCTGCGTTGATCGGCTTCGGGCGTTTTTTCACGATGTTGTCTGAGCGGCGTTTCCCTGCGGCATCGTTTATTCGCTCGAGAGAACATTTCGATTACATTAAAGAGCCGGATATATTTCACGAAATATTTGGCCACACGCCTTTGCTAATGGATCCAGAGTTTGCGGCATTTTCGCAGCGAATTGGCGAAACGGGGTTGACGGTTGAAACAAAAGATTACAGCTGGCTGATAAGGCTCTATTGGTTT
>TARA_B110000503_G_scaffold68729_1_pt1 | contig 13110 bp, 18 predicted proteins | sample TARA_B110000503 | Tara Oceans TARA_B110000503 (sample SAMEA4397472) | marine metagenome | biome: Polar Biome; feature: [SRF] surface water layer (ENVO:00010504); material: water (ENVO:00002006), including particulate matter (ENVO:01000060) such as... | depth 5 m | reverse complement strand
GAGCCAGACGGTAGTGTAAAAAGAAGCTATAGTTGTCACGATGTACCCCTTGGTAACATCGAAACAGGCTTTACGCTGTTTAAAGAGCCAAAAAGTTGTATTACTAAAAGTTGTGTTTCCAGTGCAGACAGTAAGATACCAAAAAGGAAAATAATATGATAGAATATATTAATCAATACGGAGACCAGAGTGCATTAAATATAAAATTAAACTGTAGCGAACTTCTTAAAGAACTAGCACCGTTTGAGTCTAATTGGTCTCAATATAATGTTTTAAAACCTTGGATTGCGAGACAGGGATTATGCGTATTAAATGATCGTGGAACAGTAGGCCCTGGCCCTGCTCTCAATTCGTTATACGAATGGAATAAAACTTATAATACTAGATTAACTGAAGAAGATTTTAATAAACCAACTGAAGTATATCATAATAGTACCCAATTACAAACTGCATTAAAAGATATTCTTCCTTATTGTGTTCGTACACATTTCTTAAGACTGCCTCCGGGAGGATTCTTTCCTCCCCATCGCGATCACGTTGGCAAGATCCAAAAAACTTTTAGATTAATAATTCCAGTAGATCTTTGCAATCCGCCAAGCACACGTTTTATGATAGAAGACAGGACGCTGCAATGGGAATATGGCAGGATGTATGCAGTAAATACTACTAAAGTGCATACGCTGTTTAACGCTGATATAACAGAAAATAGTATATGGTTAGTAATCAATGCAAAAGTGTGCGAAGAAATGATAGACTTTGTATCTCGCAAACTAAATAGGATATGATGCAAGGAATAAACAATCAACCATATTTAATTAATACACCTTGGGTACAATGTCCAAAAATAGATAAAGTATCTGACATTTTATCTAACACGGAAGTTCCTAACTTTGTGCGAGGAAGCGGCAAAGCGTTTGTTCGCTTGCGTAAATTAGAAAACAAATACCGAGAATGGGTTAAAGATATTGTTGATCTAAGTGAATTTATTCATTGTTATTTTGTTAACGGTGTAACTGATGCAATTAACCAATGGGTTGCAACTGAAACTCGTTCATGGCAGTACCTTGAAGGCGACTATGAATATGCTAATATGATTAGTAATCGTGGAAATAAAGTAACGTATATTAATTCATCTGATGTTTTATATATATCTAATCCTGCATGTGCAACAGGCAACTTTATTGAACTAAAAGACTTACCGAATCCTATCATTTTAGATTGTGCGTATTTAGGTAGTACAAGAAAACAAAAAATGTATATTCCTAAGACCACTGAACAAATATGGTTTAGTTTTTCAAAAGGTTGGGGATTAATTGGCCAACGTGCAGGGCTAGTATTTACGAAACAACCTCATAAGAGTTTAGAACCTATGAAGCAATCAGAGGCTTGGAATTATACAAGTGTTGAGATTGCATTAGCAGTTATAGATAACTTTGATATAGATACTGTGTATAATCAGTATAGGGACAAACAATTAAAAATTTGTAAAGAAAATAATTTTACTCCCGCAGATTGTTTTTTTATTGCTAACTCCACATCTACTGAATATAGCAAAAGACGCCGAATAAATAATATTGCTCGATTAAACATTGGTAATTTATTAAAATGAAAGTGCAAGTCTTATTGGGATCGATCTCGTTTAGTTCATATGAATGGATTCCGTATCCTGTTGGGTGTCTTATAAGTTATGCTAAAAAAGACAACCGTATTAATGATTTGTACGAGTTTATGGAGCCCGAATATAGAAGTCAAAGTTTAGACAAATCCGACTTTCATAACAATCTTAAAAAGGCCGACATCTTAGGTTTAACAAACTGGGTATGGAATCAAAATTATAACGACAGGATTGCAAAATTATACAAACAATATAGACCCGATGGACTTGTAGTATACGGCGGTGTTAATGTTCCTGAAGATCCTCGAGCAGCTAAAGAGTATGCAGCTATTAGAGATTTTGTAGATATATTTTTTTGCGGTCCAGGCGAAGAAAATTTTAAAAATTTCCTCCTACAGTATCCTGTAACAGGATTGAATAACGTAAAAGGTGCGTTTACGCATCATGAAAATAACGTAGTGCAGGATAGATATCAAATTACTAAAATTGATATTCCAAGTCCTTACTTAGATGGTGTATTTGATAGTATCATCGAAAAAGAAAAAAACAGCATTAGTGCAATATTTGAAACAAATAGAGGATGTCCGTATGCTTGTGCTTTTTGTGATTGGGGAGGCATGACACGCAGTAAAATTATAAAAGCTGATCCTCAGATGGTTAAAGATACTATTTCTTATATCATGAGCAAAGAATCTATAGATAAGATTGAAATAGCAGACGCAAACTTTGGAATATTTCCAGAAGACGTAGAATATACACAGCACCTAATTGATGAAAAAAGTAAACGTGTAAACGACATTAATCTTACTATGGGCGGATTTGCAAAAAACGGCAGCAAGTATGTAGAAGAAATTATGCGTATGATGCATGATCACTTTGATGCATATCACGGAAGAAAATATATCAAGTTAAGTTTTCAAAGTCATGATCAGACAACACTTGATGCAGTCCAACGTTCTAATATAGATAATACAAAACTTTATCCTATGATGGAACGTTTTAAAGCAGACGGAGTAGAAGTTGATGCTGAAATGATTATTGGTATGCCCGGAGACAATCAAGAACGTTGGTTGCAAACAATTCAAACTAACATGGATTTAGGTATCAACCACCAAAAAAGTTTTACATTATATGTGGTACCTAATACTCCAATGGCTTCTCCCGAATACAAAGAAAAGTATAAAATAAAGACTAAGAAGGTATTAGTTCCATATGACCTTGATCATATAAAAAGCAAAGAATATCACGATAAAAGAATTGCTGGTGAAAATGTTATAACTAATTGTAAGTTCGACGACCCAACTGAGTATCAAACATTAGAGTTTATCTATGAATGCTTTACATTTGATAGTCAAGAACTTATGAAAATTTACGATGTATGGTTTTGGTTTAATACATTGTACAATGCTAAAGTTGCAAGGAAATGGATGTTAGAATCTAATAAAACAGCAAAAGAGCAATACAGTGATTTTATTAATGCTATGGATAGTGGCAAGATGCCATTTTGGAAGGACTTGTTAGAACAGTTTAGGTATGCAGTCTGGAACACAATAGCTAAACCAGAACCTGTAACTAAAGTAGAGTCGTTGTATCTTGTTAATTTTCTTACTAAATTTGTATTTAGAGGAAACGAGATGGTAGATATTTACGATAATAAAGAACTTGCGTTAGATGAGCTTAGAGAAGTTTATCCAGATATTAATTTTAATCATTTTAGAGAAAGAAACAGCTTAAAAGATAAACTACGTTTATATTTTGTAGCAGCAGAGGTAGTATAATGAAGAAACAAAATTTACCAACCGTGGCAAATCTAAATTTAAACATTGATTTGACTAGACTTAGAGAAGAAGTAGACAAACTTGCGAGTCGTTTTGTTGATGTGCAAACAGCGAATCCTATGTTATGTATGAATCACGAAGAATTAGTAAAAAATGTATATGATAATTTTGAACAGATTAATCTAACTACACCTAGTGAAATACTTCCGCATACTGCTAGCATTAAAGAACGGTTGAAGCGCAGAGAAGAACATCTATACAATGTACCAACTGCTGATTATATAGGTAGTATATTTGAAGAAATAGTTACTCAATGCAAGGCGACTGCAAGCCGTATACGTATTACTAAACTTGCACCTGGAAAGACTATACCATTCCACGTAGACTACGATGTAAGCTATGCTGTGCGCTGCATAGTACCCATTTACGGTGGTAGCAACGTAATTAATCTATTTAAACGAGATGGTAAGTTAGAAGCATATAACTTAGAAGACGGCACTGCGAACTTTCTTAATGTTGGATACCCGCATGCTGTAGTTAATATGAGTAATCAACCACGCATTGCTCTAATGTTTAGTTTGGATGGTACAGATGACATCGCAAGTTTATAATTACACAGATGCACAATTAAAAGAATTGTGTAATAAAATACAAACACAAGGATTGGCAATTGTTCATGATCAAGAATTCACAGAGTCGACAATTGTAGAATTTTTTAAACGCATAGGCGAATGCGAAGCACCTGGACTGTTTATGAATTCTAAAGATCATCCAGAATTGTTTTATGTATCTGACAGAAAAGACGAGTCTGGTAAAAAGATTGGAATGTTTGGCGGCGGCGAACTTGGCTGGCATTCAAACGGCAACAGCAGACATCTTATTGATAAGATTCTTATCGGACTTTATTGTATTAAAGGGGATGTAAACACAACTCTAAGTATATGCAACACTAGTGATCCCTTTTATGATTTATCAGAAGATGAACAAGAATATTGGAAAAGTATCAATATACGTTTAAAATTTAAAAATGATACAATGTATCATTTAGACGAAGATGATCCTGAGTTAGAATTTATGAGTCAAAATAAAGGTAGTATTAGACCATTAGTAGGACAACATCCGCATACTGGAAAAGATTATTTCTATTTTCCATACCATTTTATTAGTAAAGCCTGGCAAGAAAAAACAGTGATTGATCACGAATTAATGATCAATAAACTTAAACCTATTATTTTTAAATCAAAATATCAACATCATCATGTATTTGCAGAGAACGACTTATTATTAATGGATCAATTTACAACACTACATCGTCGTACACCAGTAATGGGAGATAGATTACTGTGGAGATTGGCAAGTGATTACAGCAAAGTGGTGTAGAAAATTTAAGTCGCCAGTTGAACTAGACCCATTGTTAGTGTTTGCTAGAAAAATTATGCTAACACATAATTATGTTGGAAAGTCTGCATACGAATTATTAGGAAAAAATACAAAGTATTGGGAAGTTAAATTAAAAAACGTTGACAATGTAGCAGTTAATAATTTAGTTGATTACGTTGAATCTATACATAATTTGCCATTGAGATTTGAAAAAAGTTATGTTAGTATTTGGGAATATGGCGATGGAGACGAGTTGCCACCGCATGTTGATCCTAGTATAAGTCAAAGTGCTAGTGTCGTAGTTGGCTTAATAGGAAAGTTTGAACTATATCTAAATGATAGTAATACAAATGAAGTTATTGACACTGTGTCATACATTCCACCTGAAGGTATAATACTTAATAATACAGTATGCAAGCACAGTGGCAAATGCCTTGATAATTATAGATTAGGAATGCTGTTTAGTGTAGATCCAACATTTAATATACAGGAATGGTTTAATGGCTGATTGGTTTTTTGTAAAAAAGTTAGAATGTTTTAATGAAGTAAAAAAAACATTTAACAACTTCATTAATACTTGTGATAATAATTGGGTATATGATCCTTGGCAATGTCCAGGCAGTCGTAGTATAGAAATGCCAGTTAGTACCGAGTTACACGCAGTAATACAAGAGCATGCCAAAGTGCCGTTGTATAACCAGTGGTATATATGGGACTATCTTGATGCTAAAGACTTATTAATACATAAAGATACTAATCGTCCAGGTAACGGAAGAGCCATGGCGTTCATTATAAATTTAGAGGGAGAATTTGAAAACAAAATATACTCAGACGACGATCATGTCAATCCTATTGATAGTGTAAGATATTCCGAAGGGGATTGTATGTACTTACACAATAGTAAGTACTATCACGGGGGAACAGTCTTAACTACTACTCGAAAGACACTAAGTTGTTGGATTGATGTATATGATAAAAACTTGGAGGATATATTGTAATGAATGAACCGTGGAGGCTATATAATTTAGATTACAATCTAGATAAATTAAAATCTCATATTAATGAAATATCAAAGTGGATCGATTCTCCCTTTACCTGGCCCATCAAAGATTCAAAATGGGTCGACGTAAGTGATATACTGGACATTAATTTAATAAATGTTGTTGAAAATACAATTGGCACTACTATTAAAAAAACCAATTATTGGCTTTGGTATTATAATACTTCAAAAGAATTAAAACCTCATTTAGACAAATATTTTAACAATTGTAAGTATTCAATAATAGTTCCTATTATAGGAGATTTTGAACTAACTTCTTATCTTGATCATAATAATTTATATAATTGGGAACCTGGTATTGAAGAAGATATTGATGTAAATCAGTTAACTGTTGTAGATAAAATAAGTTATAAACCTGGACAGTTTCTTTTGTTAAATAACACTGTGTATCCTCATAGCGGTATTGCTAAAGAACCTAATAGGATAACACTACATTTGTATTTAGAGGACAACAATTATGAATAATAAATTTGAAGTGTTAAGTGAAAAAGATTGGTATGTTGCATTTCCGTTGAACTTAGATATTGAAGAATTAAAAGCGTGGGCGCACAATGTTATGAAAGAGCAAGGTCCGGGTAGTCCTACAGTCACCGGCGAACATGACACTGGTGTCTGGTGGATGTCTCCAACTCCAGAAATACTTAAAACTCGGCTACAAGAATATTGCGAACTAAATGACGAATGGCAAACTAGTATTTGGGAATTTGGACAAGGCGGCATTTTAAATAAGCATAGCGATGGCGAAGGCAGAGGCACAACGTTTATTATAATACTAGAAGGAGAATTTGAAATAACATCATATGATATCAAATTTCCTGATAAAGCACTAGATACATACACTTACGGCCCAGGGCAAATATTTGCACTTAAAAACGGACATAGAAAGTTTCATGGCGGAAGATGTTTAGGTGATTATAGACTTGCCCTTGCAGTATACACACAACACGAAGTAGATGTCTTCAGAGACCATTCTGAACATTTTGTAAAATGGTGGGGGGAACCTCAAGATGAGTGATTGGTGGATAGTAAAAAATAATTTTGATTATAACATCATTAAGAAAGAATTTGAATCTCAGGATATTGAATGGTTAGATAATATAGGAACCAATCACGGAACAAAATGGTGTAGAATATCTTTGTTTCAAGATACTATTAAATATATAGAAAAATTTATTGGAGTATCTATAGTTACCTCAGAAATGTATGTTTGGGATTATGGAACAAGAAAAGATTTGCCTATGCACATAGATACACACGATTGGAATTCGGGTAACTGGATTGCAGTAGCGATACCTTTTATAGGCGTTTTTCACTTAGAAGCATTTGATCAATCTCGAACAGAAAAACTTGATGAAGTCGACTATGGTCCAGGAGATGTTCTAATACTTAACAATAGAAAATATCCACATCAAGGACACGTGATTAATGAAACTAGAGTTGCATTTCATTGTTATTTAAAAACTCCCAACTATGATATACGCAAAACCTTAGAAGAAAATATACGAGAACATAAATTATGAATACTAATGATTGGTTTAAATTTTTTAATCATACGCATGACATTGACAAACTTTGTAATAGTGCTCGTAAATATATGATCTCTGAAAATATAAAAACATGGCAGTATGATCATGGGCTAGTAGAAACAAATAGCACTTTTTGGTTTAAAAAGACTTTAGATTGTTTAGTTGATTTTAAAAATATATTATTAGAAATAGAAGAAAGACTTTCTATTCCATTAATTCATCCAAAAACATATATTGGATTTTGGGAATATACAAACTATGCTAAGTTACCTTTGCATAAAGACGGTAAAATGGACGAAAGTCAAACTATATTACTTCCGTTAATAGGCAAGTTTAAAACATATTGTCACGATGATGATGATAATATAATAGATTCGGTAATTTATGAACCGGGTTGTTTTGGCATATTAAACAATATGAAACATAAACATAGTGGAGAAACAATATCCGGATATCGGTTAGTTCTAACAATAATGATATCTCCAGAATATTCTGTGTTAGATAATTTTGATAAAATTAAAGATAGATTACATGAATAAAATTGTTGGTATAAGCTATAGTTACGCTGATAATAGTTTGCAGACTAGAGGGTTAACGCTATTAAGTGAAACACTCTCGATGTCTGTTTATGACATGTTAGATTTTAACATGCCGATATGTAATAGTAACAAAAGTGACGGCGTTGTTCCTGATAGTGTTAATAAATTTATTTCTATATTGGAAGAAGCAGACATATTAGTTTTTGCAATAAGTGAAGCAACAGGACATTACAGCGCTGGCTTTAAAAATGCAATGGATTGGTTAGTAGTTAAAAGCCAATTTAATGCTAAATTAGGAACAAATTATGCTATTACGGATAAGCCTATTTTTGTTATAACCTTCACTCCGACAAAATACGAACCTAATGGTGCAAGACATTTTGATATGACAAGCCAGCTTTTAGTCAAGCTAGGAGCAAATGTGATAGATACATATGTAATAAACGACAGTTGGAAAACGATCATACCTGGTGTCACTGACGCTGTACAACGACCGTGTACAGGTATTAAAGAATTTTGTGATACTTATTCACCGTCTAGTAAACTGCCTGTAGCAGTTGCTGACAATAGCCCGCAGTGGCTAACCGCATACAACGAATGGGATGAAAAATGGAAGGAATAATTGAATATGTTAATATACCTTGGAATGCTACCAAGTTTGAAAAAGTATTCAACAACACCTTAGAAAATTGGGATGCACGTGGTTATATAGAGTGCGGAGCAAAGTCTCATGTGCTGTCTGAAAATGATCAATTTAGAGAAACGTGGAAAGATATTTTAAAAGAACATAGTAAAGTACATGAAGTAATTTGTCCCTTAGCAACTGGATTTAATTTTAACGCAACTACTGCACATACAGTTCCTCCTCATATTGATATTGACAAGCCTTTGTATTTCAATTTGCTTATTCCTGTTTTTGGTACAGCAAAGTTAAACATATATGAAACTGTCACAGATCATCTAGAATTTAGACATGGAATGACGCACTGGAAAATGGTTAAAGATAGTATACCTAAAAATAAGATAGGGGAGTTCATAGTTGATAAACCAGCTCTCCTTAATACTAACTTTTTGCATGATGTTGATCCTATTGATGTACCGAGGTGTGTCTGGTGTACACGATGGATTGATATAGATACTGCATTTAATTTTAATAGTTTTAAAAATCGTATCGAAGGAATACTAAATGAAAACAATTAACTTAGGTAAGATTAATTTAACAATATATGATGGTCCTGTAGGAATACGTGCATCGGGAGGAGCAGATAGTTCGTTATTGCTTTTTTACTTAGCGTTACATCACCCTGGACCGATCTTTGTATATAACCTCGCCGAAGAAATGAATGATTACCTTGAAGAAGGTCATATGATTCGAGTAGTTAACAAAATAAGTGAACTTACTGAGAATACAAACATTATAATTAAAAATTTTAGGGTTCCTAAAAAACATATCGATATATTAATGGATATAACTAATACTGCTGCTAAAAAAGATAATGTTACTATGTTATATACTGGTATAACAAAGCGCCCACCTAGAGAGTCTGAAAAATATTTTAAGTCAGCAATTAATGAAGGTAATACTTCTACATTTAGAGATCCTGAAACAGAAGTGCCAACATTATATGAAAAAACCTATATGCCGCTTGCAAATATTAATAAAAAAGATGTAAAAGATTTATATGATAAAGCAGGTATAACAGAATCACTGTTTCCAGTTACGTTTAGCTGTACAGCTGATTTAAGAAAACATTGCGGCAAATGTTGGTGGTGCGAAGAAAGAATATGGGCATTTGGAAAAATATGAAACCTAAAATAGTAGATAAAGAAAAATACGGTTATAAGCCAGTACATTATATTAATGGACGTCCCTGGCCACGCATATCACCTAAAGATGTAAATGACGTAGTTGATGTTCCTTTAAAAGAAGAATATCTAATGCGAAGTATGGACTACCTAGATACTAAAGAAGCAAGTCCTATATTTAATAAACAAGCAGATATTATTATAGAAAATAATATCAAAGGCATTATTGATGTAGGTTGTCGTATAGGAATAATAAACGACATATTGTACAAACGTGGATATGTTGATTATAACTATATGGGGTTTGACACTAGCCCTGAACCAATTGCATATGCATCTGAAGTATGGAGCGAGTGTCCAAATATAGAATATCGCTGTACAAGCATGTACAATAAAGAAAGTTTAAAAGTTGACTTTGATGTTAATTGTGTAATATGGAGCGGAGTGTTACTTTATAATCCTACTAATCATTTAGAGCTATTTGATGATTTAACAGTAAAGTTTTATAATGCATCGCATGCAATAATACAAGAACCTTGCAAAGATCAAGATCCTGATAAATTCCTTGCTAATATGAAGTTGAATACTATTGAAGAAGAGCTTTATATGTACAAAGAAAAATATTCTAATTATACTGATTGGATTATCGACGCTGATATATTTTCTGGCAGAAGACGGGTAGCACACGTATGCATTTAAGTTATGCACAATTAGGATCTGGTATAACAGTGCAGTCAACAGTATTGCCATGTGGATATACTGTTATACCTTTTATAACAAATGGAATGTATAATAGAGAATTGTCTGCACACCATGGAGAACTGTCTTGCCTAACATTAAAACTACTTAAAGAAGAATCATCGACGGATAGACTTGCAGACAATTACGATAAATGGCTTAAATTAGAAACAATGGCGTTGTATAGTGTATTATGGGATGACGTAAATAATAAACCAGTTATGACAACAGGCGCACAAATAACTTCTAAAAATACTTGTAGATTGTTTAGTCGATATTATTTGTTTGATGATTATAGAACATCTGCATCGACTACTAATATGTTTGATAAAGTTGATAACTTTGAAGTAGACTTATATCATATGAATATTTTAAAAGATAAGTATCCGTTTTTCTTTTGGAGTAGAGATAAAGGTACTAACTTTTTTAAACGAATTAAACAAGTACGAAATGATATATTTGAAAATTGGACAGTATACGATTCGCCTATTGAATTATTATTTGAAAATAATTATCAAGGTATAATATATACCGGTGATTCAAATTATATAAACGAATTAACGTTTAACAAATAACTTTTCAGCAAGCCATCCGCTAGTGTCCCATTTGTGCAATCTAATTCTGCGGCTGTCTTGGTGATGGTTTCTATGATAACCTTCGCCGGCAATAAAGAAGTTAAGCCATGGAACATTTGCACCACCTTCTGTTTTATGACCTACGGTATTAAGTAAGCCGAAGCCAATTTTTGCAAATATAAATGGCACAACACAAAATGCAATCCAGAAATACGGATTAATAAGTATACTAATTACGTTAACAATTACTAATATTTTAAGCCAGTGCTTATGACAAAATACTAATCTAGGATTAGCATATAAGTCTTTAGCATATTTGGGAGGAATACTAGGAATAGACCATGTAGTGAATAAAACTTTCCAATATCCGATATGTTTAGCTGCGTGTGGATCACCTGGCTTGTCACTATGATGATGGTGCATTCTGTGACTAGCAATCCAGCCTATTGGTGTTCTTATACATGCAATCATTAACATTGCAAGTGCAATTACTTCAAACCAAACAGGTACAGAAAATTGTTTATGACAGTAATGTCTATGCAATAAGATACTTGCACCAAAGTGGGATATTATCTCACTCCACAAAATTCCTGCCACAATAGTGTAAATTAGTATTTCCATAATATTATTTAGTTGCCTGAATAGCTTTAATGATTCTTTCTGAGTACTTACTATGCTGTATTATTCCAGGGTGCATATTATCTCTTGCAATAAAGTCTCCTTGCAATTGTTTGCTTTCGTCTGAATCAAACTCAAATTTAGTACAAATGCCAAATATGCCATTTAATAAAGATTGAACATTATAATTCCATGTTCCCCATATTATTTTTTTAGAAAATAAATCTGCACAAGTTTGCATATATATGATATAATCTTTTGCTTGATGTAATAGATATTCTTCAGATAAAAGAGGATAAACTTTCTTACGTATAGTTTCGTGCTCGAGATTATCTCGATCTTGATTTGGAAATACTGGCCAATACATTTCGTCTTTAGTAACATAATGAAATCTAAATGCACTAGGCAATGTTATTACTACAGTATCAAAATCAAAAACTTTTAAAGATGCATGAAACAAATGAGCTATTTGTGGTATAGAATAACCTATACATCCTAAATTAATGTATGGTGTATTTAAATTATTCGAAACTAGATAAGGAAATATTTCTTCTTCGGCTATTCCTTCGCCGAATGTAAAACTACATCCAAGGAACGCAATAGATTTGTCTAATGACAATTTTCCTCTGCATCCTATTTCGTTTATTGTATAAGTAAAGTTTTTATAGTCTCTACTTCTTTTCTTCTCTGCTTCGCTAAGATATTTATATTCACCCGAAACAGTAGGAAATCGTTCATCGCCTATATGTCCCCAATGGGTGAAATTTCTTATTTCGGTTAAGCTAGATACTGAATATTGATTAAGCTGATACAACGCCATCTACAAGATTGATCCAATTAGTACCATTGAATCCCTCAAATTGTGTAGTAGTTGAATTCCAAATAACCATGCCGGCTGCTGCTGTAAGTGCATTACGTTCTGTAGTAGTTAAGCTACCAAACTGTACAAATCCTGTTACAATAGCATTACCTCTAACATCAAGTTCTTCTACAGGCGTATATGTGCCTACACCTAACTTACCTGGCGCCTGCCATGTTAGGTAACTTGCTTCGGCACTAAAATCACTTGATGCATTTGAAACAATGTATACTGAATCTTCACCGCCTAATACTCCAGAAGTAACGTCCGATCCAGTTGGATCCTTGTAACCAAACCATAGTTTTCCTGAATAAAAAGTGCCTGTTAAATTACTATCACTTTGTGTAACAATTCTAATACCAGTAGTATTACCTTTACCTATTACATTAAATTCAAACGGTTCTGACACTCCTGTTTTTTGAACTATTATACTACTAGCATCAGCAATAATCTTACCTGTATGTATATCTCCGGTTTGTCCGTTAACAATTAAGGTACTACTATCTGTAAATATACTACCGGTCATATCGCCGTCAAATGTTCCTGAAGAAGCACCAACAAACGTTCCAGTATGATCGCCGGCAGCGTCACCAGTTAAGTTACCTAGTACGTTACC
>TARA_B110000503_G_scaffold143776_1_pt1 | contig 13116 bp, 11 predicted proteins | sample TARA_B110000503 | Tara Oceans TARA_B110000503 (sample SAMEA4397472) | marine metagenome | biome: Polar Biome; feature: [SRF] surface water layer (ENVO:00010504); material: water (ENVO:00002006), including particulate matter (ENVO:01000060) such as... | depth 5 m | reverse complement strand
CCACGTCTTCGCATTCCAGATATAGTTGACATTCTTGGATCGTCCCAACCATTAACAAATCCGTCACTAACCAATTGAGCAAGTTTGCGCTTGCTTACAACGGTATGAGATAAATTTCTACGAGCAAATTCGCGTTGTTTTGGTCTAACTAAAGTATCATCATAAATTTGATTTAAAAACCAATCATATAATTCTCTGTGAGGTAAAAACTCTAAAGTACAAAAGGAGTGCGAAACCTGTTCAATGTAGTCACTTTCACCATGTGCCCAATCATACATGGGGTAAATACACCATGTATTTCCTGTTCTGTGATGTGTTTTATGCAAAATTCTATAAATTAAAGGATCACGCATTAACATGTTTGTTGCGTTCATGCTTATTTTAGCACGAAGCACGTGACTTCCTTCAGGAAATTTACCAGCTTTCATGCGTTCAAATAAATCTAAATTTTCTTCTACTGTTCTGTTTCTATAAGGAGATTCTGTACCAAATTGTGTTGGGGTTCCTTTTTGTATGGCCATTTCTTGAGAAGATTGGCTGTCAACGTATGCTTTCCCTTTTTGAATTAACTCAATTGTCCAATCATATAATTGTTGGAAATAATCTGAGGCATAACATTCTTTATCCCATTGAAAACCAAGCCATTCTACATCATGTTTGATTGCGTCTACAAATTCTTGCTCTTCTTTTGCAGGATTGGTGTCGTCAAAACGAAGGTTAACCGGTGCTTTATAATCTAAGCCCAAACCAAAATTTAAACAAATAGAACTAGCGTGACCAATGTGTAAATAACCATTTGGCTCTGGCGGAAAACGAAAACGAAGTTTATCATTTGACAAACCTTTTTTTAGATCTTCGTTAATTATTTGCTCAATAAAATTTAGAGATTTATCTTCTTTTGACATAGTTTTGAATACTTTTGACAAAGATAAAAAAGTTTGTGGTTAATAGTTTATAGTTAAAAAGATTTTATAACAATTAACAAAAAAGAAATAACATAAGTAAAATGGGTAAAATAATATTAAAAAACATTCGCACGTTTTCATTTCACGGCTGTTTGGTAGAAGAATCAAAGATAGGCTCTGACTATAGTGTTGATTTAGAAATAAAAACCAACTTAAAGAAGTCTTCTTTAAGCGATGATCTCAATGATACCGTAGATTATGTATATCTAAACAAAATAGTTGTTGAAGAAATGGCTAAACGCTCTAAACTACTTGAACATGTTGCGAAGAGAATAGTGTTACGAACTTTTGATGAAATAAAATCAATTCAAGAAATAAAAGTTGCAGTATCAAAGATAAATCCACCTATTGGTGGTGATGTTGAATCAGTTACTATTGAAATTGTAGAAACAAGACAAGGGTTACAATTAATAAAATAAAGTTTTATTAATTAGACTTCAACAATATAAAGTTTTTGTTATATTTGCACTTCTCAAATGGCGTTGTGGCCGAGCGGCTAGGCACCGGTCTGCAAAACCGTTTACCCCGGTTCGAATCCGGGCGATGCCTCTAAAACCCTCAAGTAACCTTGAGGGTTTTTTTTATGCCTTTTATTTATAAAAAGTTATTCTTTCATAGTGCCTTTTTTGAATCGTTCGCTAGCGGTTTGATAATAGGCAATAGTTAAATTTTTGTTTTTAACATTTATCTTTTTTTCAACAATCCTTTGATTAGTTGTTGGGTTCCATAAATATTGATTGCATTGTTTTCTATCGTTAATTTCGGTGAAAGAATTATTACGTAACATACCCAATGTTCTATAATTACCAATTAATGCTCTTTCTTCATTAGGGCTAAGTAAACAAATGTCCTTACCATATAAAGAAGTGGTATAAGACCTGTTTAAATATCCAAAAAGGGTTGGCATAATATCGATTTGAGATGCTAGTTTGGATACTTTCGAGGGCATAATATTAGAATTATAAATTAATGCTGGTATATGATGTTTGTCGATGTTTAATTCCCATTTACCAGCACTACTTGCACAGTGATCTGCGATAATAACAAAAACCGTGTTTTTAAACCATGGTTTTGTTTTTGCTTCTTCTATAAATTTTTGAATGGCATAATCGGTATATCTAACTACAGACTCTCTTTTACCTTGAGAAAAGGGTATTGTGTTTATTGGAAAAGAATACGGTTTATGGTTTGAGGTGGTCATGATAAAATCAAAAAAAGGTTTGTGATTTTTATTATTAATATCAGCAACAGCAATAGTTTTTTTAAATAAATTTTCATCGCAAATACCCCAAGCATTTTCAAAAGTTACTTCGTTATCTTCAATGTTAATGCGTTTAGTTTTAATATCATCTGATAATGGATTTCCTCTATTGCGATCTATAATGGTAAAACCTTGACCTCCAAAAAAGGTGTTCATATTGTCGAAATAACCGTCACCACCATAAATAAAATTTAGAGCGTAATTTTTTTGCTTAAATACAGATGCTATAGAATATAAATTTGAATTGTTAGGACGACGTACAATGCTGTTTCCTGGAGTTGGAGGGACAGATAATGTAAGAGCCTCCATACCCCTAATAGTTCGTGTTCCGGTGGCATAGAGATTAGTAAAAAAAACACTTTGGTTTGATATTTTATCCAAGTAAGGTGTTAGGTTGTTTGTGTTGCCAAAAGCCTGCATAAAATCTGCGCTAAAACTTTCGATACAAATTAAGATTATATTTGGTTTGTTTTCGATACTATCGTTAACAACTTTACGAAATAAACTTTCTGTAGTGTTCGTTGTAAATGTTTGATTTTTTTGAAGAATTTCATTCTTTACTAATGAAAACGCCTCCTTATGTGATAAGGATTGATAAAAGGTGTTAAAGTCTAATTCGTTAGATCGAAAGGCCGCAAAGAAAGAAAAAACACCGTTTTTGGAAAGCTCGTTTACATATATGTTTTTTGTTGATTCGGCCTGTTTGTTGTTGATGAATTTTATAAAAAATAAACCTATAAAAATTAAAGGAAAAACATAAGCTAATCGCTTTTTAAATGTAAGTTTATTAGATAAAATTAATTGAATTTGTTTTGTTTTGTAAAAGTAAAAAAAAATAAACCTGTTAAAATAAAGAGAACTGATATTAATAAAGGTAAAGGAAAAGATTGGTTGATGTTTTCAACAACTTCATAAGTGTAAATTAGATAATCGACGGCAATGAAATTAAAACGGGTTCTAAACTCATCCCAAAAAGTAAACTCTGCTAAAAATGAAAATATAGTTATAAAAAAAGTAAAAAACAATATGAGATGTGTAAATATTTTATCAAGTTTTGAGCCTATGTAGTTGCTTGGAAATAGTAATAAATAAAAAGCATAAATTAATATAAAAAAAACACTTACACCGAAATCGTATAAAAAACCTAATAAAAAAATTTTAATGATGTTAATAAAAGATTTATCGATAGATTTAAAAGACATTACAAAAAAAGTGAGCCGTATTAAAAAACCAAATAAACAATAAATAGTAAGAAATGAAAAAAGAACAGAGAAGCGATTTTTTGGTGAAAATTTATACATATACATTTGTTTCGATATTAAAACCGATACACAAATGTATGTAATTAATGTTCTATAAAATTGTTTTAAATAGTAATATAATAATACAAAAGGAGTGATATTAAAAAATGTTAAAAAGAACTAAATAGTTACATAAAATAGCTTTTTTGTAGCTATTTAGCCTTTTAGTTTTTCTATTTTTTCTTTTATAATTTCTTTTTCTTTTGGAAAAAAACCTTGTAATAAAAAAAAGAAGCCAAAAACTAAAATTACAATACTAATTACTCTTTTAATTTTATAAATATTTAAAGGTGTTAGTTTGTTTTTTAATTGTTTTGCTAAAATTATTTTAGCAACATCAAATAACAAATAAAAGAATAGTATTGATGCAAAAAAGATAAAAATTCGCTCTGTTTTCATTTCCATTTGTGGTCCAAAAGAAATAATTAACATCAACCAAAAACCTAAAACACCAATATTAATAAAGTTTAATAAAAAACCTTTAAAGAATAATGAAAAATAATTATTTTTTTGAATGTTGTCTTTGTCTATTTCTTCTTTTTCTTTGAAATTCTTTTTTAAAAAAATAAAAGAAATTAAGCCATATCCAATCATAATTAAACCGCCAATAAAAAACAAAGTTGGATTATCTTTAAGTTGTTCCAACAATTGATTGGTGCTTAAATATGCTATTAATATAAAAACAATGTCTGAAAAAACAATTCCTAAATCTAAAGTAAAAGCCGCTTTAAAACCTTTTGTTATTGAGGTTTCAAGTAATATAAAAAAACCAGGGCCTATTGAAAAAGTTAGTAAAAGACCCCAAGGAATCGCTGTAAATATATCTTGATAGTGCAATTTGGTGTGTCTGTGTTTGTTATATAGTTTAAAAACTTAAACTATTTTTTACGAATTTACAAAAATTATTTATTTTTGAAACAGAAAAAAATATTAAAAAACACAATTAGTAGGTGTGTTTATTTTGATTCTTTAATATTTCCTCCTGCTATAATCTTTTGATTTATTTGGTTTGGTTTTCCAAATATAATAATATTTCCTCCTGCTCTAACTTTTGCATCAACTAAATCTGTTGCGTATACTTGAGCGTTTCCACCAGAATTTACTGTAATAGTTGTTTGATTGGTTGTTAAATTTGAGGCGTTTAACACTGCTCCTGAGTTAATTAAAACATCTTGGTTTTTTGCCTTTCCTTGAATTGAAATAATTGCGCCAGAAGTTGCTTTTATATTTAATTTTTCAACATTAATATTAATATTAATTTTTGCTCCTTCTTTAGCAATAACATCAAAAATTGTTGCCTTAATTATTGTTTTTGAAGAAATAGAAGATCCTTCATTAGCTTCTACACTAGTTAAATTTTTATAATAAATTATTACTGATATTTCATCACCTTGTAATATTTTAGTAATAGGCATTCTTATTTTTAATTCTTCTTTTTTATTTATTATCTCTACGCTTTTTGAATCATGTCCGTTAATAATTATTTTATTAAAGGATGATTCTATAAGTGTTACATCAATTTTATCAAAAGATGTCACTTTAGTAAAAGTTCCTAGTTCTTTTGTAATTTGAGAAAAAGATAATGTACTAATTAGTAATAGTATTAATACGTTTTTTTTCATATTTATATGTTTTTTTAATAGTTAAACAAAAACTATTCCTTTTTTTAAACTATTTTTAAAAATTAAATAATAAGTTCTAAATGTTGATTTACTCTTTTTTTCTTAAATATGTAAAATCAAGTTGTTTTTTTACTAGATCTGCACTTTTTACTTTAACATATACTTCGTCTCCTAATTGAATAATATTTTTAGAAACTTCACCAACTAAAGCATATTGCTTATCATCAAATGTATAATAATCATCTTTTATATCTCTAATTCTACACATTCCTTCGCATTTGTTTTCAATAATTTCAACATAAATACCCCATTCTGTGGCACCAGAAATAACACCTAAAAATTCTTGATCTTTATGATCTTGCATATATTTAACTTGCATATATTTTATAGAATCTCTTTCGGCTTGTGTTGCTAAATATTCCATAGAACTAGAATGCTTACATTTTTCTTCAAATTCTTCTTCGTTTGCGCTCTTTCCTCCATCTAAATAATATTGTAATAATCGATGAACCATTACATCTGGATAACGTCTAATAGGTGAAGTAAAATGGCTGTAATAATCAAAAGCTAAACCATAATGACCAATATTATCTGTTGAATACTTAGCTTTACTCATGGTTCGTATTGCAAGAGTATCTATTAAATTTTGTTCTTTTTTTCCATTAACTTCTTGCATTAAAGAATTTAAAGATTTTGATATGTTTTTTTTATCTCTTAAATCTAATTTATATCCAAAGCGAGAAATTAACGCTTGAAGATTAAATAATTTATCTTCATTTGGCTCATCATGAATTCTATAAACAAATGTTTTCTTTTGTTTTCCAATAAATTCAGCTACTTTTCTATTAGCTAAAAGCATAAATTCTTCAATTAAATGATTGGCATCTTTTGAAACTTTAAAAAAAACACCTATAGGTTCTGATTCTTTATTCAAATTGAATTTCACTTCTACTTTATCAAATGAAATAGCACCTGCTTGCATTCTTTTTTTACGAAGAATTTTAGCTAATTCATCTAATTTTAAAGTTGCATCTACTATTGGTTTTGGAACTTGATAAGCTTCTCCAGTAATAGAAATTTCAGTTGGTATTATATCAGATTTTGATTCTATTATTGATTGTGCTTCTTCATAAGCAAATCTTTGATCTGAATATGTAACAGTTCTTCCAAACCAAGAATCTACAATTTCTGCTTTATTATTCAGTTGAAAAACTGCAGAAAAAGTTAATTTTTCTTCATGAGGACGAAGAGAACAAGCAAAATTTGAAAAAACTTCAGGTAACATAGGCACTACCCTATCAACTAAATAAACAGAAGTAGCTCTATTATATGCTTCATCATCTAAAATTGTTCCTTCTTTTAAATAATGTGATACATCTGCAATGTGAATTCCGATTTCGTAATTTCCATTTTCTAAAACTTTAAATGATAAGGCATCATCAAAATCTTTAGCGTCTTTTGGATCAATAGTAAAAGTGAGTGTTTTTCGCATATCTCTTCTTTTATCAATCTCCTCTTGAGTAATAGAAGTATCTATTTTATTAGCATAAACTTCTACTTCTACAGAAAAATCATAAGGTAATCCATATTCGGCTAAAATTGCATGAATTTCGGTGTTGTGTTCACCAGGTTTACCTAGTACTTTTTCAACTCTTCCAAAAGGAGAATCTGCTTTTTTAGGCCAATCTTCCATTTTTACCAAAACAACATCGCCATTTTCTGCAGCACCTAACTTATCTTTTGGAATAAAAATATCAGTGTACATTTTATTATTTGCTGTTGTAACAAAGGCAAAGTTTTTTTGAATATCAATAACACCAACAAAATCTAATTTACTACGTTCTAAAATTTCAAGTACTTCAGCTTCTGGTTTTCTTGAACTTCGTTTGTTATAAATATAAACTTTAACTTTATCTTTATCTAAAGCATGATTTAAATTTTGAAAAGGAATGTAAACATCATCATCTAGTTCTTCACAAATAAAATATCCAGATTTTCTTGAAGTCATATCAATAGTTCCTTCATAATATTCAGACTTTGCTATAATTTTAAATTTTCCTTTCTCCTTTTCTTCTATTTTACCTTTTTGTTTTAATCGATTTAAATCTTTAATAATTTCATTTCGGCTTTTTGTATCAGTAACATTCAATACTGCTGCAATTTGTTTATAATTAAATGTTTTGTTAGCATCTTGTGCTATAATTTTTAAAATTTGTGAAGTAAATTCTTTTTCTTTACTACCAAGGTTTTTAATTTTCTTTGTCATAATCTTTTCTAATAAAGTTTAAAAGTACGAAGAAGTATTAAGATTATAGAATTAAGTAAAAAATATATTAATTAAAAAAATTAAATAGTTTTCAACATTTATTAAATACAACACAAAATATTTTAATTAAATTTAAATTTTTGGTGTTTATGATAGTATGTTAATAGGTGCTATAAATTTTATATAAAATAGCTTATTATTATTATTATTTAATTTATACAAAACAATGAACAAAATAAATATATTATAAAGTATTTAAAATAAAGGAAATATAATACTTTACAAACAACTGTTGATAACTAAAATAAATCATTTTTTCTTAATAAGTTTTTTCTAATTTATGTTTATAACTACATATTATTTGATGATAAATTACTAAAAAATAATAGAAAATAAATTTGCTTTTTATAAAACAGTTTTGGATTACATAAAATATTAATACAAATTAAAAAAAGTTTTAAAAAACTATTTTTATTTATTAACAAGCAATGTTAATTTAACATTAACTGATTATCAACTAGTTGTAAATAATTATTAACAGTCCTTTTTTTGTTTTTTTAAACCACTGATTGCTAATAATTTATAATTTTTTTTAATAAAAAAGAATTCTTAATAAACGTTTAACTAACTTTGTCTGTAATAATAATTAAAAACGAATTAAATGAAAATTTCAATTGGAAACGACCACGCTGGACCTGATTATAAAAAAGCTATTGTTGCGTTTTTACTAGAAAAAGGACATATTGTAACAAACCATGGAACAGATACTTTTGATAGTGTTGATTATCCTGATTTTGGTCATGCAGTAGCAAAAGATATAGAAGCAAAACAAGCAGATTTAGGTATTGTTATTTGTGGATCTGGCAATGGTATTGCTATGAGTGTAAACAAACACCAAGGTATTCGAGCAGCTCTTTGTTGGACAAAAGAAATAGCCGAATTAGCAAGGCAACATAATGATGCCAATATTCTTAGCATTCCTGCACGATATACTTCAATTCCTCAGGCTGTATCTATGGTAGAGGTTTTTTTAAACACAAGTTTCGAAGGCGGTAGGCATGCAACCAGAGTAAATAAAATTTCTTGTTGATATAAAAACAAATTTTTTTTTATAAATGAGCCATAATTATTATACTAAAGAAAAAAACTTATTACTTACTATTTTATTAAACGTGCTTATAACAGTGGCACAAATTATAGGCGGTCTTGTTTCTGGTAGTTTAGCTTTAATTTCTGATGCATTACATAATTTTTCTGATGTTCTTTCTCTAGTTTTTAGTTATATTGCTCAAAAACTATCAAAAAGAAAAGCCTCTTATGCACAAACTTTTGGATTAAAACGAGCCGAACTCATTGCAGCTTTTGTGAACGCTCTATCATTAATAATTGTTGCTTTTTATTTGATTTACGAAGCTGTTGGACGTTTTTTACATCCAAATGAAATACAACCTACATTAGTAATGTGGCTTGCGGCTTTAGGAATTTTGGTTAATGGTTTTTCTGTTTTGTTGTTAAAAAATGATTCAAAACAAAACCTAAATATGAAATCAGCTTATTTACATTTATTAACCGATATGTTGGCCTCTATTGCTGTTTTAATAGGCGGAATATTAATGTATTATTTTCAAATATATTGGATTGACAGTGTTTTAACCTTTATAATTGCTATTTATTTAATTTTTGTAGGTTTTGATTTGCTTTTAAAAGCTACTAAAATGTTAATGCTTTTTACTCCTGACGGTATTGATGTTAAACATATTGTTGAAACAATCAATAAAATTAAAGGCGTAAACAACATACACCACATACATGTTTGGCACTTAAACGAACAAGAATTACATCTAGAAGCGCATTTAGATTGTTCAGAAAACATAAAATTAAGTAAATTTAATGAACTTCTAAATCAAATAGAAAGCGTTTTGTTAAAAACATATAACATCAATCATGTAAATATTCAGCCCGAATTTCAAAAAAAAGATCCAAAAGAAACTATAGTACAAGATTAGTTTTTTATATAACCTACATCATGAACGAAAAAAAACCTCAATTAAAAAAACAATATTATCCAATAAATACCACTTTACACACTTATCTTGAAAAATACAAGAGAGTAACAAAAACAAATGTATTTTATGATGATTTATTGCGTTTTCAAGGCTCTATAGCAGTAAATGATAAAGAGGGAAAAGACACATTATGGATCAGGGTTTATTATAATGAATTTGAAAAAGAAGAGATAGATATAAGCTTAAAAAAAATATACACCCTTTTACATTCCAACGGAAATGAAAGAATTATTCCTTTTTTAAATGTAGATTATATAGATTTTTGCACATTTGGAAATTCACAACCTTTTAGAATAAAGGTGCGAAATATCATAAACAACAATTACACGCATTTTTATGTTAAAAAAGCGGATGCTTCTCGTGTCTTTGGTTTAGAATTAGAGCATATTTTATCTCCAAACAGAATAAATTTTTTAGTGTTTGAAGATACTTTAATAGAGGAACATATTGTAGGTATACCTGGAGACGTTTTTTTAGAGCACAACTTAAAAGAATGCAATGAGCACGAAAAAGCCCAAATAGCAAAAGAATTTGTAAAGTTTAATGAACGCTGTATGATAACTCTTTTGGGCGATATGCGATCCTATAATTTTGTGATAATACCTATTTACGATTTTGATCAAAGAGTTTTTAAAATTCGAGCAATTGATTTTGACCAACAGTGTTATGAGGGCAATTTTAAATTGTACAAACCTTTTCTTTTTAAAGAAAACTTTAAGTTTAACCAACTGGTATATGATAAATTAAATCAAAACGCAATAGAACAGTATCAAAGCGAAGAACGATCTATTTTGGTAAAACGACTAATTGACTCAGAAAAACGCCTGAAACATCTAATTTTAGCAATGAAAACGTTAAAAATAGCACCTAAAGAAAACATAAAGCAATTGCGAGAGGAAATATACGAATACACTTTAGATTTAAATTTTAAAAAAGCAAACTCAATGGGAAAAATTGTTGAAGTAGCTTTAGGTTTTGTAAAAAGAAACTTTAATCATGAAAATTAAAAAAGGTACGTAAGTTTGCCTTATAAAAAAACAGTAAACCAATTTAAATGAACCAAATCCAATTCATTAAATCAATAGTAAATACTGTTGATAAAAATATAGAAGCCACATTAAAATTACTTTTAGAAGATTGCACCATCCCTTTTATTTCAAGATACAGAAAAGATCAAACAGGAGGTTTAGACGAAGTTCAAATTGAAAACATTGCCAAGCTATCTAAACAATATGACGAAATTGTAAGACGTAAAACAACCATCTTAAAAACCATTAATGAGCAAGGCCAACTCACTAAAGAACTAAAAGAAAAAATAGAAGAAAGTTTTGATTTACAAGAACTAGAAGATTTGTATTTGCCTTACAAAAAAAAGAAAAAAACAAAAGCAGATGTAGCTCGAGAAAATGGCTTAGAGCCTTTAGCAAAAATCATTATGGCACAAAATAATGATGAAATTGACTTTGAAGCCTCAAAATATATATCGAAAAACGTAGCTAATGAAGACGACGCTTTGCAAGGAGCACGATATATTGTTGCCGAATGGATTAATGAAAACATACAGATCAGAAGAGGGCTTCGGAGATTATTTCAACGAAAAGCTATTATAACCACAAAAGTGGTTAAAAAAAAAGAACAAGATGAAGGCGCTCAAAAATTTAAACAATATTTTGATTGGAGCGAGTCTGTTTTAAAAGCACCATCGCATCGTATTTTAGCGATGATGCGTGCAGAAAACGAAGGCTTCATAAAATTAAAAATTGAAATAGATGCAGAAAAACCTGAAGAAGTAGCTATTGAATTTATAGAAGAGCATATTATAAAATGCAACAGTAAAAAGTCAGTACAGGTAAAAATTGCTATAAAAGACTCCTATAAACGCTTATTAGAGCCCGCAATTTCTAATGAAACATTACAAGAAGCCAAAGTTAAAGCCGATATAAAAGCTATTGATATTTTTGCAGAAAATTTAAGTCAGTTACTATTAGCTCCACCATTAGGAGAGAAACGAATTTTAGCCATTGACCCTGGTTATAGAAGTGGTTGCAAGGTAGTTTGTTTAGACGAAAAAGGAGATTTGTTATATAACGAAACAATTTATCCGCATGCACCACAAAACGAGTCATCAATGGCAATGAAAAAAATACGCTCGATGGTAAACGCGTATAATATTGAAGCAATTTCTATCGGAAACGGAACTGCTAGTCGGGAAACCGAGTTTTTCATAAAAAAAATTGCATTTGACAAACCGGTTCAGGTTTTTATTGTTTCAGAGGCAGGCGCATCGATTTATTCAGCATCAAAAATTGCACGAGAAGAATTTCCAACTTATGATGTAACTGTTCGTGGGTCGGTTTCCATAGGCAGACGACTTTCTGACCCCTTGGCAGAATTAGTAAAAATAGAAGCAAAATCTATAGGAGTAGGACAATATCAACACGATGTAGATCAAACTAAATTAAAAGAAAAGTTAGACTTTGTTGTAGTTCGTTGTGTAAATTCGGTGGGCATAAACATCAATACAGCCAGTAAAGCTTTATTGAGTTATGTAAGCGGAATAGGCGAAAAAATGGCCGAAAACATTGTAGCTTATCGCGCAAAAAATGGCCCTTTTGCAGATAGAAAAGAACTAAAAAAAGTACCCCGTTTGGGAGAAAAAGCATATCAACAAGCCGCGGCTTTTATACGAATTAAAGACGGAAAAAATTCACTAGACAATTCAGCTGTTCATCCAGAAGCATATGAAATCGTAGAAAAAATGGCCAAAGACTTGAAAATTTCGGTAAACGAATTAATGGCTAACAAAGTAAAAATTAGCCTTTTAAAATTAGAAAATTACATTACATCTGAAACAGGTATTTTAGGATTAAAAGACATTGTAAAAGAGTTAGAAAAACCAGGATTAGACCCAAGAAAATCAGCAAAAGTTTTTGAATTTGATCCTAATGTAAAATCTATAAGCAATTTAAGCACAGGAATGATTTTACCAGGAATAGTTAATAACATTACCGCTTTTGGTTGTTTTGTAGATGTTGGCATTAAAGAAAGTGGCTTGGTACACATTTCCCAATTAAAACAAGGATTTGTAAGCGACGTAAACGAAGTTGTAAAACTTCACCAACACGTGCAAGTAAAAGTGGTTGAGATAGATGAAGCAAGGAAACGGATTCAGTTGACGATGGTTATTTAAAAGCATAATTATCAATCTTTAAAATTTTTACATTAGAAATTTAAAAAAAGGCATCTTTGTATTTATGCAACAAAAAATTACCATAAACGCCTTTTCGCAGCATCTTTTTTGGGATGTGGATAAAACTACTTTTGATTTGAATTTTTACAAAGAACAAATGATTAGTAAGGTTTTAAAATATGGAAATTGGAACGATTGGGTAAATTTAAAAGCATTTTATGGCTTAAACACAATCAAAGAAGTTACTTTAAATTTAAGAAGTTTAGATGCGATTACGCTTTCTTATGTTTCAACTATTTTTAATATAGATAAGTCAGAATTTAGAGGCTACAAACACAGACAGTTAGTCCAGAACTCTTCGAACTCATAGAAATTCTATTGATAAATATTTGTTTGGAAAATCTGAAATAGACGAAGAATTATTCACAAGAACATTAAATGATTT
>TARA_B110000503_G_C7172703_1_pt1 | contig 13116 bp, 10 predicted proteins | sample TARA_B110000503 | Tara Oceans TARA_B110000503 (sample SAMEA4397472) | marine metagenome | biome: Polar Biome; feature: [SRF] surface water layer (ENVO:00010504); material: water (ENVO:00002006), including particulate matter (ENVO:01000060) such as... | depth 5 m | reverse complement strand
TCGGTCTCTTTTTAATCGTTGTAAGTCGTCTGTCAAGTTTGGTCTTGCCATGGGCCAGTCAATCTTTGATGGATGATGTCATCGTTAACAAAAACATTGAACTATTAAAACAATTGTTAATCTGGATAACTGCAGCCATCACTATTCAGGCAACGACATCCTTTTTATTGACCAAAATATTGAGTGTAGAAGCCCAGCATCTCATTGCCAAACTAAGGGTGCAGGTACAGAAAAAGGTAATTTATTTACCGACAAGATTTTTTGATAATACTAAATCTGGAGAGCTGGTCTCTCGAATTATGACGGATGTTGAAGGTGTCAGGAACTTAGTGGGAACAGGTCTTGTACAATTAGTCGGAGGAGTACTAACCGCCATAATCTCATTGGTATTATTAATTAAAATCAGCCCAATGATGACGGTTTACGTTCTGGTGCCTGTCGCGATTTTTGGCTTCATCTCTTTAAAAGCCTTTGGATATATCCGACCCATCTTTAGAGAGCGTGGAAAGATAAATGCCGAAGTTACAGGGCGACTTACTGAGACATTAAATGGCGTGAGGGTTATTAAAGGTTTTAATGCCGAAAAACAAGAAATCAAATCTTTCGAAGACGGAACTGAAAAATTATTTCAAAACGTAAAAAAGAGTTTAACAGCCACTAGCGTCATTACCAGTTCAGCGACTTTTTTACTAGGTTTGGCAAGTACTGGGATAATGGGTATCGGAGGATATATGATTATGCAAGATGAATTAACCATCGGAGAATTTTTATCTTTTACTCTGTACTTAGGTTTTATGATTGCTCCGATCGTGCAAATGAGTAATATTGGAAGTCAGCTTACTGAGGCCTTTGCAGGGCTCGACAGAACCGAAGAATTGATGAATATGGATTCTGAAGATGATGGATCAATACGCACAAAGAAGATAGAAAAAATAATAGGACACGTGAAATTTGATCATGTTTCTTTTGGATACGAAACAGAAAAAAAGGTCCTTCACAACATTTCATTTGAAGCGCTTCCTGGGTCTGTCACCGCATTAGTTGGATCCTCTGGATCTGGGAAATCAACCATTGCAGGTCTTGCTGCTACGTTTATTAGCCCCAATTCGGGTACGATTTCCGTGGATAACGAAGATATATCTAAAGTCTCATTGGACAGCTTTCGTAGTCAGCTCGGGGTCGTGTTACAAGACGACTTTCTTTTCGAAGGTACTATCAGGGAAAATATCTTATTCCCAAGACCCGAGGCTTCCGAGCTGGAACTATTGCAAGCGGCCGAGTCTGCCTATGTTACTGAGTTTACAGATAGATTTGACGATGGAATGGAAACCATCATAGGAGAACGTGGAATAAAGTTATCAGGGGGGCAACGACAACGTATTGCAATTGCTAGAGCTATTTTGGCCAATCCAAGAATTTTGATTCTAGATGAGGCAACGTCTAATTTGGATACAGAAAGTGAATCTTATATTCAAAAAAGTCTTGAAAAATTAATGAGTGGTCGAACCACGTTCGTGATTGCACACAGGCTGAGCACCATACGACGTGCTGATCAAATACTGGTCATTGAAAAAGGTGATATCGCCGAATCAGGAACGCACGAGGACCTAATCAAAAAAGAAGGTAGGTACTTCGAACTATACACATATCAAGCCCGTATTTGATCTACAGACCCACAAAATAAATTTCATGGGTTACGTCATTGGGTATATGAACTATTAATGATGTTAACTACGATAGAATACGATTACTTAATCGTATTCAAAACTTGATCGACAGGCCCTATTTTAACCTGCTCTATAATGGACTTCTTACCTTTAACGAGCTGTATATCAACTGGCGCTAATCCCAACTCTTTGGTTTTACCGATAACCTCGTTAAAAAAACCCTTGGCTTTTTCTAATTCTCCTTTGCCAAAATCGTGCTTACTTACGTTCTTTTGCAAAGGGACTCCCGGAATGACAAAATAAGTAATGGCATTAACAGTATAGGTCGGCTTAAATGTCCTTAAAAAGTTATTGACACTTACCTGTATACCATTAAAAAAATTATCCGCTGTACTTTTAATTCCCATATCTCTATCATAAAGTTTGTCAAACTTATCATTTTGCTAGGTATGAAGCAACCGATATGAAAAATAAAATAAAAAATTACCACCAGGTGTCACTCTTTAATTTTTTAAATGCCCGAATAACATCTTTTTGACTAATCTGCCCAACCAACTTTCCAAATTCGATGACCGGAAATCTTCGCATTCTTTTTTCTAAAAATAAATTGGCCACTTCAAAAATTGAGACCTCCGGGGAAATTGAGACCACATTCGTTGACATGTATTGACTCACCATACCCGTATCAATAGGCATGTTATGGTATTTTCCTCTGATTACTTCTTTCATACAATCAGTTTCAGAAATCATGCCAACCACTTCATTAAACTCATTCACAACGGGTCCCCCGCCAATTTTTTTAATTAACAATAGATCCATCACCTGAAAAATGCGCTGATTCGGATGAAATTTGATCAATTTGGTAGCCATGTAATCTTTGGCTAAAAGCTGTTGTTTTTGAACTTCTCTTGGAATCAATAAACCTTTATAACTCTTTACCATATCGAATTTTTTAAAAATAGATAGTGTAAGAAGTTATACAAAATCATTCTAAAATGCAAATTAATATTGAGGTAATTGATGTAGGCAGAATATTATTTCGATAAATAGCCCTTTTCCCATCGTATATCAACCCCCTTCTTTCTTTTTCTTTTTAATATCTTTCAAACCATTCTTTAACTGAGATTTAATATCTTTCAACTCATCTGGGAGTGATTCTTTGACTTTATCCTTAATCGCATTGACTCCCTCTTGTACTTTCTCCTCAACTACTTCTTTCTGTTTAGCCATTTCCTCCTTGATCTTTTTTTCTGCAATATCTTGTTGCTCCTGCAACTTCTTTTTAGCCGCATCTATTGCCGCATTTTTCAAACTACTTTTATTTGATTGGCCTGATACATTAGTAATACCTGCAAGACTAATTTCTGGATTCTCATAGGTACCTTCGATTTTAATTTTCATACGCACCTCATCTGAAATGACGTTTTGCGCACCAGTAAATGACGCTATTAAATTATTCACTTCATTTCCTAATTTTCCTGTCTTAATATTTGTCTCCAATCCATAATCAATTGGCGCTTTGGCATCTGTAATGCCACTAGAACCGTATATAGTCGCGGATCGGCCCGCAATCTTCAGATCAAACGGCTGCACAATTAACTTTCCATTCTCAATCATGAACTGCAAATTAAGATTTCTGGATGTCAACGATTGCTCTTTATCTCCAGTGATTTTATTAAGGGCATTAACCCATTTAGGATTATTATAGGAAGCCTCAGCAATCTCCAAGACTCCATAAGCAAACATCGTTTCCATAATGGGTGCCATAGTCTGGTCTAAATTCCCAGTCATTGACATTTCTGAAGAAAAATTACCCGCTAAATCATTTGCAATTGGCGCTATTTTTTGAATGGTATTAAAGGCTTTAAAACTTTCTGATATTGACAACTCAGCAATCTTAAAATTAAAATTAAAAGAGGGCGATAAGATGGTAGAATTATAAATTCCATCCATGACAAAATGACCATTGAGAAGTTTGAAATCTAACTTCTCAAGTTTGGAAAGGCCTTCCTCAATAGATACCATACCTTTTATGTCTGTGATTTCAAGATTATCATAAATTATTCGATCTATCTTGGTATCTAACTGAAATGCCAAATTAATCGGAATTCTTAATACCTCCAGAGAAGTGGTATCGCTGACCGCTGATGTATCCACCGCCGCGGTGGGTGACATCAACTCATTGAAATCAAAAAGGTGGGAACTGAAATTGAGTTTTGCCTTTAAAGGCTCTTCCCTGCCCATCGCATACACAATAAAATTTTCAACGGAACCTGTCATTTGAAAATCGCTATTACCGATCGTTCCACTAAAAGCCGAAAGTGCTACCTGCTGATTATTGAACCCCATGATAGCATTAGAAATACTCAGTTCGTTAGGCACATCTTCACCCTTAAATTTAAAATCAGTCAACCTTATATTTCCAGTCGTAGGTAGTTTTTCATAATTCTCCTCCTCCACCAATTGCATATTACCCGAAGTCATAAGTTCCCCTGCTAACTTTCCCGAGATCTGTAGTCCTTCTACTGGTATCACTTTCAGTGTCTTTCCCAAATCTAACGTCCCTTGCATCCCGAAATCCCAAGTATAATTAGCCAAATTCTCAAAATTTAGATGAGCATTAAATTCCTCATCTTCTAATTTCATTGAAAAGTGAGGCATAGAAAAAGTGAGCATGTCCATATTTTCGCCTGGTATATTCAACTCGACTTTCATTTGAACTTCTTCAATCGGTAACGGAAATTCTGAGTACTTAATACTTCCATTGGAAATAGAACTCTTCAAAAAAACATCTGGCAACATTTGCTCATTGTAAATACCTCTAACATAACCGTCAAGATTGACAGTTCCAGCAGCAGTAACCCCCGTTAAATAAGACTCATAATCTCCTGGAATTAAGGAAAGAATTGACTTCAGCGTAAGATTCTTGCCATCATACGTAATATCTATTGAGATGTCATCAGAAGGCATTGACACAAATCCATTAAACGCCAAATCCAAATTATTAATTGACACTGTATTTTCAAGAAAAGTATATTTTGACTTCTCTAAATCCATTTCCATAATCACGTTGGCGGCAAGAGACTTATTATCAAAATAGGTCGTTCCATCATAGCTCATACTAAACGAGGCCACGCTTGTCTGTGTGGTCAAGTCGAAAATATTTTGCGAAAAATCCCCCGTTCCGATGTGATTGATCCCGTCGAAAGAGGTATAAAAACCAAGCGAAGCATCGAAATAAACAAAATCCCCATCCATAATTTGCCACTTCTTAATTGCCAAGTCAACGGAGACCTCGTCGCCTGTAGCGGTGTCTGCCTTTATAGAAGAGGTATCGCTCTTAAAAATATCATAATTGGCTTTTCCATTTTCCAAAACGATAATAAAAAACTTCGGTTCTTTCAAGCTAATGCTGCTGAGACTTATTTTTTGGCCATTAATCACCGACATCAAATCAATTGTGAATTCAAAAGAAGAAACACTGGCCAACGTATCGCCTTCAAAAAGACCTTTTCCAGCTATCCCGAAATTATCCATTGAAAAGGTGAAATTTGGAAAATCCTTTAACAAGGATAAACTGATACCTTCGGGATCATAAAAAACCTTTGCATCAACTTCTCCCGCAATTGCCTCATCAATAACTTTTTTAATGTCATCCTTAAAAAAAACGGGAGCCACGACTAGAGTGGTGATCAATAGTAAAATCAACATACCAAAAACTAAAAACAACTTTTTCATATCGAAATCAAGGAAAAATAAATTAGTTAAAAGAAGGTAAATTAGGGGACTATTTCAAGAAAAAAAAATCAGCACTGAGCTCATATACCAACTACCTAATTACTCGAATTTATTGGAGAGAAATTCACATATAATAAAGACTTAACAATTCGTTTGAGTAAAACTGTAAGATAAAAAGCCTAATTTTGAACCCTATTTGATTGATCTTCGTTTAATCAAGTCAAGACACATAATACAGTCATTTTTTATCTTTTTAATCAAGTATTTTAAATCCTTACTTACAGAAAAAATTCATGAAGAAACCATTTAAAAAATTATTATTATTACTCTTTTCAGTTTCATTATCAATATTCTTGGGTTGTAGCGGTGATGAAGAGGAACCGGCCGCAGAAGTAGCCATCCCAACTGTTTCGATTTCCGCAGTAAATATTGAAGGAGTTACCGTTCCCAATGGAGGGGAAATTTATATCGGGAACGCGCTAACACTATCTGTATCTATCTTAGCCGCAGGTGGGATCAATACTATTTACATCAGTGGCGATGTCGAATCAAGCACACTAAATAGAAATGACCTAGGGCTTTCGGCTGGAACTACGGATGTTAGTTTTGACCTAGAACTCAGTTTATCAGGTACTAGTGATCTCCAAGAAGGGATAATTACTTTTGAAGTAGTTGATGACCTTGATCAAAAAGGTTCTGCGTCATTTTCTTTTGTGACGATCGCAATACCTTCTCCAACGGCAATGACTCAAACCGCCGTAATGCTTTATACACCTTTGGGAAGTTTAACCAGCGAGACTTTTTATTCAATTTCTGAAAATAAAACCTACAGCAGGAAAAGTGTAGAATCAACAAGTGACCCCGTTTCACCGTTAATTGATTTTGGTTATTATTATGGAGCTACGAATAAGGCCTCATTGGCCTCCCCTTCGGGATACCCTTCCGCCATTTATGACCTTTCAAGCTGGGGCACAATAAATAAAACAACACTTGTTGCTACCGCGATTACAAGCGCTGAATACCTCGAAATAGTGACCGTAGCAGCTGTTGAAACGGCAATAGAAGGGATTGATCTAAGTGCCGCCCCTCAAGTAGCCACAGAATTGATCAAAGGCGCCGTTCTAGCTTTTGAGAGTGCCTCTGGATCTAAAGGATTCATATTGGTGAACGAGATTACTGGAACTGATGGCGCTGATGGTACCATCACCCTTGAAATCAAATTGGCAGAAGCTGGTCAATAAATGATAGACCTTAAAAAAAGCCTCGCCTATCGGTGGGGCTTTTTTTTGTAGACATGATAATAAATTATTGATTCTTTAACTTAGCTAAATAGGCAACATCATGCTAAATAAGCGAAATATCTGGGTATTCATATTAATGATTTTAGTGCTAGCTAATTGCGCCAAAGTCCCCGTTACTGGAAGATCCCAATTAAGTATAGTAAAAAATTCTGAATTGATCCCGATGAGTTTTAATCAATATGACGGGGTACTAGAAAAAAGCAACCTTTCCAAAGATCAAGAGCAGGTTGCCAAGATAAAAAAAGTTGGTACTCGTATTCAGCAGGCTGTTGAAAAGTATCTATCAGAACAAGGACAAAGGAATGTATTAAATGGATTTGAATGGGAATTCAATCTGATTGAAGAAGAAACAGTCAATGCCTGGTGTATGCCTGGAGGAAAGGTGGCTTTCTACACGGGCATTTTACCTATATGTCAAGATGGGATCGGGATCGCTGTCGTAATGGGGCATGAGGTTGCACACGCCATTGCCAACCATGGCAGAGAACGAATGAGTCAAGGGTTAGTCGCCAACCTTGGATTAGCCACTCTTTCTATGGCTACTCAATCAAATCAATCCCTAACCAACCAAATTTTATTACAGTCCGTAGGCGCCGGCACCCAACTGGGCATACTGAAATTCTCTAGAATTCATGAAAGTGAGGCAGATAGAATGGGACTTATTTTTATGTCAATAGCCGGCTATGATCCCACCGCTTCCCCTGCTTTTTGGGAACGTATGGCACGATTACCTGAAGGTCAAAAAGTTCCTGATTGGCTTTCCACCCATCCCTCTAATAGCACAAGAATTAGTGATCTAAAAAAATCGATGCCAGAGGCATTAACTTACTATAAATTAAAATAGCTTGCAACGCACATTGAATATTTTTCGATTGATTGCGCTACTAGAAAGTAGTTCGTTTTTGTCTTTTGCCATTACAATGCCCTTGAAATATCAATTTTCTATTCTTTGGCCCAACCTGATTATTGGATTCATACATGGATTTTTATTCTTAACTTATGTGCTCCTACTTTTCTGGGTAACTTATCTGTTAAAATGGTCACTCTCAAAATTTTTATGGGCATTTATCGCTTCTTTATTGCCTTTTGGCACCTTCATTATGGCGAAAAATTATCTCAATAAAAATAGTGAATTCAATGCTGAGCAAGCTCACTAAGTTCCAACCACCTGAGCTCTTTGATTTCAATATTCTCTTTGATTTCATCTAAGTTTTTACCCAAATCGGTCAGTTTTCCATAATCAGTCTCAGACAATAATGATTTTTCTATAAGCACTTTTTTAGCCTCCAATGCCTCCAATTCTTTTTCAATGCCTTCAAACTCACGTTTTTCATTGAAATTCATTTTTTTAAGAATTTCCGTCTTTTGATCACTCGCGATGAGCTTTGGAGGGATTTCAGTAGCTTTCTCTTTGTCTCCTGACTTTAGGGTTCCTAACTCACTTCGATAATCCGTATAATTACCTGGATAATCCTTAATCTGACCATTCCCTTGAAAAATAAAGAGGTGATCTACCAGCTTATCCATAAAGTAGCGATCGTGAGAAACAATAATGAGACATCCATCAAATTTCTCTAAATAATCTTCAAGCACGTTCAGCGTCATGATGTCTAAATCATTGGTGGGCTCATCCAAGATTAAAAAATTAGGATTGGCCATTAACACCCTCAATAGCTGCAACCTTCTTTTTTCTCCTCCACTTAATTTACCTACAAAATTATATTGCATATTAGGCGGAAAAAGAAACTGATTTAGCAAATTAGATGCCGAGACCTCAGAGCCATCGGTCAATTTAATGAATTCAGCCACTTCCTTGATAACATCTATCACCTTCATATTTGGGTCAAAAACGGCCTCATTTTGCGTGTAATATCCAAAACGAGTAGTTTGTCCAATTTCAAGTTCTCCCGTATCCGGCTCTATCCTCTGGGTCAACATATTCAAGAAGGTTGATTTTCCAGCACCATTCGGGCCGACGACACCAATTCTTTCCTTTCGCTGAAAAACATAACTAAAATCATTGACCAATATTTTATCTCCAAATTTTTTCGTCAAATGAATCAGCTCCATAATCTTCTTTCCTTGACGATCAGACTTAAGATTAACCTCCATTTCACTTTTAACAACTCCTTGATTTGCCTTTTCTTTGGTCTCATAAAAGGCCTCTATTCGATATTTAGCTTTAGTGCCACGGGCCTTTGGTTGTCTGCGCATCCATTCTAGCTCCTTTCTTAACAAATTCTTGGCCTTCCCTATAGTGGCTGCTTGCTGCTCTTCTCTTTCCGATTTCAACTGCAAAAAATCACTGTAATTACCCTGATATTTAAAAATTTGACCCGCGTCAATCTCCAGTATTTCATTAGTCACACGGTCCAAGAAATACCTGTCATGCGTCACCATCAGTAAAGTTAGATTTTGTGTCGCCAAATATTCTTCCAACCATTCAATGGTTTCCAGATCCAAATGATTGGTTGGCTCATCTAAAATTAGCACATTGGGATTCACCACCAAGGCTTGGGCCAACGCTACCCGTTTTTTTTGCCCGCCAGATAATTCACCCATTCGCTGTTCCAACGAATGGATTCCCAATTTGCCCAAAAGTTGTTTTACCTGATGCTCAAAATCCCAAGCATTCAACGCATCTATTCGTTCAATTAAATCAGAAATATCAATTACCAACTCAGGGTTCTGCTCCATTTTCAGCAAGGCCAATTCATAGTCTCGAATGGCATTAAGCTCTGGCCGCTCTTCCGAAAAAACAGCTTGCATTACCGTTTCATTATCTTCAAATTCTGGATTTTGTGTCAATATGGAAATTTTTAGACCTTTGCGAAAAGAGACCTCTCCTGAGTCTGGATGTAACAAGCCTGCTATTACTTTAAGCAAGGTTGATTTACCGCATCCATTTACGCCTACTAAAGCCGCCTTTTGACCTTGTTCCAACCCGAAGGTTATTCCTTCAAAAAGTTTTTTTTCGTCAAAACTTTTTGTCAGACGTTCAACTGATAAATGATTCACCAAAACCGTTATATTTAAATTTTTATAGCGTAATTTTCTTCTGCTTCGGCGGCAAAGGTAGCCCTAATTACTCCCTTAATTTTGATGGATTTTTGAAAAATATTAAATTTCTATGATCCGTCTAAATAAGTTCTTACTAGCTCAAAAAATGGCCCACATAGACTGACCTACAACAATAATAATTCCCTAAATTAGTACTTAGATTGATTTTGAGATATTTATTTACCTTAGGATAACCTAGCATCACCGTATTAAACTAATAAAACGTAGCAAATGAAAGGCATTATCTTAGAGGCGTGCGTCGATACATTTTCTGACGCCTTAATTGCTGCACAGCAAGGGGCAAATAGAATTGAACTGTGCAGTGACCTAGCGCAAGATGGGCTCACTCCTTCGGTTGCGCTCACTCAAAAGGTACTTAAAAGCCTCACCATTCCCATCCATGTGATGATTAGAATTCGGGCGGGAGACTTTCATTATACACCCAATGAGTTAGCCCTAATGATAGACCTTGTCCACCAATACAAAGCATTGGGGGTTCAAGGAATCGTTTTTGGTGCATTGCAAAAAGATCTGACCATTGACGTCGACAGCACTCAGCAAATCGCCAATGCCGCCGATGGGATTGCTGTTGTCTTTCACAAAGCAATCGACTTGACACCAGATCCAGTGGCTGCAGCTAAAACGTTGATAAAGATCAAGGGGGTTTCGCACATTCTCACTTCTGGGGGGGCTCCAACAGCAAAGATCGGCGCGGAAATCTTGCGTAAAATGGGATCAGCTAGCAGCCACCTTACAATCATTGCAGCAGGTAAAATCAATCAACGAAATTTTATGGAAATTCATGAATCACTTGGATTAGCGGAGTATCATGGCAAACTAATCGTGGGGGATCTTCATCGACAAAATGTATAAAAATGTATTAATCTTGGGATGTGGGAGATCTGGGACTTCTATTTTTGGCGAATTGTTTGATCATCTCATTCCCTATACTTATTTCAGTGAAATTGATTTTGAGCTTTATCTTAATAAAGACTTTTCTCAGCCTACTGCCACTAAAGTTCCTAGAGAAAATCCTAAATATCAAAACACACCCGGCCTATCTTTTCCCTTGGAAGTAGTATTATCAAAAATTCCCAATCTTCAAATTTATTGGCAGGTCAGACATCCGTTAGATGCCATTTGCTCCTTGAAAGTAGGTATTTCAAGAAAATGGGGACACCACCCCCAACCACCGGACTACCAAGACTGGATGCAAGAAAGCTTATTAAAAAAATGTGCCCACCATTGGAATTATATCAATTCGATCGGCTATGCATCAGTCAAAAAAATTGCAGTAGTAACTAAATTTGAAAATTTGATATCGGATCCTTCCCAGTTTTCTAAAGACATCTGCGAGCAAGTGGGGATTGATCCGAAAGTGAATGAGTCAACCTTAAGCTCATGGAACCAACGGGTTCAAAACAATAACAATGAACATTTCATAGAAGCCTTGACTTCAAGACCCTATTCAACACAAGACCATCTTAGTAAAATTGATCGCTGGAAAGAAAGTCTCACACATACCGATTTAGATGAAATTGTGCCAATGGTCCGTCAAACGGCCGCTCAGTTTGGATACCTGCTTTAACGGAAAATAATATGGATCATTTGAGAAATTAATCCCCCTACATGAACTTTAAATGATGCTGACAAAATTGATTTTATTTTAATTGTTATATTGTAAATTAGCAAGGTAAAATAAAATCAATACTTATGTCCACCTTATCGCCCTTTCATTTAGCCATTCCTGTACATGACGTGCAAGTATGCCGATCATTTTATCGAGACATTCTTCATTGTAAAGAGGGTCGCAGCGATCCCAAATGGGTAGATTTTGATTTTTTTGGCCATCAATTGGTCATTCATGAAGTCGCCAGCAACACTAAACCCATAGAAGATCATAATCCAGTAGATGGCCATGACGTCCCCGTACCTCATTTTGGAGTCGTTTTAGAGATGGCTGTTTGGATGTCATTGGCGGAACGACTGAAGGACATGGGTATAAATTTCATCATTGAACCCTACATCAGATTCGTAGGACAACCCGGTGAGCAGGCTACCATGTTCTTCAAAGACCCTTCAGGAAATGCATTGGAATTTAAGGCGTTTAAGGACATAGGTCAGCTGTTTGCCAAATAAATAAGCCCTTAATTGTAAAACTAAAATATGCAACAAACTCCAAAATTTAGATGAAAAACATCCAAGTAGGCATATTGGGATACGGAATGGCGGGTCAGGTATTTCATGCCCCCATTATTAATTGTATTACCGGTATGACTATCAAATCAATTAGGACCAAAAACCCATACTGGAGCAGCGTAGCTAAAGAAAGATATCCAGGAGTCACTATCGTTGCAGAATCAAATGAAATCATCGATGATCCTGAAATAGATTTGGTCATTGTGGTGACCCCCAATGAATTTCATTACCCATTAGCCAAAGAAGCACTCTTAGCAGGAAAAAACGTAGTCGTTGATAAGCCTTTCACCGTAACAAGTACGGAAGCTTTGGAATTAATTCAATTGGCCAGCGAGCGCGATCTATTACTATCTGTTTATCAAAACAGACGTTTTGTTGCTGATTTTAGGACGGTTGAAAAAGTAATTAAATCCAAACGGCTAGGTCGACTCGTTGAGGTCACCATGAACTTTGATCGATTCCGTAATGACTTTAATGGAAATTGGCGCGAAGATGACGTGCCAGGATCTGGTATTTTATATGATTTGGGATCACATCTGATCGATCAATCCATCTATTTATTTGGCCTCCCCGAATTTATCACCGCAGACCTACGCAATCAAAGAGGTGGCAAAGCCAATGATTATTTTGATATCAGACTAGATTATCCCGGATTAAAAGTCAATGTAAGGTCTGGAATGTTGGTCAAAATACCTGGTCCTGTTTTTAAGCTAAACGGCACCAACGGTACCTTTGAAAAATTTGGCCTAGATATTCAAGAAGGTGCTCTGACTGCTGGATTAACCCCAAATACCCAAGCGCATTGGGGAGAAGAACCTCCTGAACAATATGGCAAACTCAATATTTTGGTGAATAACGAAGATTTTATAGAGACGATCAAATCGGAACCAGGCGATTATCGGCTTTATTATCAAAATATTTATGACGCCCTTACCCATAAAAACAAATTACTGGTAAATCCTTTAGATGCCCTTAATACCATAAAAATAATTGAAATCGCGCTGAGTAGTAACGAAAAAAAACGCACGCTACCTATGACAAAAGATTAATCATTTCTCGAAGATGAAAAGGTTAATTGCCATTGCCCTAGTCATGCGTTATCAAAATGTCCTTGGTCTATTTACCCATCAGACAACTTATGTAACCAATTG
>TARA_B110000503_G_C7172705_1_pt1 | contig 13124 bp, 13 predicted proteins | sample TARA_B110000503 | Tara Oceans TARA_B110000503 (sample SAMEA4397472) | marine metagenome | biome: Polar Biome; feature: [SRF] surface water layer (ENVO:00010504); material: water (ENVO:00002006), including particulate matter (ENVO:01000060) such as... | depth 5 m | reverse complement strand
CCGCCTCCTAAGCGGTAGGTCGCAGGTTCAACTCCCGCCGGGGACACCAAAGTTAACTAAAGATTACAGTGTTAATTGAAAATTACGGTGCGCTTTCCAACCACAAAGATACGATCTTCCGCATAAAGTTTTACCGCTTTTGCTAGAACTCGTCTTTCGATATCTCGCCCCAGTGCAATTAATTCTTCGGGTGTGGATGAATGAGTTACATGAGCTACATCTTGTTCAATTATCGGACCTTCATCTAAATCAGAGGTCACAAAGTGCGCCGTTGCGCCAATTATCTTTACACCGCGATCGTGTGCCTGGTGATAAGGCTTTGCACCTTTAAATCCTGGTAAAAATGAATGATGGATATTAATAATTTTCCCCGGCATCGCCCGGCAGAACTCACCGGAAAGAATCTGCATATAACGTGCTAAAACTACAAAATCAATATCCAGTTCAGAAATCTTTGAAATCATAATTTTCTCTTGCTCAGCCTTGTTTTTATCGGCAACCGGTAGATACATAAAGGGAATATTGTGCGACTCAACGAGCGATCGCAACTCTTCGTGATTAGAGATTACCAGCGGAATTTCAATAGGAAGTTCACCTAGTTCAAGTAGGTACATTAAATCTCGTAGACAGTGGCTCTCTTTGGTTACTAAGACGAGAGCCCGTGGCTTTTTGGCAGTTTCGCGAATCTCTAGCGCGGGTGAGAATTTATCAAGCCCATCTGCAAAGCTCTTTCTTGCATCCGCAAGGCTACGCGATGTCTCAAAGCGAGTGCGCATTACAAAAGTATTAGTAGCGCTATCGGTAAACTGTTGATTCTCAATGATATTTCCATCGCAGCTTAGAACGGCGGTCGTCATAGCGTGGACAATCCCCGGTTGATCAATGCATTGCAAGGTGGCTATGAGATCCATGTGAGAAGGGTAGAGGTAAGCGGCGCCAGAATAAAATTAGTGTGTAATTGTGAAACGGCGGAGGGCTTTAGGCGCCCACCAGTTGGATTCACCAAATAGACGCATCAGCGCAGGAACTAGAAGGGCGCGAACGATTGTGGCATCAAGTAGTACGGCAAGTGAGACGCCAAACCCCAGCATCTTGATGGATGTAACACCGCTCGTCATAAAGGCGGCAAAGACGACTGCTAGCAGTAGTGCTGCCGCTGTAATAATTCTGGCAGAGCGTTGCAGTCCTATCGCCACTGACTCAACGTTATTTTTTCCAGCCATATGTTCTTCTCTTATACGTGAGAGCAAGAAAAGTTCATAATCCATAGATAATCCAAATACAACAACGGCAACTAAAATCACTGTGCCAGTATCTAAAGTTCCAGTTACAGTGAAATCTCCAACCAACCATTTGAGATGACCATCAATGAAAATCCATGTAATAGCGCCTAGGGTTGCTAGTAGTGATAGTGCATTTAATAAAACTGCCTTAATCGGCAAGATAATAGAACCAGTAAATACAAAGATTAAAATAAGCACCCAGAAAGCTATCCATCCAAGTGCCAACGGTAGCGTTCGGGCAATTCCGGCTTGCGAGTCAGTGAAATCTGCAGCTGCTCCACCAATTAGTGTGCCTGGTACCTCTGGGATGGCACGTATATCGCCAATAATTTTTTCGGCATTCACGGTCCGCGATGATTGGTTTGGGATCACTTGAATTCTTAGATCTTTTCCGTAAGTTTCAATTGGCGCTACTCGGGCTATTCCTTCCACGTTAGCTACTTTTGAAAGATAAGTGTTTACCTCTATCTCGAGTCCGCTGCCATTTGGAATCACAATTTCAATGGGGCTTGCCTCAAAGCCATCAAAACGGTTTGAAATTTCCTCTGCTGCTATTGCTGCAGGATCACTCTTTGGGAGCACGCGAGAATCAACTTGAGCAAAGGCAATATTTGAAATCGGCGCCGCTAAAATTCCGAGGAGAAGCAGTGATCCAATTACAACCGGGACTGGCCGGCGCATCACATTGCGCGCTGTATGCGCCCAGCGTCCATCCTCTTTTGGAGCGATACCACTTTTGCGAATAACTCCTTTATCAATTCCTTTACCCAAGAGGAACATAATTGCCGGAAGTGGAATTAGGGCGCCTAAGACGGCAAGAGAAACCACGCTAACTCCGGCGTAGCCAAATGATTTTAAGAAATTGAGAGGGAAGAATAAAAGCGAACTCAGCGTGACAAGCACGGTTAGGCCTGAGTAGAAAACTGTCTTCCCTGCAGTATTTACTGTTTCTATAATTGCTTCTTCAACACTTTTGCCGGCATGTAGCTCTTCCCGATATCGATTTACCATTAAGAGCGCATAATCAATACCGAGCCCGAGTCCAAGACCTGTGATCAAGTTAAGTGCAAATACATTGACGCTAGTGAAAAGGGAGATGAGATAAATAATAAAGAAAGCACCTAAAATCGCACTAATGCCTATTACGAGAGGCATTGTTGATGCGACTAGAGAGCCAAAGACAAAGGCCAATAGTAGGAAAGTCAATGGAATTGCAATAGATTCAGCAAGCAATAAATCTTTTTCAATTCTGTGGTTTATTGCATTAGTGATCACGCCAGCGCCGGCAGCATAAACTTTCAAAATACCTTGTTGCCCCTCAAATTTACTTTGAATTTCTGCGCCGATTGAGGCAATTGAATCGAAATCGCTGGAACCAGTATCGGCATATCCAAATAAAAACGAAGCCTTCCCATCGATGGAGCGCATCGAAAGCGCTGCGCCAGTTGACCAGTATGAAAGTGTCTTTGAGATACCTGAAACCGCTGCAATTTTCTCTTCAAGCAACTTGGCGGCTTCTACGACGGCCGGGTTATCGATTGACTGGTCACCTGAATCAATAACGAGTACTACTGCAGGTTCTTCGACACCGAATTTCTCATTTAAGTAAATTGCTGCCTTTGCAGAATCGCTAGAAAGATCGGAATAGCCACCAGATCCCAATTTTCCGAAGGCAAGTGATCCAATGCCTCCTGCGACCAAAATAGTGAGAGTAAAGACGATTAATACCGACCTACTACGTCGAACAATAAATATTCCGAGTCGTGAAAACACGGCATAACTATGTATGATTGAGGGCAGCCAAGCAAATTGTTATACGCATTTGAGGGGGTGATTAACGCTTATGAGCGAGCTCTTTCCTGTAATTACCGAAGATGAACGCGACCCAGGCGAAGATCAGAACGATAACCGAAGACGCGAAGATGAGATTAAAAGCGATAAACCACCACATCACGAAGAGTGAAGATAACTAAATTATTTATTCAGATTTTGCAGGTATTGCTGGTTTAGTAGCGGAATCAGTTTTGTAAAAACCAGATCCTTTAAAAACTACTCCAACAGCAGAGAAAACTTTACGGACATTGCCTTTGCATTCTGGGCAGGTGGTCAAGGGATCTTCAGAAAAACTTTGGAAAGCCTCAAAAGCGTGCTCACATTCTGCGCATTGATATTGATATGTAGGCACTTGGGCTCGCTCCTTTCTAAGATCACATTCGTAGGGACTAGTGGTTAAGTCTAAAGAAGTGAGACCATAGAGGCGAATTGAACGATCAATCCAGAGATTGTGGGTGTACCAATGCAGCGTAAAGTAGCCATTTCGACTTTTATTGGATTTTTTCTACTCATCACTTCTCCGGCTTTAGCAAATACTTTGGTCTCAAACACGCCAATTTCTGACTCGACTTTAAAAGTCGCTCCCAGCGCCGTAACTATTATTGTGGAAGTAACTCCCATGGATATGGGTAATGAAGTTACTGTCACCGACCCGGCAGGTCGTCGCGTAGATGATGGAACCTTGACTGTTGTTGGAAATGAAATCATCATAGGGATGAAGCCGATTACAGAAAGTGGTTCTTATCAAGTTTCATATAACATCATTTCGGAGATGGATACCCCATTACAGGGGTCATTTAAATTTAATTTTTCTGGAACATTAATTTCAAAGCCAAGCGAAGCAACTCCTTCAGCCGTAGCAATTGCCACAGAAGGTAGCGACTTCGGCACTAATGTATTTGTGATTGCTCTTTTAGTTATATCTTTATTTATTTTAATCACACTTGCACTCTATGCGCGTAAGATTTTTAAAAATAGATGAATTTTTTAGAAGCGGATTTAAATAGATCAGCTCCTATGATTGAATCTTTATCTATAGTTGGTAAATTTGTAGGAGTTGTTGGTGGATTTGCCACTGTTGGGCTGTTGTTGGCTATGGCATTTCTCCTCTTTGATGAAAAAGGCAATCTCTCCAAATCAGCGAAAGATCTGCGCCCCATTGCCGCCATCACTGCTCTGTTATGGGTAACCGGACAAGCGCTAAATATATTGACAACTTTGGCAAATATTCTAGGTTCCTCATTATCTGGGGCGCTCGATGCAACTTCTATCAAATCATTTTTAACCCAAATTTCGTTGGGCAAGTACATGCTGGCACAACTCTTTATTGCCTTAGTAATTGCGCTATTTGTCGTGCGTATCAAAAAAACCATGACAACTAATTTATTATTACTTCTTTCAATCATCGCATCAGTACTGCCTTTATTTGAGAGTCATTCCACTTCAAGTGGCTCACATTCGCTGGCAATCGGGTCGCTTGTGATTCATGTGGTAGCTCTTTCATTTTGGGTCGGCGGCTTGATAGCTATTACAGCGCTTTCGCCTATTGATAGGGCAGTTGCGCTGCCCAGGTTCAGCGCTTTAGCGCTTTGGGCGGTAATTGCTGTAGTTGCTAGCGGAACGGCTAATGCCTGGGTCAGACTTAATTTCGCAAGTTCATGGAATTCAGGATATGCGCGTCTTATTCTGCTCAAAATAGTTCTAACTATTGTTCTGATTTACTTTGGATATTTAAATCGTAAGCATTTGTCAGGAAAAATGGAGTTAAATGCTATAAAACTTGGCAGGCTGTTATTTTCTGAAGTAGTAATAATGATTTTGGTAACTTTAGCGGGCACTCGTCTATCTGTGATGCAACCACCGGATAGGGGCAATGAGCAGTTATTCGATGCAGGCTTAGCGGTTGCAGGGATAGCAACGCCGCCCCCACCGAGCTTATGGAGACTACTAACTTTATATGACCCAGATGCTCTGATAATTGGCCTGCTACTTACCGCTCTCGCTCTGTATATAAAGGCAGTTGTAACCCTCTCCCGACGTGGAGTTAAGTGGCCGGTAGGTCGGACCGTATCTTTTGCCCTAGGCATTAGCGTTATTGACTTTGCAACAAGTGGAGGCCTTGGTGTTTATGCAAAGTTTTCCTTCGAATATCACATGATCGCCCACATGTTACTGGGAATGATTGCCCCGATAGGAATTGTGCTTGGTGCACCTATTACATTGGCGTTGCGGACTTTGCCGCAGGGCCGCAACGAAACAGAACGTGGTGTACGAGGAACTTTAATCGCGCTATTACACTCAAAAGTTTCTGCAATTTTTACAAATCCAATTTCCATCTTAGCAATATTTGATGGATCTTTATTTATACTTTACATGACACCAATATTCGGAAATATGATGCAATCACATCTTGGACACTTATTGATGAATATTCACTTTATACTTGCCGGCATCCTCTTTTTCTATGTCATTATTGGGATTGATCCGAATCCAAGAAAAGTTCCACATATTGTGCGGATAGTTATATTGTTTACAGCAATGAGTATCCACGCCTTTTTTTCAATAGCGCTAATGTCATCTTCAACCGTTAATGATCAGGGATATTTTTTATCTTTAAACACGCCCTGGAATTTGGATCTGCTCAGTGATCAAAAGGCAGGCGGATCAGTTGCCTGGGCTATGGGCGAGATTCCGATCTTGCTCGCTCTAATTGCTACATTTATTCAATGGGTACGTGATGACTCGCGTGAGAGTAAGCGAATTGATAGAAATGAGGCCAGACTTGCGGCACAGGGAGAACCCGATGAACTTTCCCAATATAATTCCTATCTAAGCGCACTTGCCGAAAGGGATCGAGAAGTAGAGAAATGACGAATAACGAACTCTATTCATTGCCATCTGAATACAACGATCTTCGCGATAGCGTGCGTGCTTTAGCTGAAAAAGAGATAGCTCCATTTGCGGGGGCAGTTGATGAGGAACATCGCTATCCGCAAGAGGCTAGTGATGCGCTAGTAAAGGCAGGGCTTAGCGCAGCCCATGTACCAGTCGAATTTGGTGGTGAGGGCGCTGATGCACTGGCAACTGTAATTATCATTGAAGAGGTTGCGCGAGTTTGCGGCTCATCTTCGCTTATTCCGGCCGTTAATAAACTTGGCTCGTTGCCACTGATTTTGAGCGGTAGCAAAGAGCAGAAAGATCGTTGGCTACCACAGCTAGCAAAAGGTAAAGGATTTTCGTACTGTCTATCCGAATCTGAAGCTGGCTCTGATGCTTCTGCGCTCAAAACAAAAGCTGAGCTCAAAGGTGGCGACTGGATAATTAATGGTAGTAAGAAATGGATTTCTAACGCAGGAGTATCTGAGTTCTATACCGTAATTGCACAGACTGATCCAAGTAAGGGCTCCAAAGGAATAACTGCCTTTGTTGTAGAAAAATCTGATGCTGGAATTTCTTTTGGTGCACCTGAAAAGAAGATGGGTTTTCGTGGCTCTCCAACCCGCGAGGTATATTTTGATAATGTAACTATTAACGATGATCGCCGAATAAGTGAAGTTGGGGCCGGGTTTGCGCTGGCCATGGATACCTTAGATCACACCAGAATAACTATTGCTGCACAAGCACTAGGTATTGCTCAGGGTGCGCTGGATGTGGCAAATAAATATTCACATGAGCGTAAGCAATTCGGTAAAGAAATTTTTGATTTCCAAGGTGTGCAATTTATGTTGGCAGATATGGCTATGAATATTGAGGCAGCTCGCCAACTAACCTATGCCGCTGCAGCGCGTAGCGAACGTGAAGATAAAGATCTAAAATTTTTCTCAGCAGCAAGTAAGACATTTGCTAGCGATGTAGCAATGAAAGTTACTCAAGATGCGGTACAGATATTGGGCGGCTATGGTTATGTTTCAGATTACCCGGTTGAGCGCATGATGCGCGATGCTAAATTAACGCAGATTTATGAGGGAACTAACCAGATACAAAGAATTGTAATGGCTCGGAATTTACCAAAATCCTAATAGTTCAAACTATGAGTTAAAGCGCATAAGTAGATTTGGAGTCGCTGCAGCTTTTAAAGGGATATCAAAATCTTCGCGCGGTAAATCTTCGCTCGAAATTTCGTGGGGATGTATTAAACCAATTGACCAAACTTGTAATTCGGCAAGAGCCCGATCATAGAATCCGCCGCCTTGCCCCAATCGATACCCTGAACCATCGATGCGAAGCGATGGAACAATTACTGCCTGGATGATTGTTAGATCATTTAGCATTGGACCGGTCGGCTCCAGCAACTTTTTCGAGAACTTACTCGGCGTTAAATCAGAATTATCACCGTCCCACTGCCCCCATTCCAGCTGGTCATCATTTATACGTGGTAGGTAGAGGTTTTTCCCATTGTTAAGTAGCGCAATATTTAATTCATAAGTACTAGGTTCATCTCCGTAAGAGATATAACTGGCTATATGTGAAGTGTTAGCGAATATATCTGAATCCGCCAGGTGTGAAAATGAGTGTTTCATAAATCTTTCGCGTCGTTCAAAACGATAGCGAGTTCGCAGATCGGCCTTTTCACTCGCTATGCTCACGTATATCCCCAATAATTGACTGGTAAAGAAGTATTGTTACCGATTATGGCAGACCGAGTACGCGTTGATGAGTTCCTCTCCTCACTTTTAGCGATCTGTCGACCACTAGATCCCTTTGCTATGGCCTTATTAGATGCGCATGGCGCAACCTTGTCTGAAGATATCTACGCAGGAGAGCGCCTAGTATTGAAAGCCGGTTCACGTATTCGTTCGACCCAAATCGGTTTAGCGGCATCTATTGGACTTGATCAATTGCCAACACGGCCACACCCTCGGGTGGTTGTCCTCTCAGCTGGTCCAGATTTAGTCGAGCCAGGTAATGAACTTAATGAAGGCGAAGAGTACGAAACCAATTCTTGGTTATTAACGACTGCGGTTCGTGAAGTTGGTGCAGTTGCCTACCGAGTGCATACGATCCCAGAAAATCAATTCCAGCTTCAATCAGTCATTGAAGATCAGCTAGTGCGCGCGGACTTAATTATTATCAGCGGGGAAAGGCATGATGATTCATTTGATTTAATTACTCGCACACTTTCAGCCCTTGGAGAGATAACGACAGTTGATCTAGCTATTGAATCTAGCGGACGACATAATTTCGGCGTAATTGGGCCCGACAGGACGCCGGTAGTGACGTTGCCAGGTGATCCAGTCACCGCTTACATCTCATTTGAACTTTTTATTAGGCCAATGATTCGCACCATGTTGGGGGCAGCGACAATCCACCGCCCCTCAATTAAGGCAAAGTTAGAGAAGGCGATTACATCTGCCAGCGATTATCGATCTTATATTCGGGCAGTTTTATCTGAAGATGGAAAATCAGTAGCGCCATTATCGAGCAAAGGCTCAAGCGTCCAAGACGAGCAAGAGACGCTTTCTGATGCCAATGCGTTAATTGCTATCCCTGAAGGCGATGTGAAAATAGCGGTGGGAAGCAATGTGACCGTTGTAGTCCTTGAGCGTAGATACATTTAGCGATGTTTTGAAGATTGATAAATGGTTGAGATGTCTGAGAATTGGCCAGTTTTTATAAAAACGAATGATCTAATTATTAGACCGCTGCGATTACGTGATCATAAACAATGGGTCAAGGTGCGAAGCAAGAATGTTGATTGGCTCGGTGAATGGGAGGCTACTATCCCAAAAGTACCTGGTGAAAATAGTTCGCAACCACTACCTACCTTCTATGAAATGGTCTTTTGGCATCGCCGTGAAGGTCGACAGGGGAGAGCATTTTCGCTCGCGATATGGCATGAAAGTGGTAGCGAGAAGACGTTGATCGGCCAAATTACCCTAGGCGGAGTGATGTATGGGGCAATGAGAGGCGGGCATATTGGATATTGGATTGATAAAGATTTTGCCAATCGCGGCCTCACTACGCAAGTTGTAGCAGCCGTTACTGAGTTTGCCTTTAATACCTTGTCCCTACATCGCATCGAAATAAATATCCGGCCTGAGAATTCTCCATCTATCAGGGTGGCAGAAAAAGCTGGATATTTATTTGAAGGGCTGCGACCGCGCTACCTCCATATTGATGGGCAATGGCGCGACCATAGTTGTTATGTAAAAGAAAATATCCAGGTCAATTAGGGCTCTAAATCCACAACTCACGCTGGCTGCTCCCCTAACCTTGGAACATCATGGCTTCGGGAATTATCTATCTTGTGATCATCGGTATGTGGGTTGCCTACTTTCTCCCACGTTGGGTGCACGATAGAAATGAATTCTCTGGCAAGAGCGTCGAAAGATATAAGAGCGCACTTCGTATAGTTGCTAGCAATTCACCAGGTGGAAGTTCTGGCACGGGTGTAATTCATACTGACTTGGATCGTGAAGCAAAAGTTGCACAACACTTAATGCGACGCAGAATTATATTTTCAATAATAATAATTTCTTTCATTATGACGATAGTAGGTGCATCGATGCAAAATCTAGCAATTTCATTTGTCGGAATTCCCGTTCTTGGGTTTCTACTTTACTTGGCGTATGTTCGTCATCAAAGCAATACTGAACGTGCGCAAAGACGTCGCGTTACCCAGATCAATCGCAGCAATGATGGAGTATCGAATACGAACTTAGCCAATGTCATCTCTCCCAAATCAAATACCGAACATTGGATCCCACTGTCAGAGCGCGAATTAACAGGTGTGACTATTTTGCCAAAGGGAACAGCGGCAGCTCGCGGTGAGTGGCAACCTAATTCTGTACCAGTGCCAACCTATATAAATGCGCCCAAAGCAATTACGCCAAAACGCCTTATTGATTTAACTACACCCGGTGAATGGAGTGATGAACAAGAGCGTTTGGAACGTGAAGCGCTGGCAGCAGCAGCCCCATCTCGCAATGAGATCTTCGATCAGCAATTAGCTGACGAGGCGGTAGAGCGCCTCAGAGAAAATCGCGCCGCCAACGAATAAAGCTATATCCACGAAGGCAGCCACATTCTGGCTTGCCATGATTCATAGGTAATTACTTCACCAGTAAATATTGGCAAGAAGTATATAAAATTAAATAATATTGCAGCGCCCAAAAGAGCAATTAGTAAATAGACTTTACCTTTGTTCTCAAATTTTAAAAGCAGTAGATATATGCAATAAACAAGGGCCAAGATGAGGAATGGTTCGAAAACGATTGCATAGAAGCTAAAGACGGTCCGTTTTTGAAAGAAGAACCAAGGTAGATAGCCAGCTACTATTCCAGCAACAATGATATTTAGCGCAGGCTCATAAACTTTGGTTATAAATGTTCTTAGCCAAAAACCAATTACTACAGCCACTGCGATAGTCCCGAGCCACCATAAGATCGGTGTCCCGAGCGCTAAAACCTCCTGCGAACAACTTTCTGCGCCACATCCAGTGGGGGACTCATAAAAGAATGAAGTTGGCCGACCCATAACAATCCAACTCCAAGGATTTGCTTGGTAAGAATGTTTTTCAACTAGACCAGTATGGAAACCTAACATCTGTGAGTGATAGTGTAAAAAAGAGGTGACAACGCTACTTGAATATTGACGAGCCCAACCCTTGCTACTAACAAACCACCCTGACCATGAGAGGATGTAAATACTTAATGGGAGTAGCGCATATTGCAGAATCGTTCGCAGAGTTGGTCTTACTAAGTGACGACCGGAGTTATGAGTGAAGGCTCTATATAAAGCGATAACTGCAAATATCGCTAAATAATAAAGAGCGCTCCATTTTGTTGCCACTGCTAGCCCAAGTGCGAACCCAGCTAACCAGTGCCAACGCATCAAGAAAAAATAGGTGGCAAGCAGTATAAAAAATGATAAGTAGATATCAAGGAGTGCGGTACGTGAATGCACTAGCCCTAAGCCATCAACTGCCATAAGTGAGGCGGCTGCGACAGTTAAGAAATTATTATGAAATAACCTTCGCGCAATTAATGCTATTAATATAATCATCGCTGTGCCAAAGATCGCCCCCATAAAGCGCCAGCCGAATTCATTATCCCCAAATATTTTTATGCCCAAGGCGATCATCCATTTGCCAACTGGAGGATGGACAATAAATTCTGGCTTTAATCCTTTAATTTCTACGCCATGGGCAAGGTAGTCGCGTGCTCCATCTACATAGTAAACCTCGTCAAATACAAATCCCTTTGGCGTACTCAAGTGGATAAGCCGAAGGGCTAGTGCGATCAGCGTGATCGCTCCAACGTATATCCGGGTTTTCACTTGCTTAGCGTACTGAGAGGATGTACCCATGGTGCTAACGATGGCGGCGACCCCACTGGGAAACGCAGAAGATGCCAGTCCGCGACTTAAGAGCGCGATCATGAGTGCAGAAATTATCGCCGCTGAAGATTCTCGACGTTTCCATAGATTATGTACAGATATCGGAGTTACATTCACTGGTCGAGTTATCTCATTTTTCGAAGGAAACGAAACCGAACGAAGTGAAGAAATTTTGCAATATTTACATGATGGTAAGAGCGTATTGGTCGTATCTGATGCTGGAATGCCAACAATTAGCGATCCCGGCTTTCGTTTGGCGCGCGATGCGATGGCGCAAAATTTAGAAGTAAAAGTTATTCCAGGTCCGAGCGCTCCGGTTATGGCAGTTGCTCTTTCAGGCTTGGCCACAGATCGTTTCTCGTTTGAAGGATTTACACCTCGGGCGTTAGGTGCGCGCCAAACTACCTTTGAATCGTTGCGATTTGAAGAACGCACTATGGTCTTCTTTGAGGCGCCGCATCGTCTGGCAGATTCACTTAAAGATGCGGCGGGGATATTCGGTGATACTCGCCGTGCGGCGATATGTAGAGAGATGACCAAAACTTATGAAGAGACAATTCGCGGGACCCTAGCCGAACTTCTAATTTGGGCAAATAGTAAAGAAATTCTTGGCGAAATAACACTGGTAATTGCTGGAGCCGAAGTGGGTTCTGCTGTGAAATCTAGCGCCGAGATGGTTTTGCGAGTCCGTGAATTCGAGGCGGCTGGAATGGAGCGCAAGATCGCAATTTCCACCGTGGCGCAAGAGTTTGATCTACCTAAGCGGATTGTTTATGCAGCGGTAGTAGATGCGAATAAGATGAGCCAGTGAAGTCCTTTTACCTTTCAACGCCAATTTATTATGTAAATGATGCGCCACATATTGGCCATGCATATACAACAGTTGCTGGTGATGTGCTAACTCGCTGGCATCGCCAACGAGGAGAATCTGTCTGGTTTTTAACAGGCACAGATGAACATGGCCAAAAGGTAATGCGCACTGCTGAATCTAATGGCGTTGCACCGCAAGATTGGGTAGACCGTTTAGTGAAAGAGGCCTGGAAGCCAAACTGGGCAAGCTTAAATATCGCAAATGACGACTTTATTAGAACCACCGAACCACGCCATACCGAACGCGTACAAAGGTTTCTACAAGCGCTTAAAGATGCAGGCCATATCTATGCTGGAAAATATGAAGGTCCATACTGCGTTGGTTGCGAAGAGTTTAAATTACCCGGCGATTTAATTGATGCCGATGGACAGAAGTTATGTCCAATTCACAGCAAACCAGTGGAACTCGTAAATGAAAATAACTGGTTCTTCAGGTTGTCTGCCTTTGTTGAACCGCTCCTTGAGCACTATCGAAAAAATCCGGATGCTTGTCAACCAGAAAGTGCTCGCAATGAGGTCCTCTCTTTCTTGGAAGGTGGGGTCTCTGATCTTTCAATTTCAAGATCTACTTTTGATTGGGGAATCCCTGTTCCTTGGGATACCGAGCAAGTTGTCTACGTTTGGTTTGATGCCCTGCTTAACTATGCAACAGCGGTAGGTATAACTGATACTCCAGATTCGGAAGGTGGCAAAAAATTCGCGCAAACCTGGCCAGCTGATGTGCACCTAGTTGGAAAAGATATTTTGCGATTCCACGCAGTTATTTGGCCGGCGATGTTATTGGCTAGCGGATATGCGCTA
>TARA_B110000503_G_scaffold135117_1_pt1 | contig 13130 bp, 5 predicted proteins | sample TARA_B110000503 | Tara Oceans TARA_B110000503 (sample SAMEA4397472) | marine metagenome | biome: Polar Biome; feature: [SRF] surface water layer (ENVO:00010504); material: water (ENVO:00002006), including particulate matter (ENVO:01000060) such as... | depth 5 m | reverse complement strand
TACTTGGCTCGTCTAGAATATAGGTACTGCCAACCAAACTACTTCCGAGTGAAGTGGCCAAATTAATGCGTTGACTTTCTCCACCACTCAGCGAATTACTTAGTCTATTTAATCCCAGATAACTAAGCCCAACACGTAATAAGTAATCTAATCTATTGTTTATTTCAAGTAAAACAGGCTTCGCAATTTCTGTCTCTTGTTTTCCTAACTCCAGGCTTGCAAAAAAAGCACTTGCTTGTTCTATATTGAGGAGTAAAATTTGATTTAAAGACGAAAGTTTCGACTCCTTCATAAAAGAAGGGTTTGTGCCTTGATTCGTTATTTTTACATAACTACCATCTTTTCGAATTCTCGTACCTAAGCAACTTGGGCAGATCGTTTTACCGCGATATTTGCTAAGCATTACACGGTATTGAATTTTATAGGAGTTCTCTTGTAAGTATCGAAAAAAATCATTCAGGCCACGCACTTTGGCATTTCCTTGCCACAACAGATCTAGTTCTTTTTCAGAAAGCTCAGAAATCGCTCTGTGAATAGGGAAATTGTATTTAGCGCTGGCATGAATAAAATCATTTTTCCACTCGCTTATCGTTTCACCTTTCCAGCAGGCAACTGCATTTTCATACACCGAGAGTGATCTGTTAGGAATAACTAACTCAGGATCTATGCCTATAATGCTGCCAAAACCCTCACAATCAGCACAGGCTCCATATGGGTTATTAAAACTCAGTAAATTTACAGAAGGCTCTTCGAATGACATGCCATCCAGTTCAAACTTATTATTAAACGTTTCTTGGTGATCATCTGTGATTATAGTACACTCACCATTACCCTCCCAAAAAGCCGTTTCTATAGAATCCGAAAGTCTACTCTTATAATCGTCATCTGGCTCCATTGCTTTCAATCTATCTACCAGAATCGAGTAGTCTTTCAAATTTTTATGGGCTATGGCATCTTCAATTTTGAGCATTTCACCGTTAGACCAAATCCTATTGTACCCTTTTTGCAGTGCGGTTTGTAAGTAATCTTTTGCTTTGTCCTTACTTGGCGTATAGCAAATATAAATACGGGTATCTAACTCCAGAGCGAGCACATAATTTATCACATCACTCGAACTGTGTTTCTTGACTTCGTTACCACTTATAGGTGATATCGTTTTGCCGACTCTTGCCCAAAGTAGTTTGAGATAATCATATAACTCCGTGCTGGTAGCTACGGTACTTCGAGGGTTTCGGGTATTTACTTTTTGCTCAATGGCAATACAAGGTGTAAGCCCTTTGATGTTATCCACCATAGGCTTTTCTAGTCTCCCTAAAAACTGGCGTGCATATGAACTAAGGCTTTCTACATAGCGTCTTTGACCTTCTGCATAAAGTGTGTTAAATACTAAAGACGACTTACCGCTTCCAGACAAGCCCGTTACTACTGTAAGTTGATTCCGAGGTATGCTGACATTTACATTTTTAAGGTTGTGTAAATGGGCGTTTTGTATGTCTATGTATTTCTGTTTTGTCATTCTTATGTCCGATTGCTAGCAAAAGGGACGCAAATTTGACTCAAATAGTGAATATATGTAACAATAATTTGGGAGTTTATTTTTTTTATTCTATTTTAGTGGCAACATTTAAATAAAGAAGCATATAAGATATACCTATACTAGTTAAGAACAAACACAGTTTTCATTTTTTCAACTAAGTAATAATTAGGTAGTATGCAATCTTTAAAAATCACTGATCAAAATCTGGTAAAGCAGTATGTGCAAGGCAACGAGGCTTGTCTTGAAATGTTAATCAATCGTCACAAAAACAGAATCTTTACAACGATCATTTTGATCGTAAAGGATAGTTACATCGCCGAAGACTTGTTTCAAGAGACCTTTATAAAAATCATTAATAACTTAAAAAAAGGCAAGTATAATGAAGAAGGTAAATTTTTACCTTGGGCCATGCGCATAGCACATAATATGGCTATCGATTATTTCCGTAAAACGAAACGAATGCCAACCATCACAGATAGTTCTGGTGATGATGTTTTCCGCACTATAAAAATAGCTGTAGAAAATCGAGAAGAGCAAATTATACGTACCGAAAAAGAGGATATGGTGCGCGCGGCGATTAATAGGCTTCCTGAAGAGCAACGTCAAGTCCTCATTCTACGTCATTATGGCAATTTAAGCTTTAAGGAAATTGCAGTAATGACCGATGTAAGTATCAACACAGCGCTCGGCCGCATGCGTTATGCACTGACTAATATGCGTAAGATAATGGAGCATACTTCCATTCAAACTACCTAAATTATTTTGTAACTATTTTGAAGCACTTAATAACCGTTAAGTGCTTTTTTTATGATTTAACTTGCGTTAAATACGCTTCTAACTGCAGTGCTATACGATCCCAGCTAAACCTGCTTTTTGCTATCTCTAATCCTTGCTCACCTACTTTCGATCGCTCGGTAGCATCCGCTAGTAAGGTATTCACTTGGACTATAAATACATCCTTATCTTTGGCCATAATTACCCCTTGTCCACTTTGTATTTGTAATCCTTCAAATCCAATATGAGTGCACACTGTGGGCACACCCATAGCCATTGCTTCCAATACTTTATTTTGAGTACCCGCTCCAAAACGCAATGGGGCAATAACAACACTAGCTTGGGCATACATATCTTTTAGATCAGGAATAAAACCAGTAACCTCTATCCTATCATTGGCTAATCGTTTAACTCCCTCTACGGGTCGCTGGCCGGCTATGATAAACTTGGTGTTTGGATTTGCTATTGAAATAACTGGCCACATCTCTTTTACAAAATACTGAACAGCATCTACATTCGGCGCATAGTCCATATTGCCCGTAAATAGGACTACTTTGTTGTGAGAATAGTCGTGACCTACGCCCACATCAAACGTTTCTAGGTCTACCCCATTCAGCAGAATTTCAACATTGCTTGTTTTATGCAGCTTTTCCAAATACGATTGATCTTCTACAGAACAAACCAATGTCTTGTCAAATAGGGAAATCACGTGCTCAGCTTTTGCTAATCTTCCTATCTCTATAAAATCAATTAAACGATTAAGAAACGGTCGTTCCGTCTCGCTTCGTCGTTTAAAATATAGTGAAAAAGCATCTGGTAGATCCAATATTTTAGGGATGGTAAGTCCTTTAGTATATTGACTCATGCGTAAATGTTGCGTATGCACCACATCGATGTTATAATTCTCAACCGCAAAATGCACCATTCGTTTCATTTTAGCACTTTTAAAATACGCTAATTGTAACGGAGTTCTTGAAAATAAAGCCGGAATGCCATTCAAAACAGAACGCCATTTTGGTAAATAGACCAACTCAATCTCTTTAAAAAAAGGCTGAATTTCTTTTAAATAATTGAGCTCAGATCTCTCTTCGTAAAAAGTAACCAGGAATAAATTATGTTTTTGAGCTAACCTTCTCGTTAAATTATATATTTTTAGCTTATCGCCTCTAAATGGCGGGTACGGGAATCGATTAGCTACAAATAATATATTCAACAGTGCAAAGAAAAAGAATTACTTAAAACTTAGAGCTATCTGTTTAGAATAATAGGAAAGTATCCTTATTTTCGAAGCCTATGTCTAAAAATAGCCTTATTGCCATTAGCTTATTATGTATAAACAGTTTAATGAGTTACGCCCAAGACACCATTGTCGTTAAAACCTTAAACTATAGCTCTACCACACGAGATACTACTATTGCGTTTCCGGAAGGAACTGATTCTTATGAAAAAATACTGATGCTTTACTCTATGCGTTGTAAAAACGCATTGGTATCTGATGGATCTAACCGAAATAAAGGCTGCGGGGAATGGGATTACAGTTGTAATACCTACATAGAAGATCCTTCACGTGCTGACTCATTGCTAGCTAGTACTACAAATTACAGTATCGCTGGGTTTACGGGTAATTCTTTCAATTACAGCGATATTGCAATGAATGATTACTATCGTAATACATTACAAAAAGTAGCGGTAAATTCTACTACATCATCCACCACCAGTGCCATTGGCAGTGGAACTCTTGCGTTGCCTTACGGGGTTCCTAGTTCTGCAAATCCAATAGCTGGTTTTGCGGGAAAGTCACATATAATCTATACCGCATCTGAACTTTTAGCAGCAGGAGTTACAGCTGGTAATATAAATGCTGTAAGTCTTAAAGCGCTTAATAACAGTAGCGTCCGCAATTTACACCTCCGTATTTTAGGTACAACCAAAACAGTTTTAACATCTGAAGATGTAGATATGACTGGATTTACGAGTGTATTTTATGATAACGTAGATTTCGTAACAGGCGACAATCAACTCCATTTTCATACACCCTATCTATGGGATGGAACTTCTAATTTACTGATAGAAATAAGCTTGAATGGCTCTGTAAACGAAACACTCAATCTAGAAGCTGAGCAATTAATTGACGCCAAGCTAATGTATGCTTACGCAGGCAATTCTCTTTATTTTGATGGCTTAGCAACCTATGTAGAAGCAGACGCGTACGAAGGAATATTGGGAACTGCCGATCGTACTATTGATGCATGGATACGAACCAATCAAGTAAATGGGGAAATATGCAGTTGGGGAAATGATGCTGCTGGACAAAAATGGGTTTTTAGAGTAAACGATGATGGTACACTTCGCACAGAGGTTAATGGTGGAGGCGTAAATGGAACAACCAAAGTAAATGATAACCAATGGCATCACGTAGCTTGTGTTTTTTCGGGTAATAGTGTAGCAGGAATTAAGCATTACGTAGATGGCAAATTGGAAACCAATGGAACCGTTACCGCAAGCTCAATTAATACGGTAAAAGGATTAAACGTTAGAATAAGTCGAGGAGTAAATAACCGCTATTTTAAAGGTGATATAGATGAAATCAGAATATGGAGTGTTGCGCTTACCGATGCTGAAATAACTGCTGTAAAAAACCAACAAATTAGCTCAACAGATTCACGTATCACACTATATTATACGTTTGATGTCAAAAATAACGCTCTTGTAGCATGTAATGCACCAACTCCCAAAAACGGAAAAATAATAGGCAATGGAGCTTACCGCTCTTTCAGAGGCATCTCTATTTTTAAAGGATTCTCTTTATCAAGTAAAAGACCTAATCTCAAATTAATCCAAGGTGTTTTTAATATTACCACTACAAGTCAAATAACCTATGACTCTGTGCCTCAACTGACGTTTAATATTATCAAATATGACATCAAGAGCAATGCGAAAATGACCATTGACGATTCTAAAATAGAATTGGAGAATACCTTCAAGTGGAATACAGATGGCAAAGAGTATTGGTATACCGAAGAAAATGATTTATATGACTCTACTACGGCGATACCTGCAGGAAGTATTACCATTTCACAAATGCCATACATACGAAGATGGCCTTCACGATTAGAGATTATGTCCTTTGTTACGCCTTATGGCATTGGGTTAGACTTAGGACCAAAAGGTAAAACGTGGATTTTTGACGTTACAGACTTTACCACTATTTTAAAAGGGAATAAAAGACTTTTCTTGAGTCGAGGTGGTCAAAATCAAGAGGAAATGGACATCCAATTCTTATTTATAAAAGGAACACCGGCACGTGATGTTTTAGACATCAGCCAATTGTGGCCTACGCAGCAATTCTCAGCCAATTACAGCCAAATTATAGCAAACGACGTGTATTATCCGCCGCTTAATTACCAAACATTAGATTCTGCCAAAGGATTTAAAATTCGATCTGCTATCACAGGACACGGCCAAGAAGGTGAATTCATACCGCGCAACCATTTTATACAGGTAAATAATGAGACCTATAGCCGCCAAGTATGGAAAACATGCGGAGAGAATCCTGTTTACCCTCAAGGCGGAACATGGATTTACGATAGAGCAGGTTGGTGCCCAGGCATGGCAACAGACGTTGTAGAATATGACCTTACAGGTAAAATAAATGGAGGTGATGTAGTGACCTTAGATTACGGATTAGACGCTGGATCTGGCGACTCTAGGTATATTGTAAATAATCAATTAGTGAGTTACGGCGAGTACAAGTTTGGTTATGATTTAGGCATCGAAGACATTTTAGAACCATCTAAGAAAATTGAATATGCGCGTAATAATCCAACGTGTTTAAGTCCAAAAATTACGGTTAAAAACAATGGCAGGAATACGGTAAACAGCATAACCATTGACTATTGGGTAAACGATAAAGCCAATAAGAAAACCTACACATGGAATTGTTACCTAACCACTGGAAAAGTAGAAACTATCTATTTACCACAAGACAATTCCATCTACAGTACTGCCGTGCAAGGTAACAGTGTGTTTTACGCAGAAATCACCGCTATTGATGGAAATTCATCTGCAGATGAGTACGTTAACAATAACTTATTCGAAAGTAAATTTGAGTTTCCAGAAGTATATCCTCAGCATTTTTACCTTTTTTACAGAACCAATAATGCTGCTTCTGAAACCAAGATAAAAGTAGTGGACGAATGGAATAAAATAGTTTTTGAAAAAACTGATTTAACCAACAGCACATTGTACCGTGACACGTTATTACTTGGCTTGGGATGCTATAAACTTACGGTAGAAGATACCGACGGAGATGGACTTAGCTTCTTTGCAAACAATGATGGATCCGGATTTTTTAGACTTTGGGAAGTAGGTGGTTCATCACTTAAAATTCTAAATCCTGACTTTGGGAATAAAACGGAACTTCAATTTACCGTAGTACACAAAGTAGACGTTCCTAAACGGACTATAGATTTAGGCTACCGGTTATATCCTAATCCAACTAAAGGACATTTCACCGTGTCTGGCGGAGATATGGCTGGCGCTATACACACCCTTTATAATGCATTTGGACAAACCATAAACGCACCTTATACACAAGATGATGCTAGAATAAGCTATGACTTAGGCGTCTATTCTTCAGGCGTTTATTTTATTACCATCCAAAAAAATGGCTTTACATGGACCAACAAGATTATCGTAGAATAAGACATCACTAAAGATGACCCAGAAGAAAGTAAAACGCTACTATAAATAGCAGCTAGAAATAGTACCTTTGCAGCCAATTAAAATGAGCGATTTTAAACTAAACACCATCGAAGAAGCCATAGAAGAAATCAGAAATGGTAAAATGATCATCGTAGTAGACGACGAAGACCGTGAGAATGAAGGAGACTTCCTTACGGCAGCTCGAAATGTAACTACAGAGATGGTCAACTTTATGGCGACAGAAGGACGTGGACTTGTATGCGTACCTCTTACCGAAGAACGTTGTGATGAGTTAAATCTAGACCTAATGGTGGGTAAAAATACCGCTCAGTTTGAGACTCCATTTACTATTTCGGTAGATTTAATTGGTCACGGAACAAGTACCGGTATTTCTGCCTACGATAGAGCTATGACCATACAGGCACTCGTTAATCCTAAAACAAACCCAAGTGAACTGGGTAAACCTGGACATATCTTCCCCCTAAGAGCCCGAACCAACGGAGTTTTGCGCAGAGCAGGACATACTGAAGCAGCAATAGACTTCGCACGCTTAGCAGGCTTTGAACCCGCAGGTTGTATTGTCGAAATAATGAATGAGGATGGCACCATGGCGCGCCTACCTGATTTAATGAAAGTAGCGGCTAAGCACAATATGAAGATTGTGTCTATAGCTGACTTGATAAAATATAGACTAAAACACGAAAGCTTAATTGAACGTCAAATTGATATTCACATGCCGACCCAATACGGCGATTTTGAACTGTACGCCTACAAGCAAACGAGCAATAATATGGATCACCTTGCCTTGGTAAAAGGAACTTGGGAAAAAGATGAGCCTGTATTGGTACGTGTTCATTCCAGTTGCTTAACTGGCGATATTTTTGGTAGCTGCCGATGCGATTGCGGAGAGCAATTACAAAAAGCGATGCAAGCCATCGAAAAAGAAGGTAAAGGAGTAATCGTGTACATGAATCAAGAAGGTCGTGGAATTGGCTTACTCAACAAACTTAAAGCCTACAAATTACAAGAAAACGGTATGGATACCGTAGACGCTAATATTGAATTAGGTTTTCAAATGGACGAACGTGATTACGGTGTAGGAGCTCAGATTTTAAGAGACTTAGGTGTACATAAAATGCGCTTAATGAGTAACAATCCTGTAAAGCGTAAAGGACTTATTGGATATGGTTTAGAAATAGTAGATAATGTATCGCTTCAAGTAGAAGCAAATCCGCACAACAAAGCATACTTAGCTACCAAGAAAGAAAAAATGGGGCACGACTTGTAAGCTTAGCTTATCAACCCGTACCCCTATTCCTCTGGTCTAGCTGCTACTAGCAGCATTTACTTAGTTTTCAAAAACAAACTCCTTGCCCTTGAGGCCCAATTTTATCTCACTATTGGTCGCGATTATACCCGCGAGAATATCCTTGCTCAGTTTATTCAACACTTCACGCTGCATCGCTCTTTTGAGTGGTCTAGCTCCAAATTGCGGATCATAGCCAATCTCTCCGAGCCAATCCAGGGCTGCGTCGGTTGCTGTAATTTTGATGTTTTGGGCAGACAACATTTTCTGTAAACTTCTAAATTGTATGTCTACAATACCTCTTATATTATCTCGGGTTAAGGGTTTAAACATAATAATCTCGTCTATTCTATTTAAGAACTCAGGTCTAATCGTTTTCTTGAGTAGTTCAAATACTTCCACCTTGGTTTTAGCCTCAACTTCGTCTGCATTGGTATCCATTATCTCCAAAAATCGATCTTGAATCAAATGACTACCAATATTGCTCGTCATGATAACAATGGTATTTTTAAAATTAGCCACTCGCCCCTTATTGTCCGTTAGTCTGCCGTCGTCCAGCACTTGCAATAAAATATTAAACACATCAGGATGCGCTTTTTCGATTTCATCCAGTAGAATAACCGAATACGGTTTTCGTCTAACTGCTTCGGTCAACTGTCCTCCTTCGTCATACCCAACGTATCCTGGAGGCGCTCCTATCAGTCTGCTTACCGTATGTTTCTCTTGGTACTCACTCATATCTATTCGCACCAAGGCATCTTCTTTATTGAATAAATACGCTGCCAATGCTTTAGCCAGTTCCGTTTTACCGACACCCGTTGTTCCCAAAAAGATAAATGAACCTATGGGTTTATTGGGATCTGAAAGTCCCGCTCTACTCCTGCGAATAGCATCGGATATTGCGCCAATGGCATCTTCTTGTCCCACAACCCGTTGGTGTAATTCTCCTTCTAAGTTTAGTAATTTTTCACGCTCGCTTTGCAACATACTTTGCACCGGTATTCCGGTCCATTTGCTTACCACCTCCGCAATATCTTCACTGGTTACTTCTTCTTTTACCAGCGAGCTATTTGCTTGTTTAGCTTGTAACTCGGTCATGAGTATATGCAGCTCATCTTCCACGGTTTTTGTCTTACCGTAGCGTATTTCCGCCACTTTACCAAAGTCACCAGCGCGCTCTGCTTGCTCGGCTTCCAAACGCAGGTCTTCTATTTCCTTTTTCTTTGCTTGAATGCCGTCTACTACTGCTTTTTCTTCTTGCCATTTTGCCCTCAACTGATCTCGTTCTTCCGATAGATTAGCGATTTCCTCACTTAGTATGGAAACTTTCTGTTCGTCTTTTTCGCGCTTGATGGCTTCTCGCTCTATTTCCAGCTGCATAATCTTACGTTCTATTTCATCCAACTCCTCGGGAACCGAATCTATTTCAAGACGCAATTTAGCAGCAGATTCATCCATTAAGTCGATGGCTTTATCTGGCAAAAATCTGTTTGATATATAGCGCTGCGAGAGTTCAACTGCAGCAATTACCGCTTCATCTTTTATACGCACTTTGTGGTGCACCTCATATTTCTCTTTGATACCTCTAAGTATAGAAATTGCATCTTCGGCACTCGGCTCATCTACCAGTACACTTTGAAAACGACGCTCTAAGGCTTTATCTTTTTCAATATATTTTTGATACTCAGCGAGTGTAGTTGCGCCAATGGCTTTTAGTTCACCACGAGCCAGGGCTGGTTTTAAAATATTGGCGGCATCCATAGCACCTTCGCCACCACCGCCGGCTCCTACTAGCGTATGTATCTCGTCAATAAAAAGTACAATCTCACCATCTGCCGCAGTAACTTCTTTGATTACCCCTTTTAATCGCTCTTCAAATTCACCTTTGTACTTAGCACCGGCAATTAGCGATCCCATGTCTAAACTGTAAATCTGTTTAGACTTCAAATTTTCTGGCACGTCCCCACTGATAATTCGGTGCGCTAATCCTTCTGCTATTGCCGTTTTACCTACACCCGGCTCTCCGACCAGAATCGGGTTATTTTTGGTTCGTCTGCTTAGTATTTGGAGTACCCGTCGTATTTCCTCATCACGGCCTATAACGGGGTCTAGCTTACCGCTCTTTGCCGCATTATTTAGATTACGGGCGTATTTATTTAGGGTATTGTACTGTGCTTCTGCACTATCACTGGTGGCTCTACTCCCACCTCTAAGCTCTTTGAATGCTTTTACTACATCTTTCTTTTGAACTCCAGCGTCTTTAAGCAAATTAGCAACCTGATCACTACCTTCTGTCAAGGCTAAGAAAATGTGTTCAATCGTCACAAACTCATCCTCAAATTCTTTGAGATAAGCATTGGCTTTCACCAAGGTTTGTTGGCTTACATTACTCAAGTATTGACTTCCAGCTCCACTCACTTTTGGATAGCTCATTAAAATACTATCCAGCGCTTGCTCTATACGTTGCGTATTGGCATTTACCTTTTTTAGCGCGTAACTCAATACTTCTTCATCTACGGTAAATAATGCCTTCAAGATGTGGCCCGTCTCAATAGCTTGTTGCTGCCCTATCATGGCAAGCTCCTGCGCTTTTTGGATTGCTTCTTGGCTTTTAATGGTAAAATTCTTTGTATCCATTTTTGTATCGTTTTATGTTATTAGTTGATTATTTATTAGCGTACAATGCAACACGTAATCGAATCGATTATTTCAAATGGCACTCCAAAATGGCTTTTAAGCCATAAAGTCTTAGGTAGTTACACAATAACTTGAAATTAAAGCCATTGTGGCCATTTTACACAAGCTTGAGCGTACAAAAAGTCCTAATTTGTCGCTCGTACAAACTCATATTTATACTAGAATCTGGCGCTAAGATCTTGATGTAACATATGAATAATGCCTACCTTCGCAGTCACGATGAATCCATTTTTTCAAGATTACACCACTGCGTACGGCACTATCCCATTTAGCACCATAGATATAGACCACTACGTGCCTGCCATACATCAAGGCATTGCAGATGCTAAAGCTGAAATAGACGCTATAGTTCACACTAACGATACACCCACATTTGAAAACGTTATCGTAGCATTAGAAAATAGCGGTGAACTACTTACCAAAGTAACTTCGGCCTTTTTCAACTTAAACAGTGCTGAGACCAGTGACGAAATGCAAGAAATCGCGCAAGAAATAAGCCCTCTTTTATCTGCGCACGGTAACGATATTGCCATGAATGCTGGCTTATTTGCCAAAGTAAAAGAAGTGTTTGACCAAGGGTTTAACGGACTTACGCCAGAGCAAAAAACGCTACTAGAAAACGCATACAAAGGTTTTACGCGTAACGGTGCTAATTTAAATGATACAGATAAAGAAAAACTGAGAGAAATAGATGCGCGTAAAGCTAAACTCAGTCTCATTTTTGGTGAGCGTGTGCTAAAAGAAAGTAATGCTTTTGAAATGCTGATTACGGACGAGAATGACCTTGATGGTCTGCCAGAAGGAATTCGGGAGGCTGCTCAGGGAATGGCAACAGCAAAAGAAAAAGGGGGTTGGTTATTTACACTGGATTACCCGAGCTACATCCCTTTTGTGACCTACAGCACGCGCCGAGAGTTACGTGAGAAAATGTATAAAGCATTTAGCTCAAAAGCATTTCAATCGAATGAAAATAACAATGAAGAAGTAATCCAAGAAATCATACAACTGCGCTCAGAGAGAGCGAACCTACTTGGTTTTGAGAGTCATGCAGACTACGTATTGGCAGAGCGAATGGCTAAATCGCCAACTTCAGTTATTGAATTTCTTACCACTATTGAAGCGAAAGCACTTCCGCATGCACGTCAAGAGTTTGAAGAACTTACGGCGTATGCCAAAAAACTAGACGGGATTGATCTACTGCAAAAATGGGATGCGGCCTACTACTCGGAAAAATTAAAGAAAGAGCGTTTTACGATAGACGACGAGTTGCTTCGCCCTTATTTTCAATTAGAGAAAGTGGAAGAAGGTGTTTTTCTTACGGCTAAAAAATTATTTGGGATAAGCTTTCACAAGCGAGATGATATAGATAAATACCACGAAGACGTAATTACCTATGTAGTAAAAGACGAAAACGGCGCGCATTTAGCGGTATTTTATGCCGACTATTTTCCCAGAGCAGGCAAACGCCAAGGAGCATGGATGACTAGTTTTCGCAGTCAGAAACAGACCGCACAAGGCGACCAGCGCCCTCACGTAAGCATCGTGTGCAACTTCACCAAACCGACGGGCACAAAACCCTCTTTACTCACCTTTAATGAAGTGACCACTTTGTTTCATGAGTTTGGTCATGCGTTACACGGTATGTTGGCAGCTGGCACTTATGCTAGCCTAAGCGGTACCAGTGTGTATTGGGATTTTGTAGAGCTACCTAGTCAACTAATGGAAAACTGGTGTTATGAGAAAGAATGCTTAGACTTATTCGCAAAACACTACCAAACAGGAGCAACTATACCTGCAGAGTATATTCAAAAAATAAAAGACTCGGCTAATTTTATGAGTGGCATAGCCACTGTTAGGCAAGTCGGTTTGGGTAAGATTGACATGGGTTTTCACGCTGTAAAACTCAAAAATAAAACACAAAAAAGTATAAAGGAATGGGAAACGGAAAGTATAGCCGGCCTAGACTTTTACCCTGAAGTAGCAGAAGCGTGCACTAGCACTAGCTTTTCGCATATTTTTCAAGGAGGCTACAGCAGTGGATACTACAGTTACAAATGGGCAGAAGTGCTTGATGCCGATACATTTGAAGCCTTTTTAGAAAATGGCATTTTT
>TARA_B110000503_G_scaffold143616_1_pt1 | contig 13139 bp, 12 predicted proteins | sample TARA_B110000503 | Tara Oceans TARA_B110000503 (sample SAMEA4397472) | marine metagenome | biome: Polar Biome; feature: [SRF] surface water layer (ENVO:00010504); material: water (ENVO:00002006), including particulate matter (ENVO:01000060) such as... | depth 5 m | reverse complement strand
TTTAGACATAAAAACCTCTTTTTCTACTATTTTTTAACTATTTACGGCTTTTTTTTAATGTTTTATTCAATATATAGTCCGTTTTAGGTTTTTATATGACAAGAAAAGTTATCTAAAATTGGCATATCAACAATCTAAGCACCACATAATTTACAGATTTGTATTTCTAAGTCCATTTTTGGGGTTTTAACAGTTATAATTTCGGAGCACTCCAGATACCCTGTAACTTTGTAGTCTAACTAATGCTTCTGGAAACCAATGAAACTGATAAAAATTAGAAGAACAACGAGACTAGAAAAACGATATACCTCAAAAATGGGTAGATTGCATACCAATGTTACGTATATTAAGAAAACCTTATTACACATCATTCCACTTCAAACCATTCATAAATACAGAGAAACGTATTACGGCAAAATTAAAGATTGTGAAGAATGTGTTTTAGCTAAATAAATTTAAAAAATCCCAAACAGTTGTTTGGGATTTTTTTTGAATATTATTTAACATAAAATACGCTATTTTCTTCTTTTCATTTCAGTATTTTTAACGTTTAAAAATATGCTCTCATGAAAAAAATAAGCATCACTATTTTGACCATTATTAGTCTTGTTTCCTGCAGCCCTAGCTCTGACAAACCTTCGACTGAATTAAGCATCAACTATGAGAAAATTGAATTGGAAAACGGACTCAATGTTATTTTCCATCTAGACAAGTCAGATCCCGTTGTTGCTGTAGAATTAATGGTACATGTTGGCTCTGCCAGAGAAATTGAAGGAAGGACTGGATTTGCACATTTATTTGAACACTTATTATTTTTAGAATCTGAAAACTTAGGAAAAGGTGGTCTGGATAAAATGAGCGCAAGAATTGGAGGTTCAGGTGCCAATGGATCTACCTCTAGAGACCGCACTAACTACTTGCAAACGGTACCAAAAGATGGTTTGGAAAAAATGATATGGGCGGAAGCAGATAAATTAGGCTACTTCATAAACACCGTTACAGATCCTGTGCTCGCAAAAGAAAAACAAGTTGTTAAAAATGAAAAAAGACAAAGCTACGACAACAGACCTTATGGTTATAACCAATATGTAATTGGTAAAAATTTATATCCCAAAGACCATCCATACAATTGGCAAGTAATTGGTTCTTTAGAAGACTTGCAGAATGCGACTTTGCAAGATGTAAAGAATTTTTATAAGAAATGGTATGTTCCTAACAATGCAACCTTGGTATTATCTGGAGATATAGATATTGAACAAGCCACAAAATGGGTACATCACTATTTTGACGAAATTCCAAAAGGCACAGAAGAAATTACGGCTTTAGAGAAAAGACCAGGGTTTGTGAAGGAAACAAAATTCATTTACTATGAAGATAATTTTGCTCGGGTACCACAGTTAACTATGGTTTGGCCAACAGTTGAATCTTACCACCCAGATGCCTATGCTTTAAATGTATTGTCCCGATATTTAACAGAAGGAAAATCGGCACCATTAAACCAAGTTTTAATAGCGGACTTAAAATTAACCTCTTCCACTAGTATGTATAGTGGAAACTCTGAATTAGCTGGGGAGGTGCAAGTCTCCGTAAGAGCATTTAAAGGGATCCATCTGACGGAAATAAAAGTAGGAATTGAAAAAGGTTTTTTAAAATTTGAAAATGAGGGGATTTCAGTAGAGGATTTAAATCGAATAAAAGCAGGACAAGAAACTAGCTTTTATCGGAGTCTTTCCAGTGTACTCGGAAAAGGAAATAATTTAGCATCTTACAACACCTACCTAGGAAACCCCGGCTTTGCAACGGAAGACATCAAAAGAACTTTAGCCGTTACCACGGAAGACGTGCAGCGTGTTTATGAAAAATACATCAAAAATAAAAATTATATTGCCACGAGCTTTGTCCCTAAAAACAGTGCAAAACTGGCTTTAACAGGTTCTAAACTGGCCGAAATTATAGAGGAAGAAATTGTAACGGGAGCAGAAGAAAGCTTTGACCCAAAGATCGCGGCTACTTATGAAAAAACAGCCTCTTCTTTTGATAGAAGTATCGAACCGTCGTATGGAAAAACACCTACTTTAGCCGTTCCTGAAGTATATGAAAGTAGCTTGGAAAACGGCTTGAAAATCTATGGAATAGAAAATAATGAAGTGCCTTTAATCCGTTTTAATTTAATAATTAATGGAGGCCAATTATTAGAATCTATGGATAAGTTAGGCGTTGCCAATTTAACTGCAGACTTATTAAATAAAGGTACAAAGAGGAAAACAACACAAGATTTAGAAAAAGAAATCAAAGAATTAGGTGCAACTATATATGTGTATTCTGATAAGGAAAGTATCACTTTAAGTGGAACTACTTTAGCTAAAAACTATGCACAAACCTTAGCGTTGGCACAGGAAATATTATTAGAACCAAGGTTTGACGCCCTTGAGTTTAACTTACTTAAAAATGCAACTATTGCTCGCTTACAACAACAAGAAGCGAGTCCGAATGCTATTGCTAGTAATGCTTATAAAAAAATTATTTACGGAGAAAAAAACATACGTTCTAAGAATACATTAGGAACATTAGCTGCTGTAGCTGAGATAACTTTAGATGATTTAAAAGTATATTACAATAATTATATTTCGCCTTCTGTAGCAAAAATATTAGTTGTCGGTGCAATTACAGAAGAAAAAGTAATTGCATCGTTGCAAGGTTTAAATACAAATTGGAATGCCAAAGAAGTTCTAATTCCAGAGTATAAAACTCCAGAAGCACCGTCAAAACCTGTCGTTTATTTTTATGACATCCCAAATGCAAAACAAAGTGTTTTACAATTTGGTGCACCTGCATTAGCAGCAACAGATCCCGATTACTATGTCGCTACAGTGATGAACTATATTCTCGGGGGTGGTGGTTTTGCTTCTCGATTGACACAAGAATTAAGGGAAGGAAAAGGATATACTTATGGCATTCGCTCTCGTTTTTCTGGAACAAAAGCAAAAGGAACTTTTACAATTTCCAGTGGAGTTCGCTCTAACGTTACCCTAGAATCTGCGCAAGCGATTCAAAAAATATTAGCAGAATATCCTACTACTTTTTCTGACAAAGATTTAGCAACAACAAAAAGTTTTTTAATAAAAAGTAACGCAAGGGCTTTTGAAACTGCTGACGCAAAATTAGCCATGCTTTCTAATATGAGTGCGTATGGCTTAAAAGCGGATTATATTAGAGACCGGGAAATTACGGTGCAAAATATGACAAAAAAAAGAGTTGAAGAATTAGCAAATACTTATATCAATCCTAATAAAATGATTTGGTTAATTGCAGGAGATGCAGAAACCCAATTAGAAAGAATGACAGCATTGGGTTATGGAGCGCCCATTCTTTTAAATAAAAGACAAGGTAAAATTAAAAACTAATTCTTTTAATTCGAATACTAAACCACTTCGTTTGTAGTGGCAACAAATTAGGTGGGTTGTCCTTTTTTTAAAAGCCCCAATTTTTAATTTTAAATTGGGACTTTAAATTTTATCTATACTGGCAAAGAGGCACCACTTGCAGCAACACTTCTATCTATTTTACGCATTAGACCTTGTAATACTTTACCTGGTCCCACCTCTATAAACTCTGTTCCACCATCTGCAATCATTGCCTGTATCGACTGTGTCCATCTTACAGGAGCAGTCAACTGAAGCATTAAATTTTTCTTAATCTCTGCGGGATCTGTAACTGCACTTGCTGGCACGTTTTGGTACACCGGACAACTAGGTTGGCTAAATGTAGTTGCTGCAATTGCAGCAGCTAACTCTGCCCTTGCAGGCTCCATCATTGGAGAATGAAAAGCACCACCAACAGGCAACAACAGTGCTCTCCTGGCTCCTTTTTCTGTTAAAACTTCACAGGCTTTTTCAACTGCAGAAATTTCACCAGAAATCACCAATTGTCCGGGACAATTATAATTTGCAGCCACCACTACACCTTCGGTTGCTTCACAAGTTTCTTCTACAGTATGATCTTCCAAGCCCAAAACTGCAGCCATCGTCGAGGGTGCCAATTCACATGCTTTTTGCATGGCCAAAGCTCTTTTAGAAACTAGCTTTAATCCATCTTCAAAAGATAAAACACCATTTGTCACCAGAGCAGACAATTCTCCTAAAGAATGTCCTGCAACCATTTCTGGCTGAAAAGAAGCTCCTAAAACCTTAGCTAAAATCACTGAATGCAAAAAAATAGCAGGCTGCGTAACTTTTGTTTCTTTCAATTGCTCTGCGGTTCCTTCAAACATAATATCTGTGATTGAAAAACCTAAAATATCGTTTGCCTTTTCAAAATATTCTTGCGCTAATGCTGAATTTTCGTACAAGTCCAATCCCATTCCTGTGAATTGTGCTCCTTGCCCTGGAAAAATATATGCTTTCATAAATGTTTATTTGTTTAATCGTTCGCGAAAATACTCATTTTTATTGAAAGCTATTTCCTGCATGCAATGAGATCTCTTTCCTTGCAGGTTTAACCCTATTTTCTGAGAAATAAAATACTTTCAAAATAGCGCATTACCTCTACCTGTTTTTAATCTCATTCTGATGTTTAAATTTACAAATTTCAATTCTAAAACTGAAAAGAATATTTAGTAAATTTGTTGCACGACAGAGAAAGACAAACAGCTGGTAGTCTCGATATATCTGGTATTGGCTGCACTATTTATAGCGTCTCCAGTTGCTTCTAATTTAATCTTTCAAAAACTCTTCTATTGAGAATTTTTTGGTTGGTGTCGTTTTGAAATTTCAGTAGGAAGTCTGCGTTATCCCATTACTTTTTTAACCACGGATATTCTATCAGAAATCTATGGTTAAAAAAAGAAAATCAAGCAGTGATTGCTGGTGTTTTTTGGTTCCTTTTTCTCCCTGCTAATCCTTTAATTTCGGACTTTACGACCACTATAGAGAACTCCCCAATCCATAATAAAACTGTTCATTAAGTTTTTGGTTTGTCTCCACTTGCTGTATTTGCAGCTATGTTGGCCCACCAGTTCGATTCGTTTGCAGGTCTTCAAATTTTTAGCTTTTGGAAAAAACGAACACAAGGAAAATATTTATGGTTGCGCAACAACCTCTCAACTTTCTCCTCACAGTTTATACACACCTTTACCATTGTTTTTCTAATGTGTTCCTTTAATATTTCTCCTTGGTCTATTTTTGAGAGTTTGCTTGTGAGTGGCTTCCTTTTTAAAGTACTTGTTGCCGCATTAGAAACTCCTATTTTAAATGGAATTGTTTTCCTTTTCAGAAGAAGGTTCCATTTAAAAATAGGTTCAAAAATTTTAGACTAATTTTATGTAATGAACTTAAATAAATTTCGTCTATCACAGAAGAAAAGAATATGAGAATGAAAAAAACATGCATCGCATCTATTATGCTATGTCTAAGCTTTATTGGAAATTCACAAACGACAATTTTTAATGATATTTTACAAAAACACGTTTCTAAGGAAGGCGAAGTGGCTTACACAAAATTGAACGAAGCAAAACTAAAAAAATACCTCAACTATTTAGAAAAAACAACTCCCGATAAATCCTGGTCAGAGAATAAACAAAAAGCATTTTGGATAAATGTCTATAACGCATATACCCTAAAAATAATTTTAGATAATTACCCTTTAAAAAGCATTCGAGATATTCGCAAAGAAGGCAGCACCGCTTGGGAAATCCCCTTTGCTCAGGTAGGTGGAAAAAGGTATACTTTAAATGATATCGAACACACGCTACTGCGTAAAAACCTTTTTGACCCAAGAATTCATGTGGGTGTAAACTGTGCTTCGGTCTCTTGTCCTAAACTTTCTAACATCGCTTTTACTGAAACAAATATAGACCGCGAATTAGAGCGATTAATGAAAGAGTTCATCAACGATTCCTCTAAAAACAATTTCACAAAAGACCGTATTCAAATATCACCAATTTTTAATTGGTTTGAACAAGACTTTACTAAAAATGGGGGTATCATCACCTTTTTAAATAGGTATTTAGAAACGAAAATACATCCAAAAGAAAAAATTAGTTATCTAAAATACAATTGGACTTTAAATGGAAAATAGTACCTTTAATTTTCATCAGAAACACAAAAAAAATGTCTAAAAACTATTATGATGCTGCTGATTTAAAAAAATTTAGCAAGATAACAGACTGGAGTCCAGAGCTTGGAAATAAGTTTTTTGAGTACTACGGAAAGGTCTTTGAGGAAGGTGCTTTAACAGCACGTGAAAAATCTTTAATCGCTTTGGCCGTTGCACATACAGAACAATGTCCTTATTGCATAGATGCCTACACAAAGGACGGATTGCAACGTGGAATTACGAAAGAACAAATGATGGAAGCTATTCATGTAGGTGCCGCTATTAAAAGCGGAGCCACTTTAGTACACGGAGTTCAGATGATGAACAAAGTTGATAAATTAGAAATGTAAGCAACGATTAATTATATTTTATTTAGCAAAATTTAAGTATGCACTAATTTCCAACAAAATAGAAGTCTAGAAAAAAATAATTAAAAAACACTTCGACTGCACTCGAGAAGAAATGTATGAAGAAATCATTAAAAGCAAGAAATAACGACATCGCAAATACAGCACGTCAAATGGAAATTCTTTCTAATGGCGTTTTCGCTTCAGGAGAATTACCAACCTTCGCTGCTAAAATCAAAAAAACGCATCAATTTCCATTGCGTCCTAATAAATTAGAAATTCTACAAATAAACTTAGGATACATGTGCAATCAAGTTTGTGGACATTGCCATGTAGATGCCGGTCCAGACCGAAAGGAAATCATGACCATAGACACCATGCAACTATGTTTAGATGTCATCAAGACAACGGAAGCACATACGCTAGATTTAACCGGTGGTGCACCGGAAATGAATCCTAATTTTAGATGGTTTGTAGAAGCGGCATCCAAAGCGGGAATCAAAGATTTTATCGTACGCTCGAACCTCACGATTATTCTGGCCAATAAAAAATATTATGATTTACCCGCATTCTTTAAGAAACACAATGTACATGTCGTTTCTTCCATGCCACATTGGACGCGTGGAAAAACAGACAAACAACGTGGAGATGGTGTTTTTGATAAATCGATAAGGGCTTTGCAGGAATTAAATGCGGTTGGATATGGTTTAGAAGGATCTGATTTAAAGTTGGATTTAGTTTACAATCCTTCGGGAGCATTTTTACCTGGAAATCAGCAAGCCTTAGAAAATGATTTTAAAAAAGCGCTTAAAACCGAATTTAATATTGATTTTCATAGCCTTTTCGCCATTACTAATTTACCCATAAGTCGTTTTTTAGATTATTTAATAGCCTCCGAAAATTATGAAGAATATATGGCTTCTTTAGTAGAAGCCTATAATCCTGCTGCTGTGACCAATGTAATGTGCACCAACACAATCTCCGTTAGTTGGGATGGATGGCTTTATGACTGCGATTTTAATCAGATGTTAAATCTAAAAGTAGCGAGTACAGTGAAACACATTTCCAATTACAACGAAGTAAAATTACAAGATAGAAATATAATTACAAATCAGCATTGTTATGGCTGCACTGCTGGAGCAGGGAGCAGTTGTCAAGGTGTTCTTGCTTAACCCCCTTAAAAGATTCAAAATCTTACAGGAAAATAAAAAACAAAAAATATGAGTTATTTAGAAACTACACACAATGTATATAAAGAAGCGGCTTTAACCCCTGATGTTGGCCTCTGTTGCACTACGAATCCTGTTTGGGAGTTACCGGGATTAAAAATTCCTAGAATCATGCAAGAAATGAACTACGGTTGCGGCTCCACTGTCCATGCAAGAGATTTAACAAACAATCCTAAAATGCTGTATGTTGGTGTAGGGGGTGGAATGGAGTTGTTACAATTTTCATATTTCAATAGAAGTAAAGGAGGGGTGATTGGACTAGATGTTGTAGATGAAATGCTAGAAGCATCACGTAAGAATTTTAAAATTGCAGAAGAACAAAATGATTGGTTTCAGAGTGATTTTGTGGATTTACGCAAAGGAGATGCGATGGCACTGCCAGTAGTAGATAACTCTATAGATGTTGCCGCTCAAAACTGCTTGTTTAATATTTTTAAATCTGAAGATTTAAAAAAAGCAATTGCAGAAATGCATCGTGTATTAAAACCCCACGGACGTTTAGTGATGAGCGACCCCACCTGTGAACAAACGATGAATGCTGAATTGCGAAATGACGCGCGTCTGCGTGCACTGTGTCTCAGTGGAAGTTTATCAATTGCAGACTATGTAAAAGCACTCACAGATGCTGGTTTTGGAACCATTGAAATTAGAGCTAGAAAACCGTATCGCATTTTAGATCCTAAAAATTATCCAACAGATGAATTGATCTATATCGAATCGATAGAGGTAGCAGCAATTAAAGACCCAATGCCTGCAGACGGCCCTTGTGTTTTTACAGGAAGAGCCGCTATTTATTTTGGTGATGAAGCTTACTTTGATGATGGTTTAGGACATACTTTATTAAAGAATCAACCTTTGGCAATTTGTGACAAAACATCAGCAGCATTGCAAGCATTAAAAAGAGATGATATCTTCTTTTCTGAACCTACCTTTCATTATGACGGTGGTGGATGTTGTTAACTAAACGTGAGAACAAAGAATGCATACTAAAATATTTTTAACTGGAACATAAAAGATCAGGCTATGCATGAAAACTTACTCTTAATTTTTACAAGAAATCCTGAATTAGGGAAAGTAAAAACACGTTTGGCAAAAACAGTAGGTGCTCAAACTGCACTTTTAATCTATACCTTTTTACTTTATAAAACTAAAGAGATCGCTACTAAGGTTGCTTCAGATAGAGCCGTATACTATTCTGTTCGCATCCGAGAAAATGATCTTTGGGATGCAACTATTTTTCAAAAACACCAACAAATTGGAGCAGATTTAGGGAGTCGTATGTTACATGCTTTTAAAAATGGATTTATAGCAGGCTACAAAAAAATACTTATTATTGGCAGTGATTTATATGATTTAACTCCTGAAATCATAGAAAAAGCGTTTACTGATTTAGCGGATAATGATTTGGTTATCGGACCTGCAGTGGATGGAGGATATTACTTATTAGGCATGAAGTCTATGCATCCAAAAATTTTCAAAAATAAAGATTGGGGCACAGAGACCGTAAGAGAAAAGACACTAGAGGATCTAAAAGATAAAAAAGTACTTTTGTTGCCAGAATTAAATGATGTAGATATCTTTGAGGACATTGAACACCACCCAGCATTTCAACATTTTTTAAACTAAATATTATTGCGCATACACTAAATAATCTCTGAAGCGAACAGCAGATAAATTTGTTTACTCACTTACAATAGTTCAATAAATAATCATCTATGAAAAAACAGCAATTACAAGAAACCATCAATTTTTTGAGGTCAAAAGGTATTACAACTCCAGAGATTGGTATTGTTTTGGGTACGGGACTTGGCAAACTAATAGCTGAAATTGATATAGAAAAAGAGATTGCCTATTCAGACATTCCAAATTTCCCAGTGGCCACCGTTGAATTTCATTCAGGTAAACTAATCTATGGAGTTTTATCAGGAAAAAAAGTCGTGGTTATGGCAGGTCGGTTCCATTTGTATGAAGGCTATAATGCATGGGAAGTTACTTATGGTATTCGGACAATGCACGGTTTAGGTATTAAAAATTTACTAATTTCTAACGCTGCCGGAGCCATAAACCTCAGTTACAAAAAAGGTGATTTAATGTTGATTGAGGATCATCTCAATCTGCAGGGAAGTTCTCCTTTGGCTTTCAAAGGAGCCAACGATTTCGGTACTATTTTCGCAGACATGTTAGCACCTTATTCCAAAAAAATCAATGCTAAAATTACAACCATCGCAAAAACATACAGCATTCCGCTGCATCATGGCGTATATGCAAGTGTTTTAGGACCTCAGCTAGAAACAAGGGCTGAATATAGAATGTTACAAATTTTAGAAACAGATGCCGTTGGTATGAGTACTGTGCAAGAAGTAATTGTAGCAAAGCAATTGAACTTGCCTTGCGCAGCCATTTCTGTATTAACAGATGAGTGTGATCCTAAAAACTTACAACCAGTAGATATTGCAGAAATTATTGCCATTGCAGGAACTGCAGAACCTAAAATGATTGTATTGTTTAAAGAGGTAATTAAACAACTTTAAATTATACATAGACGAAAGTCCAAAGATTTCATAAAAACTGCTACGAACCAGCACCGGTCATAAAATAATTAGGACTCTTAAATCAGCAACATGCGTATTGCCAGCAGTATCATAATTGCATTTTCTATAAGAGGAGCATCAGTCATCGAAAGTTTTAAAGCAGTTCCTAAACATGGGCAGCGAATAAATGAGGTATACTTAAAAGTATTTTGACAATTCCGATGGTACTATTTTTTTTTAGTTACTGAGAATCTAAGAATTAAAACAACTCCAAAAAAAATTAAAGCATTCTAGATCATTTAGAAGCAGCTGTGTTTATAAATATTCTTTTTCCATAAATTATTGTGTTCCTCAAGAGATATAAATAGGTTTAATTTATTGAAAATAAATAAAAAAGGAAACTTTTTTTCCTCAGTTAGTATGCTTTACATGCTCAACTTGAATTACAAAAACAGGTATAAATACCCTTTTAAGAATACAGCTTAAATAGTACTTTAGCTTAGACTATAAGTAGCAGTGCTAAAAAAAATGCTGTTAAAAATATTATTCACTTCCTTTTAATTCCCAACTAACCAAAATTCTGAAGGGTAATCCCCTCATTCTTCCATGAATAAAAAACTCTTTATAGCAATTATTCTACTGCATACCCTTCCTGCTTTGTCACAAATACATAATAACTCTAAATTTCAAAAAAGATTCTACGTAATAGCTTGTTTTTCTTATACTTTTCCTCGTATTGCATCTCTTACCTTTACGAACTGCGTAAGACAGAATACCGTTTCAACTAATTTATTACTGTCGAAGCAAGTTAAAGTATTGACCCTAATAAAAAATTTTATAAATACGTTTCCTGCTAAAAACTACATACTTTTAAAAAAAAAACAATTGGCTAAGGATGAACGGATAAAAATATGGATACCCGCTACATTATCATCTGTTCTAACCATCATATTCATAATTAGCTATAAAAAGAAACTGTTACTAAAGAGGAGAAAAGAGCAAACAGCATTACAAAAAGAGAACATCCTAAAATTAAAAGTAATTGAATTACAAGAGGAAAAAGAAATTAGTAAATACTATAAGAGATGTTTGGATGAACTTAAAATAGCTTTTATCAAAAAAACAAAGCAAGTTCTGGACCTAAAAAAACAGATGAACAAACTCGATGTTCAAGAAGAATTGGCCCAACTGAGAGCTTCCGTAATACTAACGCACAAAGACTGGCTTGCATTTAAACAATTATTTGATAGAAGTTATCCTAATTTCACCAAACAACTGAAGGCTAAAAACCAATATTTAACCGCAGCAGAAATACGATTTATGATGCTTAAAAAAATAAATATTTCCAATCAAGATATGGCAAAAACGCTAGGTATTGGAAATAACGCTATTCATAAAACGAACAGTCGCATTCGACAGAAACTACATTGTACAAACGAAGAATTGAATACCTTGATAAAAATATTATAGCCAACCTTTGTGTGTCTTTCTGAAACCTGCCAAGAATGAAAATTTGAAATAACAGTCTTTTATATCTCAATAATTGAATGCCCTTTTGTAAAAAAGTTAAATTGTCAGCTATTTGTCAGTATTAACTACCTTATACATATTCAAACAACATTAACTTTGCTGTGAAAAATAGGCTTTAAAAGGAAAACGTTTAGATTCACATCGTTGATCTTACCCCTCCTGAATGCAAAAACATATGCATTAAAAACAACCAATGCGCTTTTCGCACCTATTCATGCTGGCATTCTGATTAGGGTAGCCCCCAACTACCTATGCACACTATCATTCAAAAAAAATTCGAAATTTAATCCGCTTTTTAGAAATAATAGAGCGAGAAACAGTCTTTCTAAACATTTAATATAAAGCTCCTTATTATTTTTAAATAATATCAAAAGTATTTTCATAAAATAAAACAGTGCCTCTTTCATCTCGTTTTAATTAAAGTAGCTGCCAAAAAACAAAAAAAAATCCTAGTTGATCTATAAAAATGAAAAAAAAGGTGATTACACAAACCAACTTACTATTTGTATTCTTTCTGGTCATAGCGTCTGTCTGTCAAGTATCCCTGTTTTTTTTTCGAAGTGAAAAGAGAATACCCAAACCCGCTTATAAAAACACACTTCATATTCGCGAAACTTCACGAGTAGAAGACAAATTAATCTTCACAAACTGTGAAAATATTTTAAAAATACAAGTGATTGACGGCAACCTTCGTATATATAACCATAATCACGATTTCTCGAACCCCTGTATTTGCTGTTCTGTGAAATCTAATATTAAAAAGGACCAATTAATACTCCAAACAGCAGGTAACTTAATAGTGTCTGCAGAAAAAATCACTGAATGGAATACTAATACCCATTCTATATTCCTCAAAAAATTTAAAGATTCTTTAATCAAACCCATAAAACTTGTATTGAAAAATGATGGCAGTATAAAGCTACATACAGCTAAAAATACTATTGTTTGGTCTTCTAAATAAATTTTAAAAAATATCTTTCATTTTACGTTTAAAAGAAAATAGGAGAGCTGGGACGTATATTGTTAAATACTTTTGAGAATAAATACTAAAATTTATAAAAAACAAACAATTTTAGTACCAACCTCTGCAATCGCAGTTTATTATACTTTTAATTGTTATAATTTTGTAAAACGAACTTTATTTCGCGCGACATTAAAAGTAGCACTCTTGAAAATAAGCGACTAAACCATAAAACCATCGGTTTACAGGTATTGTATACTCCAACTGATCAATAACTTTTAATCTTTAAGAAATAGCAAAACTATCGTTTATGCAGACCTACTTAGATCTTATAAAAGCAGCTTACACCCATTATTGGCACTACCTAAAACTAACTATTTTAATCCAAGTGAATTGGGAAAATTACTTTTATAGACTTCTTATAATAGCACTATTCGTTTGGGTTTGG
>TARA_B110000503_G_scaffold68441_1_pt1 | contig 13140 bp, 12 predicted proteins | sample TARA_B110000503 | Tara Oceans TARA_B110000503 (sample SAMEA4397472) | marine metagenome | biome: Polar Biome; feature: [SRF] surface water layer (ENVO:00010504); material: water (ENVO:00002006), including particulate matter (ENVO:01000060) such as... | depth 5 m | reverse complement strand
ATAGGCTGATTGAATGACGAATTTTGAAACATAGACTCCATATTGGTAACCTTTGAAACATTCCATCCACTAATATCTTCGTTGAAATCATTATAATCTTTAAATAACCCGCTCATATCCGTCACACCGTCTATGGTCCATGTACTAATAGGTCCGTATAATGCCAAAGCATCAAAATTATCATAACGCCATTTATTTACAGCACTGTATATATTGTCGTTTCTAATGTAATAATAAGTATCTTTATATACAGCAAATAAAGGCTCATTGATTAAACGGTCTAAATAGAAGTTTGAATTTGTAATGGCATTCAATCCATAAGGATTATCCGTGATGCTAAATCCATAATTATTACCAGTAATACTTGAAATATCGGCATTAGATAAATAAATCATAGCATCATTGACATTACTTATGTCGATTATAATGTCATTTTCGTATCCAGTTACAATACCATTTACTTCATAAAATCCCCAATATGGACTTATACCGCCCGATGTTTCTCGTTGGAAAGACATTATATATAGTTAATAAAATTGATTTAGAAATTATACAATATTAAACCTATGGCGTCTCTTGCTTCTCAATACCAAAAGAAGACTGATAAAGAGCATATTTTAGATAATCCCGATACGTATATTGGGTCTATCGAAAATGTAAATGGTCCGATGTATGTATTTGAAGAAGGTAAAATTGTAAATAAGACGATTGATTACAACCCTGGATTATTTAAATTATTTGACGAAGGAATCGTAAATTGTCGTGATCATGTTGTTCGTATGATTCAAAAAAAAGAAACCGACGATACAACAAATCTAGTCAATTTGATTGATATTGAAATTAAGGATAATACAATTACATTAATGAACAATGGTAATGGTATTGATATTGAAAAGCATCCTACATATGACATTTGGATTCCCGAATTAATTTTTGGACATTTACGAACTTCAACCAATTATAACAAAGATGAAGAAAAGATTACTGGTGGTAAAAACGGCTTTGGGTTTAAGCTAGTATTGATTTGGTCTACTTATGGTATGATTGAAACGATTGATTCGGTTCGTAAATTAAAATATACACAAGAGTTTGCTCAAAATTTAGATGTTATTCATAAACCGACTATTACAAAATGTTCTAAAAAACCGTATACATTGGTTAAATTTACACCAGATTACAAAAGACTGGGACTGAGTGAACTATCAAAAGATATGATAGCTTTATTCAATAGACGTATATATGATATTGCCGGAATTACAACAAAAGACGTAAAAGTTAAATTAAATAATGAAACATTAGATGTTAAAAATTTTAATCATTATACTGAATTATACAATGACCATGATAAAATAATTGAACAACACGATCGTTGGAGTTATAGCGTATGTGTAAGTGAAGAATTTAAGCAAGTATCTTTTGTAAATGGTATTTTTACAAGCAAAGGTGGAAAGCATGTAGATTATATCGTTCAACAAATCATAAAGAAAATGACAGCCTATATTGAAAAAAAGAAAAAGGTAGAAGTAAAACCGAGTATCATTAAAGAACAAATACATATCTTTTTGAATTGTACGATTGTAAATCCTTCGTTTGATAGCCAAACGAAAGATTATTTAAATACACCACCTAGTAAGTTTGGTTCTTCTTGCGTTGTAAGTGATAAATTCATTGAAAAATTAGCAAAACAAGGTATTATGAATGCTTCATGTGAATTAAGTCATATCAAAGAAAAAAATAATTCTAAGAAAACCGACGGTAATAAAAATAAAACCATTAGAGGTATTCCAAAATTAGTAGACGCCAATTATGCTGGAACAAAAGATTCAAACAAATGTACGTTAATTTTATGCGAAGGAGATTCCGCCAAAGCCGGAATTTTATCTGGATTGAGCCCAAGCGACCGTAATATCATTGGCGTATATCCTATGAAAGGTAAGCTATTGAATGTGCGCGGCGAAACCACTAAAAAAATCAATGAAAATAAAGAAATCATTGAAATTAAAAAGATTTTGGGTTTAGAGTCAAATAAAACCTATAAAACAACTGACGAGTTGCGTTATAATAAAATTCTATTTATGACAGATCAAGATTTAGATGGAAGTCATATTAAAGGATTATGTATTAATTTATTTGAATGGTTATGGCCATCGCTATTACATATTGACGGGTTTTTAGGATTTATGAATACTCCTATTTTGAAAGCAACTAAATCAAGTAAGATGATTCAGTTTTATAATGAACAAGAATATGAATTATGGAAACTCTCAAATAATGACGGAAAAGGTTGGTCTATTAAATATTACAAAGGATTGGGAACAAGCACCGGAAAAGAGTTCAAAGAATATTTTAAGGATAAAAAAACAATGGATATTGTTCTAGGCGAAAAAGACAAAGAAACGATTGATATGGTTTTCAATAAAAAGAAAGCCGACTTCAGAAAGGAATGGTTATCTAAATATGAGCGTTGTAATGTATTGGATACATTAAAGACCAAAGTTACTCTGGGCGATTTTATTGATAGAGAAATGATACATTTTTCAAAATATGACTGCGACCGTTCTATTCCAAATATGATGGATGGTTTAAAAGTATCCCAGCGTAAAATTTTGTATAGTGCGTTCAAAAAGAATTTAGTAAATGAAATTAAAGTTGCTCAATTTAGCGGATATGTATCCGAACATTCGGGATATCATCATGGAGAAAGTAGTTTAAATGGAGCAATTGTAAATATGGCACAAGACTTTGTGGGTTCAAATAATATAAATATTTTGATGCCAAATGGTCAATTCGGAACACGTCTTCAAGGTGGAAAAGATAGTGCGTCTGAAAGGTATATCTTTACGAATTTAAATAAAATAACACGACTGATTTTTAAGAAAGACGATGACTATATTTTAAGTTATTTAAATGACGATGGAACGCCAGTAGAGCCTATATATTATTTACCAATTATTCCTATGATTTTAGTAAATGGTTCAAAAGGTATTGGTACAGGTTTTAGCACAGATATTCCATGTTTTAATCCATTAGAATTAATTGATTATATCCATAAAAAAATAGAGAATGATACATACACCTATGATTTTGTACCGCATTATAAAGGTTTTACTGGAACGATTGAAAAAGATGGAGATCGCAGATTTATTACAACTGGAAAATATACGATTGAAAAGAATGTGATTGTAATTACAGAGCTTCCCATTGGATTATGGAATGAGGATTATATTTTACATTTGGAAAAATGTATTACCGACAATAAATTAAAAGATTATAAAGACCAATCCACTGATACAAAAGTATATTTCAAGTTAACTCTAAAGGAACCTATGGAAGAAGCAGAGTTATTAAAAACATTCAAACTGACTACAAGCTTATCTATTAATAATATGAATTTGTTTGATAATAATGATAAGTTAAAACATTATAATAAAGTATACGAAATTTGCGATGATTTTGTAAATAATCGTCTAGAGTATTACGAAAAACGTAGGTTACATTTAATTCATATTTTATCGGCTGAAATGGATATCTTAAAAAATAAATGTAACTATATTAATGAATTATTGAATGATACATTAGATTTACGTAAAAAATCAAATAGTCAAATTTGCGAATTATTGGAGCAGAAAAAGTATTCAAAAATAAATGATAATTATAATTATTTAATTAAAATGACAATGGATAGTGTATGTCAAGAAAATGTGGATTCGTTAAATAAACAATTTGAAGAGAAGAAAAAACAATACGATAAAATGTTAGATACAAATCATAAAGATATTTGGAAATCTGAATTAGAAGAATTAAAAAAATGTCTTTAATTCTAAAGTATTATCATTGTGTAAATAAATTGGTCTTTCTATTGGAGTATGCATATTAGAGGCGTCTTCTTTATATTTTAAATAACCTTGTATTTCACCAAAAATACTATTTGAGCTATATTCAATAACCATATTATTTAATTGTTCTATTTGTTTATTTATATTATCGAACTGGAATTTTGAATATTGAAGAAATATACTTCGCATTATAACCTTCAATACATCAGTATCTTGGTCATCTATAACATATTTTTTTTCAGACAAATCGTATACATTTTTTTTGATATCATTATGAACTTTATTAATATTTTCTTTACTAAAATAAGTATTTGATAATTCGCTTGGTTGAAAAATATATTTAGTAGCATTGAAATAGTTTGTTTTGTCATCTAATGGAACTTGTTCTTGTAAAAATAAAGGTGTACCACCTTCTATATTTACTCTACCAGACATTAATATATAATATTATTTTAATATAAATGGATCAAACAAAAACAATATTTATATCTACTATTGTTGTATTAGTGACAACTTTGTCTCTGGTTGCGTATATTTTAAGTGTAACTAAAAAGAAATATATATATCCACCACACTTAAATAAATGTCCAGATTATTATCAAAAAAATAGTTATGGGGATTGTTATGATAAACATAATGTATTTCATGAAAAAACGAATGTATGTTTCAATGAAAATTTCAATAAAGTAATATATAACAATAGTGGTACAGGATTAGAAAGTGGGTTGTGTAAAAAAAAAAAATGGGCTAATAATTGTAAAGTTTCGTGGGATGGAATTACAAATAATTCCGAATTATGTATATAAATACTTTATCATAGTATTGTTATGGAAAACTATTTATCTGAAAAAAAGGATATTTATATTATAGGTTGTTCCGGTATTGGAAAAACACGAATGGTTAAAGATTATTTTAAGGGTAATATAAATTACCATTTAAATTATTTATCCATACAAAATATATTTAATATGAATGACATTTACAAATATACAAATGGATCCATATTAAATATTATGAATAAAACTAAAAAACAAAATATAGTTGTTATAGATGATATTGATATACTGAACAATACTGAAAAAAAAATATTAAACGAATTAATAAAGAAACTTAAATTATATAAAAAAAAAGAGACAAAAATATTTAAATTCATATTTATAGGGATTAATCAATATGATAAAAAAGTAAAAGAGTTAATGAAATTATGTAATGTAATTCATTTAAAAGACAATAATGAATATGAGAAAAATATTCAACTCAATATAAAGAATGTAATCGAACAAAAGATAATTTCATTTGTTGAAAACGAAAAAGCAACCCAATGTTTAATGTTTCATGAAAATATAATCAATCATCTAAAAAAAGAAGATATGTATTTTTATTTACAATTTTTGAATAATTATTGTAACGGAGATTATTATGATAGAGTAAGCTTTCAAAAACAATTATGGATATATAATGAGATGACCTATTATTTAAAAATGATACATAATTATTATTTATATATTCATTCTAATATTCAAATAAAAACTCAAAAAGAAGAGTACAGATTTACAAAAGTATTAACAAAATATAGTAATGAATATAATAATCAAAAGTTTATAATTGATTTATGTAATCGTTTGAATATTTCTAGAAAACAATTATTTACCATGAAATATGAATTAAGTGAAACAGAAAACCTAAGACTTCAGAAATATTTAACTAATTACGGATAAAATTTGTTTTATCTTTTGTTCATATACATTAATTTGTTCTTTTAATGCGTTATTTTCGTTCGTTTTCATTTTTAATACTTCTATAATTTCATTTAATTGTAAAGCTCGTTTAGTTCCATCTGGTTGTGTTAATATAACTTGTTGTTGACTTTGTTTGCTTCTTTCTTCGTCTCTCCTTTTTATTTCATCTAAAACAGCAGGTTTATTTTTTATATCACCTGCTTCATACAATTTTAGCTGTTCTTCTATATCTTTTGTATAAAAATTAATGGTTTCTATATCTTTTATAAATGTAGAAGGAGTTAATGTAGAATCATTACATACTGGACTATTTGTATCAATTAATCGTCGTTTATCAAATGTGTTTTGTTCATGAGATATAACTAAAATCGTTTTTAATGGGTTTAATTGGACGAACGGAATCGTATAATTTTTCAAAAAAAACTTCTCTTCGGCTAATACAGCACTATCTTCGTAATGAGTATCTTTTAACATAATTCGTTTAAAAGCAAATGTTCCAGCAGTTCCATGATTAGGTCCATAGGGACCAAATTTATACATTTTATTGATACCATTAAACCATAAATATATTTCACTAGAACCAGCACACAAAGCAGTTGATTTATTTAAGGTTTCCACCGAATGGCTTACTCGTTCAGGCGGGTAATAGTCATCATCATCAATATATACAAGAATATCATTATCATTTTTAAAGGAACAATATTGATGCAATAAATTACGTTTTTTTCCTAGTGACATTCTTTCTTCTGAATAAATATACTTTACAAAGGATATGTCTTTTACTAAATCTCCAATAGGGTCTGTTCCATCGTCTAATATAATCCATTCCATTAATTCTTTTGGATAATCTTGTTTCATAATATTGTCTATCATTTGCTTAATAAATGGTCTACGATTAAATGTAGGGGTACATAAACTTACTCTAGTTTGAGAACGTTTATTTTTATTTTTTTTACCCATATTTATATTAGAATTGTAATCTCTTTAATATATAATTAGCTCGTATTAAACTGGTCACAACTCTCTATAGTTATGGTATTTAATTCTTTTAATATAAAGAAACTCATAATAATAAATACTACTACAGCAAATACAAAATAAACATATTGAAATAAATATCTAATATTATATATAATAAATACTGCTATTAATATTTTCAAAAAACTAAATATCCGCTTCATATCTACATCAACGCATAATAATAAAGTTAATATTTTACTAAGATCTAGCATAAATGTGCTATAAATATTAAATGTAATGACTTTACTAACACCTTCAATACTAATAAATATAATAAACATCGCTAATAATGCTAATATAATGACATTGAATACTCTAAATCCGTTTACTTCCTGATTGGTCGTTGATGTTGTATTCAATAATTTATGAGGTTCGCTCAATCCACCTACTAAATAATGGATTGTATTTACCATACTTAAATAAAAATTTTTACCTGCTCCTCTAGAAGTATTCCATATAATTTCAAGATCAGCATCTATTTTTAAAGTTTCTAAATCTTTATCTGCTGTAATCATATTATTAATATCAGTGTAATCTGATTTTTCCATATCAATATTAATTCCACTCTTTAAATCAGTTTGGTCATAATTTTTTTTGAAATCTTTAAGCGAAAAACGATGCGCGTTCTCAATATAATGAATATGATTGCTGGCGTATACGATGGAATATATGATAATTACAATAATCAATAATATATATGCGTATATAAATAACAAACCAAATCCTCCTTTGAGAAAGTTTATAATCCAACGTAACGGTCTGCTATACGCAGCCGTCCATTCAATTCTATACCACATCGTTTTATATAATAAATATATGGTCACATATATCAAAGTAAAAATGGTGAAAACTAAAAATGGAAATAAAAACACAAATGCGGTTTTAGCTACGAAATCATTATATATATTACTCCATGTTAGCTTGTCAAATACTTTTGTTTTAGATACTTGCTGGATAAATAAATACATACAAAGCATATAAATAAAATAAAACATAGATGTTCTTGAACTATTTTTCATAAAAGTACGAATGACCGCAATGACGCCAACATTTACATAATTGGTTATATCCTCATAAGATATTGCGTTAAAAAAAGAATTTCTGGAAGCATTAAGCTTTTCCAATTCGGTTTCTTCATTATCTACTTCGGTTTTTAATTCTCTTTTTGCTATATTAATCAAATAGTTTAATAATATAGCTAGTGCTAAAAATACTACAAATACTTCTTTTGCTGTATCGGTTATAAGTAGTGCGTATTTTTCTATATTTTTCATATTATTATATATTATTATTATAATATGAATTATGTATTAGTTTTTTTATTATGCGTTAGTTTATTTTATTATAAAAGACAAGGATTTACAACTGAATTTACTAGAGCAAACTCATACGATATTTCACAATATGCTTCTAATACTTACCCATGTCTTAACGCGAATAAACCAGAGCAACGTTCCCAGCCATAAATCTTATAACATTATAACGTTCTTCAAATAAGATCATATCATACGAATATTTATAGATTTTGGTAGGGTCTGTATCAATATATCCTATAATGTTTCCCTCATCGTCGCATATAGAGTTTACTGTTTGAGTTTCATCAATGTCGGGTGTTATAGTTAATATATCCATAAATACATCTTTAAATTTACCTAAATTCATAGCTCCACATGGCTGTATTTCGTATGGATTTGTATTCAATGAAAAACTATAACTATATAATCCGTCATCTGAATCACCTAAACATTTATCATATTTTTCAATATATCTATATATATCTGAACTAAACTCATTTTCACGATATTTACCATCTAATAATAACGATACTTGAATTAACATATGTTTTACATTATTATCCACCGGATATTGAGTAATAGGAAAAGATTCTAATTCATTATTATGTTTTAGTTCAACAAAGTTTAATCCAACATTTGGTTTATCTTTGTATTTCCAATTGGTATAGTTGCTCCATTCATTTCGTTCATATATATCGGTTCTTCGCAAAAACCAAAACCAATTGGATACTAAATTATTTGTCTCTATTTTTATACGTTTAGTACCTACAATATGTTTATAATTCGTTTCTTTTACGTCTAAAAATAAATATTTTTGTTCATTTGCGGCAAATACTTTTGTTTCTTCTTCAGACAAAAAAGCATAAGTACCGATTATGTTTACATCACTTGCCCAAGTATTTTGTATATTAGTATATTCATTATCCTCCGGCGGAACTTGTAAAAAACGATACATTTGATATAAAGCCGACCCAAAATCTGGCCTAATTCTTTGTGAATTACCGGTTACATCCAATATTGTAAATAATTGTCTTATAGGACGCAAAGTTATGTCAATAATCAATTCATTATATTGGAGACAAACTAATGGAAACGCACATTTACTTGAATTTGCGAACCAAAATGGTAATGGTATATATAATTTACGACCATAAATAGATGGCTCAGGTGGTTCTTCTATATTAGTAGTTCTAGAATTTGGATAATAACCGTTTCTAAAATAGGCGGGGTCATTCAATTCGCTAATATTTCCGGTCATTTTATAAAATTGCTCTTTTTTGTTTGTAGCTTCATTTCGTTCAATTCTATTTTTTATATAATCTCCGCTAAATTGTTGAAGTATTTGTCCACCTGATGATAAAGTTACTTGTTCAATCAATAAAGAACCTAAATCTTCAATCCATTTAAACTCATACGGATTATAAGAGTCGCCATTTTTATAAAATGGACTCCATATATTTGGCAATGTAACCACCAAATAAGTATTCATGAGTAATTCAGCATATCGCGGTACTTTGAATGTAAATTTAGAAGATTCATTCAACTGTAACATTCGTTCTCCATTAAAATCAATACGATATTTTTGTAGTCCAAAATTTGTATATTTAGCATATACGCTTTTAAAGAATGTTTTTGTAGGATTTCCATTTAATATTATATTTTGATTTCCATAGGCTATAATATTTAATAAACCACCGGGCATTACTTATAAATTAAATATATTTTTATATTACATATATGGAAACTTATATATTTATAATAATATCTGCTTTTGTATTATTTGTCATAATATATATATACATAACTATAAGTTCGCAAAATAATAAATGTGATATAATTAATAATTTGGAATATTCTGATTTTAAAGTACCCGAATTATCTGGAATACCTATAAAAGAACTCGTATTCAAATCAGCATATAATTGTTGTTGTATAGGCGGAATGAAAAATGATTATGTTGATTTATGTGCATTAAAAAATTGTTATAGAGCTGGAGTAAGAGTATTAGACTTTCAAATTTTTTCATTGAATAATAATCCAGTTATTTCGGCATCTACTGTAAATGAAAATGAATATAAAGAATTATATAACTATTTAAGTTTTACCGAAACTATGAATCATATAAATTATTCATTTTTAAATTCAGCTGCCGATCCAAATAATAATCAAGTATTATTTTTGAATTTTCGGGTGAATAGCAACAATCTAGATATTTATAATCAAATGGCTAAGATTTTAATAGATACATTTACAGGAGGAACTGAAATATTATTAAAGACACCGGTTAATAAAGATTTAAATATGTTTACATTGGATGAATTAAAAAATAAAATTATTATTATGGTAGATTTAAATGCTTCGCCTAAAATGAAAGATTCTTTTATAAAAACCGATTTAAGTAAAATCACATTAGTTACATTTGGTAATGGTTTTAAATATCATTCATTATATGCCAACGAAGCATCTTTACAATCAGGAATTGAATTATCGGCTATTTATCCGAATAAAACAGCCTATTCAAATAATTATGATTATAATGACAAAGGAATAAGAAATATATTTAATTTTATATTTATGAATTTTCAAAAAAAAGATAATTACTTGAATAAGTATTTAGAATATTTTATAGATTCAACTTCTTTCCAACACGAATATCAAGATAATATAATATAATATATATATGTCTTATTTTTCTATATTAGAACAAGCAATTGAAACGAATGAAAAAATACAAAAAAAAGAAAAAAAAAAAATAATTCAAAATGAAATTATAGAAATACTAGAAGAGTTTATTAAAACAAATGGGTTAGTTTGTTATGGTGGAATAGCAATTAATTCTATTTTACCTAAAGCTAAAAAATTTTACGATGAACGATTAGATATACCTGATTATGATTGTTTTTCACCAGACGCTTTGAATCACGCAAAAGAATTAGCATTGATTTACGCGAAAGCTGGATATCAAAATGTTGAATCAAAAAGTGCTGTATTTTTTGGTACTTACAAAGTATTTGTAAATTTTATACCAATAGCCGATATTACAAATTTAGAAGTGGATGTATTTAATTTAATTCAAAATAAATCTATTATGATAAAAAATATTTTATATTCACCACCTAGTTATTTAAGAATGAGTTTATATCAAGAATTATCTAGACCTTATGGAGATGTAAGTCGTTGGTATAAAATATATAAGAGACTTACTCTATTAAATGATACACACCCATTTGAATATGAAGTAGACTTAACACAAAATAATATGATATCGAATGATGAAAATATTAGTTTTTATAATAAGTTGGTTAAATTATGTATCAAGAATAAATATGTTTTATTCGGAGATTTTGGATTGTCATTTTATAAAGAGTATTTTCCAAATAAACAAGAAAAAATAATAGACTCTAAAGAAATAAAACAAATATATATATTAACAGATAAATACCAGGATATTATAGATAATATAACTTTGCTTAATATACCATTTAAGTTGATTTCACATACAAAAGACTATAAATTTATAAATTCATTTTATGAAATAGAGATAAATGGTCAATCCTTATTATATATTTTTACCACAAATTCATGTCAGTCGTATAATAAAATAAAAGTAAAAGGAAATTATTATAATATTGCCAGCATAGATACTATATTAAGCATTTATCATGCGATAGAATATTTAAATGAAAGTAGTATTAATATAGTAAATATATTATCTTATTGTTATTTATTGGCATCAATACATTCCAATAATAAGACGAATGTATTGAAACGATTTTATTTACCATGTATCGGACATCAAAATACGATTGAGGATATTCGTAAAGAACGAGATGAAAAATATATAAAATATCGTAAAAATAAGCAAAGTCTAGAATATAAAAAATGGTTCTTTAAATATTATCCAAAAACCAAAAAAAGTATAAAAAAATAGTATATATTTTTATAATGAACAAGACATTTTGTAATAAATATTTACAATACAAGCATATGCGTCGTTATATGGAACTATTAGATACGTTTTTAGAACCAGGTCATTATGGAGAATTGAGAAGAATTCGTCAAGACAATGACTATTGTATTAAACCATTTCAAAAAAATTATCCATTTAAACAATATAAGTTGATTCGGCAATTGAATGAGTTTAAAATAAAGAATAGATTATAATTTATATTAAAAATTTAACATAAATTATAATATGGACCGTCCGTCTTGGCAAGAATATTTTACAACATTGGTTCAACATACATCTACACGTTCACCATGTAATCGTCTAAAGGTAGGTTGTTTAATTGTTAGAGACAATAGAATTATATCTCAAGGTTATAACGGATTTTTAACTGGACTTCAACATAAATCTGTTGTAGTAGATAATCATGAAATAGCAACTATTCACGCCGAACAAAATGCTTTAATGGATTGCGCTAAACGCGGAGTTTCGTGTGATAATTCGGTTGCGTATATAACTCATTATCCATGTTTGAATTGTGCTAAACTATTATATAGTGCTGGAATAAAACAAGTATTTTACATAAATGATTACAAAAATAGTCCTTATTTAGAAGAAATTGGTCTTATTCAAAAAGATAATGAAGGAATGTCAATTACCAAGGTTAACAAGTAAAGAGTGAATGAAAAAAATACACCATAAAATACATTTCCTAATTTAGAGGTTGTACCATTTTCAGTTTTTAAACTATATCCAAATATAACTACTAAAATATTCATAATATAATTTCTTATCATAGGTTCATTGAATAATATAAATATCAATGAAGATAATATAATCATTTTATGAGTATCTTTGATTGTAATATTTTGTTCAGTTTTACGAATTTCAACATTATTATTAAAAGAAACTTTTTGTCTTTGTTCTTCATATACTTCACGATCCATTCTACTTGCCGAATGAATTGTATTTTCAGGTAATTCAGTATTTTGTGGAATATGATCGATAGGTAAATCTGCTATATTTGTTGTATGTGTCTCCATTGAATTATATATTATTTTACTTTCATATTTTTAACTTATTCTGCTTCTGCTTCTGCTTCGGGTTCGGCTTCTGCTTCTGGTTCTGCTTCTACTTCTGGTTCTGCTTCTTCTTCTGCTTCTTCTTCTACTTCTGGTTCTGCTTCTTCTTCTGCTTCTTCTTCTTCTTCATCTTCGTCTTCTGATTCGGGTTCTTCGTCTTCTGATTCAACTTCGGGTTCTTCGTCTTCTGCTTCAACTTCGGGTTCAACTTCTGCTTCTTCT
>TARA_B110000503_G_scaffold141071_1_pt1 | contig 13156 bp, 16 predicted proteins | sample TARA_B110000503 | Tara Oceans TARA_B110000503 (sample SAMEA4397472) | marine metagenome | biome: Polar Biome; feature: [SRF] surface water layer (ENVO:00010504); material: water (ENVO:00002006), including particulate matter (ENVO:01000060) such as... | depth 5 m | reverse complement strand
GACTTGCCAGCATTAGGCACAGACGCAATTAGATCAAAAAAGATTGAAAAAGAATAGCAAAGGACGAAACATGACACAAGAAAATCGTGAAGTCAGCATTGAGATTGAAATTGAAACAGGCAACGATATGCCTAGTGACTATACCGAAGGCGAAGTAACGCCTGAAGGCAATCCATTAGACATGCTTGTATCGCATTTGCAAATGGCAATGGATGTTGTTGATGAAATTAAAGCAACCGAAATGCCAATGGACGCACCGATGGAATCGGAAGTTGATGCACCTACCGAAATGCTTGCCAAGCATGAAGAGAAAAGCCACATCAAAGGCGAAGCACGATGGGCAACCACAGCACAAGAAGGCAAGCGTGTACTTGCTTTCACAAACCAACAAGTTCGCGCAAGCGCAGATGGCATGACTGTTGTTGGTTATGCCGCCGTGTTTGATAGTCCTTCCGAACCGTTGCCTTGGACTGAATATGTGAAGCGTGGCGCATTCCGCAAAACTATTAACGATGGCGCTGATGTGCGCCTGCTCGTTGACCACGAAGGCGTACCTTTGGCACGCACACGCTCAGGCACTTTGCAACTAACAGAGGACGAATACGGTTTGCGTGTTGAAGCACAACTGGACGAAACCAATCCCGATGCCGCCCGTGTCATGTCTGCGCTTAGGCGTGGAGATATTTCGCAGATGAGTTTCGCCTTTGAAACAGTGCAGGACTCTTGGAGTAAAGACAAGCGCACCCGTGAACTAAAAGAAGTCAAACTGTTTGATGTTTCCATCGTGACTTACCCTGCCTACGAAGAAACAACAGTCGCATTGCGTAGTGACTCTGCGAATAGTACAGAGGCAGTTACTATCAAAACATCGTCATTGGCGTTACGACGAGCACAAATAGCAATACAACGCCAAAGCACAGCCGTTCGCCAGCCGTCTTAGACACTGGCAAGGACACTTGCAAATAAACACACTTCCAATTGAACACAGGAGAAAATATGTCCATGTCAGAACAACTGAAAGAGAAGCGTTCGGCGCTTATCAATCAGGCACAAGCAGTCGTAGATACTGCAACAACCGAAGAGCGTGATTTAACACCCGAAGAGGATGCCCAAGTTGCAGAAGCCCTTGCAGGCGCAAAGGATTTAGATGCAAACATTGAGCACCACGAGGATCTAGAAGCACGCTCTGCACAAGCCAAAGAAGTACGCAAAGAGAAAGGCATTACGCCAACAGTTGTTAAGTCTGAGGCTCGTACCTACAGCCTTCACAACCGTGAACACTCTTTCGTTGCTGACGCATTCAATGCACAGTTCCGCAATGACTTCCAAGCACAGCAACGCCTCAACCAGCACATGCAGGAAGAAACTATTGAACGACGAGAAGTAACCAGTGCAAACTTTTCTGGTCTAGTTGTTCCGCAGTATCTAACTGACTTGGCGGCACCATACGCACGAGCAGGACGACCTGTTGCCGATGCGGCACGAAAGCACCAACTTCCACCAGCAGGCTTGACGCTGAATATCAGCAAAGTAACTACTGGTTCAGCAGTTGCGTCACAAAGCGAAGGTGCAGTTGTTACGGAAACAAACATGGACGACACATTGCTCACAATCAATGTGAACACCTATGCAGGTCAGCAAAATGTTTCGCGTCAGGCTCTAGAGCGTGGCACAGGCATTGACACAATCGTGATGCAAGATTTGGTGTCGGCTTACCACACCACACTTGACGCGGCTGTTGTTGCAAACTTGTTGGCAACTGCCGGCAATGCTGTTACCTACACCGATGCTTCACCAACTGTTGCTGAACTGTATCCAAAGATTTTGGACGGAGTACAGCAGATCCAGACAACTTACTTTGGTGGTCCAAATGCAATCGTCATGCACCCACGCCGTTTGGCATGGATTCTGGCGGCACTTGATTCAAGCAACCGTCCATTGGCAGTACCAACACCAAACGGTCCAACAAATGCTGTTGCAACTGGCGCAAGTTCAGTTGTTTATGGCAACAGTGGCTATTCAATCGCAGGCTTGCCTGTTATCACGGATGCCAATGTTTCTGTTGCACAAGGCTCAGGCACAGACCAAGACACAATCTTCATTGCAAACATGCAAGAGTTGCACCTGTGGGAACAGGGCGCTGGCGAGCCAATGATGTTGCGTTTTGAACAGCCTGAATCACAGCAGTTGAATATCACGATGATTGTTTATGGATACGCCGCTTTCACAGCGAACCGTTACCCATCGGCATTCTCGCAAATCAACGGCACAGGATTGGTCACACCAACCTTCTAGCCCCTATAGAGTGAAGTGACTGGTGTGTGATGATCGCACGCACCAGTCACAACACTTAGGAGATTTCACATGGAACTCGATAAAGAAATCAAACTGTTATTGAATGAGCGTGCAGGTTATGTGCAACGCAAGTTGTCTGCAAGAGTTAAAGCCTGTGACGATGCGTTAAGCGCACTCGGCTATAAAGAAAAAGAAACAACGGCAATGCAAGCACCTACGGAGAGAGCAAGCAAGCCTGTTGCATCAAAGCGCACGAGGTAAGCAGTGGCAATTCAAAACGGTTACGCAACATTAAGCGAAGTCAAAGCCGCCCTACGATTAACAGATAATGTTGATGACAGCCTGTTAGAGCGTGCCATTGAAGGCGCTTCACGCAGAGTAGATGGGTACTGCAACCGTTTTTTCTATAAGACTGAACAACTTGCCACAGCAATCTACCCTGTTAATTACTACAACATTCAAACAAACGACATCGCAAATACAAGCGTCACTGTTGCCACAAGTTCGCAAGGCAATGGCACATACGACACGGCATGGACGCAAGGCGTTGACTACCAACTTGAACCGTTAGACGCATTCATTCGTGGCTATCCGTACACACGCATCGTTGCTATTGGTGGCAAAACATTCCCGATTCAAGTTCAACCGAATGTGCCTTACTGCCAAGTGACTGCACAATGGGGCTGGAACGCTGTGCCTGCCGATGTGAACCAAGCGTGCATTCTGTTGTCCATTCGTGGCTTTGCCCGTTACAACGCCGCTTTGGGCATTGTGGGCTTCAACGACATGGCAATTCAAGTCAAGGCTGTTGATCCTGATGTGCGAGACATGCTTAACCAATACCGACTGTTGCAGATTTGGTAATGGCTACCGAGACAACGATTTCACAAATTGCGCAAGCATTCGCAACGCAGTTGGCAACCATAAACGGTTTGCGTACCTATGCCTATCAACCTGAACAGTTAAACCCACCAGTTGCTTTCCCAACGCTCACTGGCGTTACTTACCACAAAGCGTTTCAGGGTGGCGACATTGAATCGGAGTGGACAATAAATGTTGTGGTTGGGCGATATACCGACAGAACAGCACACGCAACTCTAGACTCATTCTTGTCGTACAACGGCTCACAAAGCATTAGGGCGAATATAGAAGCAGATAGAACTCTTGGTGGTTTGGTGCAGACATTGTTACTAAGCAATGGCGCAAACATTCAACCTTTGGCGGTCGCAGACGCAGAGTTTTTAGAGATTTCATTTAATTGCATTGTCAAACAGTAGGAGAAAATATGGCAATCTATAAGGTACTTTCAAACAACTGCACATTAGGCAAGCAAGGCGAAACAGTTGATACGGCAAAGAATGCTGGCATTAACTTTGATGCACTTGTCCAAGGTGGTCATTTGGAAGAAATCAAAGCAGTTAAACCAGTTCAATCATTTTCAAAAGACTTTACAAAAGAAAAAGAGGAAAAATAAATGGCACAGATTATTTTGACTGATGTATCCATCACCATCAATGCGGTGGATTTGAGCAGTAGAGCAAACTCATGCACCTTAAATTACGAAAAGGACAGCGTTGAGATCACGACTTTCGGAAGTGTTGGACACTTGTTCACGGGCGGTTTGGAATCAAACAGCCTTGATATTGAAATGTTCCAAGACTTTGCAGTGTCACAAGTTGAAGCAACAATCTACCCATTGGTTGGCACGCCGACCACTGTTTTACTTACGCCAACAACTGAAGCAGTATCAGCAACCAACCCGAGTTACACACTGACGAACACCATGCTCGTTGCACACACACCAATCAATGGCGCTGTAGGCGAAGCAGGCATGACCTCGTTGAGTTTCTCAGGCGGCGTACTTACCAAGGCAACCTCATAAACAACTAATAACAATCGGAGAACAGCGACATGAAGATTGATTTAACTGTTGAATTTTTAGACGGTACAACAGAGCAGGCAAGCGCAATGTTTGCCGACTTTGTTGCCTTTGAAAGAACATGGCAAAGAAGCGTTGCAAAGTTTGAGCAAGAACTACGCCTAACTGACTTAGGTTGGTTGGCGTGGTCTTGCCTAACTCGTGCAGGCAAAACCCGCTTGAAGTTTGACCCTGACTGGACAACCACTGTTGCTGATGTGCGCATGGCTGAGGACAGTGAAAACCCTTTAGAAAAAACTCTTTCGGAGACGACTCCGCCCATTGGGTAATTGCACACCTTGCATTTGAATATCACATCGCGCCTGCAATGTTGTTAAACGAAACCGAAGAAATGATTGACACGATGCTTAGTTATTTGCGGTGGCGTGTAAAACAGCAACAGCGCAAGCACAAATAGCGATACGATATACGCATGTCAGTCAAGCAAACATTTCAAGGCGTTGAACTGGTTGGCATAAACGAAACACTTAGAGACTTGAAGTTGTACGACAAAGAGCAATACTTCAAGATGAGGGCAAGGCTTGCCAAGTCTGCGCAACCTTTAGCGACTTTGGTTGGTACTCACTTCCCTGTGCAACCGTTAAAGAATTGGCATCGCACAGGCGGCCGTAAAGGACCAGCGAAAATTCCGCCGTACAACAGCAACGCAAGAACGAAAGTTAAGGCAGTTGCAGGCACAGGCACAACTAGAGGCAGAGGTTCAACAATTTTGCGCATTCAACAAGGTGATGGTGCAGGCATGATTTATGACAGTGCAAAGGGAAGCAGTATGAAATCGTTTATACCAAACCTTGATAAGCGAAGCAGAATTCAATCAGGTGGCAAGACTCGTTCGCGTGTGTTGTTCGGCGTAACAAAAGGTGCAACACCAATGATTGAAGGCTTGGTTGCAAAAGAGTTAGTGGTAATCAATAACGAGTTCAACGGCAAACTTGCCAAACACGGATTGGGTCGTTAATGGCTGTTGGCGTAAATATAGTTTCACGGTTTAATAGCAAGGGTATTGCTGACGCAATTATCCAACTCAACATGTTAAAGACTGCAAGTGCTAAGTCTGGCTATGCCTTAAACACAATGAACAAGGCGGCAGGGCAAATGGCAAAAGTGTTTGCCAAAGTTGGCTTGGGCGCAGGCATCGTTGGTGGTTTGGCTGTTAAACAGTTCGCACAATTTGATGACGCTATGACGCAATCTCTCGCAATCATGGGCGATGTCAGCGATGCAATGCGTAGCGAAATGACCGAAGCCGCCAAACAAATGGCACGAGAGACAACCTTTAGTGCAACTGATGCCGCCAAGTCTTTCTATTATCTTGCGTCTGCTGGTTTGTCTGCAGAAGCGTCTGTATCTGCTTTGCCTAAAGTTGCCAAGTTTGCGCAAGCAGGCATGTTTGACATGGCACGAGCAACCGACTTGCTTACTGATGCACAGTCTGCATTAGGTTTGACGATGCGCAATGACGCTATTGCCAACATGAACAACATGGTTCATGTATCTGATGTGCTTGTAAAGGCAAACACACTTGCCAACGCTTCTGTTGAACAGTTCTCTATCGCCTTAACTAATAAGGCTGGTCCTGCTATGAAGTCGGTTGGCATGGACATTGAAGAAGGTGTTGCAGTGCTTGCCGCCTTTGCTGACCAAGGCATCAAAGCGGAAGAAGGTGGCACACAGTTTGCAATCGTTTTGCGTGAACTACAACGCAGAGCATTAGAAAACACCAAAGCATTCAAAAAATACAATGTGACTGTCTTTGATAACGCAGGCGAGATGCGCAACATGGGAGACATACTTGGCGACTTGGACAAAGCCTATGTCGGGTTGAGCGATGCGCAACGAAAGTCCATGCTTTCTGAAATGGGCTTTGCAGACAGGTCAGTAATAAGTTTGCTCGCATTGAAAGACATGAGTGGCGCTGTAAAGACTTATGAAGAACAGTTACGAGAAGCAAGCGGAACAACCGAAGAAGTTGCCAAAAAACAATTAACGAGTTTGTCCTCGCAACTTAAATTGGCTCGCAACGCAATACAAGAATTGGCTATATCTCTTGGGCAGTACTTAGCGCCAATGGTGCGCAGTGTTGCTTTGGCTTTGCAACAGTTCAGAGACATTGTTGGCGAAGATGGCGTTGGTTCAGGACTCAATTATCTTGTTGGGCGAATGGTTGGCGCAACCTTTGCTGGTGGCGCAATGGGCAAAACATTTGCAACGCTTGTGTCTTTGTTTGTTGCGTTGCGTGTTGCCACTGTTACCTACAACGCTTCAATGGCGGCGATGCGTGTTATCACTACATTGACTGATGGTGCTGTAAAGGCTTTGGTTGTTTCTCTTGGTGCAGAAAAGATTGCGATGGTAGCGGCTGGTTCAGTTGTTGCGTTGCTTGCAGTGGCGGCAACTGCCTACATGGTTTATGCCAAACGCAAAGCAGACGCACAGAAGTCAACGCTTGATTTTATTTCTGCATTGAAGTTGGAAGGCGAAACCCAAGACGAAGCCCTGTTGACTTTGTATAAAAGCGACAAGAACTGGCGTGCGCACATTGACACGATGGGCGTGCTCGGAATCAAAATGGACGAGGCAAATGGCTACATTTCATCTGGTAGAGGTCAAATTGCTGACTTGGCAAAAGTGTGGGACACAGCAACAGCAGGCGTGCAAGGTATTTACCCACAGTTAGAAGCATTCGCAAAAGCAATGGGTTTGACTGAAGGCACAACATATTCCGAAATTGCCGCCATTCGCAACATGATTACAGCAATGGTTGGTGCTCGTGACGAAACCGCTAACAACATTGATGTACAAATTGGTTTGGCAAAGGCAATAGGCAACACAATTCTTGCCGCTGAACTGCTTGCCAGAAAATTCGGTCTTGATCCAACAATCCCATTGTTAAGAAAGAACACCAGTGCCGCATCTGACGCAACTGCAGAATTAGAAGCAGAATTAAAAAAGTTGCTAGACGGTATGAAAGGTGTTGGCAATACTGCCAAAACTGTTACCGACAAACTCAAAGACTACAAAGACTCAGTGAAGTCACTTAACAGCGCCAAACTAAGTTTGATTGACGCAAGCCAAGGCGTTATTGACGCAGAGCAAAAGGTTAAAGATTCAGTTGATAACACTGCAGATGCTTTCAGAAATATCAGTCGTGCGCAACACGCATTGGATAACCAAAACAAATCATCTATCAAAGCAACTAAGGCTGTTGGCAATGCAATGGCGAGTGCCGCCGAGGCTGTGCTTGGTTTGTCTAAAGCGCAAGACAAACTGAAAGTGGCAAGCCAAACCACAATGAAAGCGCAACAGGCGCTAGACGAAGCGGTTAATGGTTACGGCAAGAACAGCAAGCAAGGTTTGAGCGCACAGGACGCACTTGTAGAGGCACAGTTGCAGGCTGAAGGCGTTGGCTACGACTTAGAGAAAGCACAGTATGCAGTCATAGACGCTGAAACTGAATTGGCAACCGTTCGTAAGGACAGCACATCAACCAGTCGTGCCATACGCCAAGCCGAAATAGATTTGGCAGAAGCCAAAATCTCGCTAATTGAAAAGCAACGAGAGCAGTTGCGCATAACTTCCGAAGTCACAACAGCGACAGATGAATACGATCAAATGGTTAATGGCGTAAAGAGCGACAGCGAAATCTACAAAGACTTGCTCACCGAACTTAATGAAGCCAAAGCACAAGAAGCGGAAGCAACTAACGCTGTCACTGACGCAATGAAAGAGCAAGTCACAGCACAAGAAGCAATCAACGATGCACTTGACGCAGAAGCAGAAGCGAAACTAGGTGTTGAAGAAGCAGAAATTGCAGTAACCAAAGCCAAAAAAGAATTTGCCAAAGCACAGTTGGAAGAAGCACAAGCAACACGAGATGTTGCTCGCGCCAGATTAAACGAAGCAGAAGCAACGATTGCACAGGCAGAGGCACAAGAACGGTTGAACAGGGCAAAGAAAGACGCAGGCAAGAAAATTGTTGCAACAGGCAATAAACAACTTGCGCCTTATGTTGCCGTTGCACAAAGCGCCATTGACAGTTCATATGCCGCTTTGAACTTTGGGAATATGTTCACTCCGTTCGCAACTGGTGGTGTTGTTACATCGCCAACACGAGCGTTGATTGGTGAGCGTGGTCCTGAGGCTGTAATTCCATTGGACAGATTAAGCACAGGTGGCGCAAGCGAAATAAATATCACAGTCAATGCAGGCATGGGAACAGACGGTACGGCTGTTGGTAACGCTGTTGTTGATGCACTTATTAAATACCAAAGGCGCAATGGCGCAATTCCAATCACAGTAAAGAACTAACCATGCCACAGACAATGCCGTGGGGCGAAGAAATTGAAGTTGGAATGGCTATTGGCAAACTTGCTAACTTCTTTACTCTTGACGACCCCGACTTAGGGCAACTTGACGGTGAAGGAGTGTTAGACGGCAACCTAGAGCCAGTAGATATAACCGAGTTCGTTATGTCAATGAACTTAACTAGAGGGCGAAGTAAAAATCAAAACGAAGTACAAGCAGGCGTGGCAACCATTGTTCTAAATAACAATGACAGACGGTTTGATCCAATCAACGAAGCGTCACCATATTGGGACGACACGGTAGGGCGAACAGGTGTTCAGCCAAGACGCAAAGTAACTCTGCGTGCCAATGACGACTACATTTTCGTAGGTGCAATAACTGAAGTACATGTCAACTACACAGCAGACACAAGCACAGCCATTGTTGAAGCGTCAGACGACTTTGTGCGCCTCGCAAACTTGGTAATCACTGTGCCAGTAACACCTGCCGTTGAAATTGCCGGCAACAGAATTTCAACTGTTCTTGACTTGGCAGAAGTTGCTTACCCTGCAGGCAACAGAAGCATTGCAACTGGTGGTGTGCAGGTGCAGGCGTTAGAGATTGCAAGCGGAACAAATGCGTTGCAGTACATGCAAAGTGTCGCTCTTGCAGATCAAGCACTTTTGTTTATAGATAGAGATGGTGTGTTCACTTACACTGACCCGTTATCTACAACAACGCCTGCCGACATTGTGGCAACCTTTGTGGACATCATCACCGTAAGTGGGCAAGTGCCGTATCAAGATATTTCAACTGTTAATGACCAAACCTTTTTATACAACAAAGTCATCACGGGCAAAGAAGGCGGCGCTGACTATGTAAGCAACGACATTGCAAGCCAAGCGCAGTACGGCATCTCTACTTTGTCTTATCAGGGTTTGTTATTAGAAAACAATGAAGATGTTGAAAACTTGTCGCTATCGCTTTTGGCAAAGTATGCACTACCGATTTACAGGTTTGATGATATTAACTTTGTTGCTAATGCTTTGTCGCAAACTGACAGAGACACGCTTACCGATTTGGATATTGGCGACACAGTAAAAGTTGTGCGCACCTTTGCCACAGGTTCGCCTTTAACAGTTGAAAAGTATTACGAAGTCGCAAACATAACGCAAATGATTACACCAAGCGCCCACACAATCACTGTAGGTTTAGGCAACTTCAAAACGCTTGTATATATTTTTACGCTTGATGATCCAGAATTTGGAAAATTAAGTTCTTCTAATGCGCTCGGGTGATATAGAGTAATAACCAAAGGAGTCCAACATGGCTGGTGCAGGCACAAATCTTTTCGTTAGTGGCGCAGTTCTTACTGCCGAACAAGTTAATAACTACCTCATGGATCAGAGCGTCATGCGCTTTGCAGATACGAGCGCACGCGATGCGGCGTTTGGTGGTGGTGGTGAGCCAGTGTTGGCTGAAGGCATGTTTGCTTACACAGATGACACAAATACATTGTGGGCATACGATGGCTCTGCTTGGGCAGAAGCAGTGAATACTGCGTCACTTGTAGATGGTGCAGTGACCACTGGAAAACTTGCAGACAAGTCTGTTACATCAGCAAAGTTGAGTGCTCTCACAGTCGGTTCAACTGGCGCTGGCTATACATTCGTTCTCTCGGATGCAGAAACAGTCGTTTCTTCAAATGCCGCAACTGCTGTGACTTTTACAATTCCTCTAAATGCTTCCGTTCCTTTCCCTACTGGAACTCAACTCAACATACTTCAGTATGGTGCAGGTCAAGTGACTGTTGCGATTGCAGGTGGTGGTGCTGTGGTTTCCGAAGGTTCAAAGTTCAAACTAAAGGCTCGCTATGCTATCGCAACCGCAATCAAGACCGAAGTGGACACTTGGGTTCTTGTCGGTAACTTGAGCGCATAACGCCATGCAAATACTTGGTGCATCATCTGGCTCAGTAGAGTTTATGACTGCTACTGGCGGCACGATACAAACTGTTACATCGGGTGGCAACACCTACAAAGTTCACACATTTACTGGCTCATCAACATTTACAGTTACCAAAGTAGGTGACACAGGCTTAGTTGAATACCTTGTTGTTGGCGGTGGCGCTGGCGGTGGAACAGGTCCAGGTGGCGGTGGCGGTGCAGGTGGTTTTAGAACCAATGTGGCAGGACAAACTTCAGGTAGGAGTAGTCCAACAGAAGGTGCAATGACTCTCGCATTAACTTCGTATTCCGTTTCGGTTGGTGGTGGTGGCGGTAGAGGAAACAGTATGCCAGTCACTTATCCAACCAATGGCGGCAACTCGGCATTCAATGGTGTTACTTCTTATGGTGGTGGTGCTGGCGGTTATTATTGGGCTACTGGTGGTTCAAGTGGTGGTGCTGGCGGTGGCGGTACTAATGGCGCAAGAGGTTTAGGTACTGCTGGACAGGGCGGGGACGGTGGTTCTGCTTCAAGTTATTTGTGTGGTGGTGGTGGTGCTGCTTCGGGTAATGGTGGTGCTGGTACTGGTGGAAATGGTTTGTCAAACACCATTTATGCTTCTGCTGGAACAATAACAATCGCTGGTGGTGGCGGTGGCGGTAATTATTATGCAACTCCAGGCTCAGGTGGTTCGGGCGGTGGCGGTAACGGTGATGGTTACTCAGGCAGGGCTGGAAATGGTAGCCAATACGGTGCTGGTGGCGGTGGCGGTTTTGTGAACGCTGGCTACACCGATAGAGGTGGCGGTACAGGTGCGGCAGGCGTAGTTATTATTCGTTACAGGATTGCATGATGAAACATTTGAACAAGGTAGATGAAAATGGTTTGGTAGTTGATTGCATTGTTGTTGAAGACGACGATGTTTCTACTGATGAAAAAAAGAACGATTTGCTTATCGCTCTCAATTTGACTGGCGATTATGTTGTTTCGGACTTCAATTACATTGGTGGCACATACAATGAAGCGTTGGGCAAACTAATTTACCCGCAACCATTTCCATCGTGGGCATTAGACAATAACGGAGTGTGGCGAGCACCTGATACTGGTCAGGTACTAATAAAAGGAGTGAACTATGGCTGGCTTGAATCTGAACTCCAATGGGTTGAAATCGGGCAAGTTTAATCTCCACAAAAATGCTTTAGGTGCAACTCAGTTTGCAATTCTCAAAAGCACGATTTCATCTGGTGAGTTCCCTTGGTTTTTTCAGCGTGATACGACTTACGGCACTGGTGTTAGTTTTGATTCCAGTTATCACGGTTTCCGTCATTGTCTAATTAAGGATAATCAAAAAAACTCTGATTCAACAGAACTGTTTGTGCCTGTTGCATGGACTGTATGTGACCTGTTGGGCGGTGTGTTGCACGAGATTTATTCAATGCACTTGAACCTTATAGAGAATTACAACATTGAAACTCCACCAAGACCACATACTGATAGACAGTTGTATGAACCAAACATAGACAAAATGTATACAGCGATTCTATATTTTGATCAAGTTGATGGGAATACCGTTTTTTATGCCGATGACGGAGAAACAATAATCTACGAACAAACGCCTATTGAAAATGCAATGATTATTTTCCCCGCAAAAACTTGGCACTCAGGTAGTAATCCTTTGATTGCCCCATTTAGACGAGTGTTGAACATAAATATCACGCTTAGGTAGGTGAGTGGTTGTTGCACAACCAACTAAAACACTAGGTGGTAATCTTTGAAAACATCAACAGATTGAGGTAACAAAATGAGTGCAGTAGATACTTTCAAAACACCTGAAACAGAATGGTCGCCAGCGTGCAACTCTGCGTCAGTAACACCAAGCGATGAGAGCGAACTTGCGTTCTTAACTCGTGGACTTTATGTAGGCGTGAGTGGCAATGTGTCAGTCAAACTTCGTGATGATGCAACAGCAGTGGTCTTTGTTGGTGTTGCTGAGGGAACAATTTTGCCGTTACAAGTCAAACAAGTTATGGCAACGAACACGACATCAACAAACATTATTGCGCTCTGGTAAATCATGTTTCTTGGGATAGGCATAACACCTGTATCAACTTTGTGGTATTGGGTATTGAGGCGGCCTGGTCGTGTTGGTGCATTCAAATTAACCAACAACACTTACGGGATTTTGAATAACGATTTTTTGGCGTAAGTTATGTTGCGTTCGCGCTGGCTGATACTTGCGCCTGTAGCAATCTTGTCGTTGTTTCAAACAGCAAGCGTTGAGGCGGCGAGTAGCGAGTATTACAGCGCACCACAAAACTTGACTGCAACATCATTTGATGATGGAAGTGTTGCCTTGACATGGGATATGCCGTCTGTTGTTACGCATGAAATTGCATTGTATGTAATCACTTTCTATGACATGGATACAGGTGTTGAGAGTGGCGGTTGGGGTATTTGGGTTTATGGCAATGAGTTTTCTGCAACTCTTGGACACTGGATGTTTGATGGAAGTAACCCTGTGACGACTGGTTATGGTGCGGTGCGATTCAAAGTTAATGCTGGAAGCAACGCATGTATTGGGTTGCCTGATGATATCTCTTGCCAATATGGGGACATGGCTTCTGTTGATGCAATGGTGCTTGACCCGAGTACAGCAACCACAACGACTACTGTTCCCGAAACAACAACAAC
>TARA_B110000503_G_scaffold13397_1_pt1 | contig 13166 bp, 15 predicted proteins | sample TARA_B110000503 | Tara Oceans TARA_B110000503 (sample SAMEA4397472) | marine metagenome | biome: Polar Biome; feature: [SRF] surface water layer (ENVO:00010504); material: water (ENVO:00002006), including particulate matter (ENVO:01000060) such as... | depth 5 m | reverse complement strand
TCCATCTTGTATGCTAGACAGTCCGTGTGCATTTCCTGCATTGTTGATTAAAATGTCGATGATTTTAAAGTTTTCTGGAAGTGATTTGATTGCCATTTCTACTTCACTTCTCTTAGAAACATCAAATTGCAATGTAGTCACCTCTGTAAGTTTGCTTAATTCTTGTTGAATGCTTTCTAAGCGATCTGCTCGTCTTCCGCAAAGAATTAAACGAATGTTATTTTTTGCAAAAATTTCTGCCGTGGCTTTTCCTATTCCAGAAGTTGCGCCTGTTATAAATGCTGTTGGTTTCATTTTAATAATTTAAAAGAAATTCCTTTTCTATTTTAACTCCCGAGTTGTTCAAAATCCTTATAAAATTATGAAAACTAACTGTATATAATACGGCTAAAAAAAGATACTTTTTCATCAATTATGAACAAAAAAACCGTCCTCCTCAGGACGGCTTTTCTTTCAATTGGTTATTAAAATAACAACCAACTGAAAATCAACTAACCAAACTTTATTTTAAACTTCTTCTTTCTACTTTCATTCGTTTTCTATCTGCACTCCTTTCAGCAGTATTCCTGTTTTTATTCATTTTTAATGCCGCTCCAAATGTGAGACTGTATAGACGGATATTCTGATCAATGATACCGCCTAACTCAAATATTTCACTAGCTCCAAGAACGTATTTTAATAGTATTGTTTTTAAATCTTCTAAATCAAACACCTCACAGCTCCTAGTATACTTCTATACTAATAAACAACTTTCGTGCCAAGATCATCTTTAGAACTGTAAAACGTTGTTTTATTTTCAGAGGTAAACTGTAAATAATACTCAAGTTGAAGGTATTACAAACACCACTGGTCGTATATACTTTTTGCTAAACCACATATTTCTGCAAGAAATATTCTGTATTTTCATAAAATTGATGGTCTCTGTTACGGTGAGAAATATTCCAGCTATCTTTTAGGTGCAGAAGGAAAGAATACAGATTGAAGTCGCTTGATATTTTCAATCTTAAAAAAGAACCTTTTACCTCCTTTTATATAACTAAGAACAGCTTCATTCTCTTTTAAATTAAAAGGGTTTTTTTGTATGACTGGAAATGGGTTTTTCAGTTCTTTCTGTGTATTTCTATCTAGAATAAAATCTTTTTTTGCTCTTTTCGAGGTTGAATAATGTCCCAATAATTGGGTTTTAGTGCCCAGCACCCTAACCACTGCCTTGGTACTTTTATTCTGAAAGAATAAAGAATCAAATACAATTCCATCTACATTTTTTAAATGCAGTTCGAGCTTCAATCCACGATTTCCTGGTAGCCCACCAAACCACTTATTATAGAAAGCTTTATCCACATTAAATGATGGGCTTGTCACAAAAATAGTACTGCTACATTTATAAAAACAGCATACAATACTTAAAATAAATAATAATTTTATGCCCTTCATTTTCTATTATTTCTCAAATTTAATTCAAATTACGTGCCAATATAAAATAAAATCCACTCAAGAGAATGGATTTTATACATTATCAGCGCAAAGGTGCTTATTGTTTACTTCCCAAAAGTAATAATTCACTTACCAATATTTCTGTAACATATCTTTTTTCACCTTCCTTGGTTTCATAAGATCGGTTGGTAATCTTACCTTCTACAGCAATCTCCTGACCTTTATTTACATAATTTTCTACCACATTCACCAGACCTCCCGTAATGATGATATTATGCCAGTAAGCACGCTCTATTTTAGTACCTTCCTTGTCCTTGTAACTGTCATCGGTTGCCATAGAAAACTTTGCCATTTTGTTGCCATCTTTAAAGGTTACTATTTCTGGCTCTTGACCTAATCTACCAATTAACTGTACTTTGTTTCTTAACGTATTCATAAGATAAGTTTTTAAACACTTTTATTTAAAGTGTATGTTTATAATTTGTTTTTGTCAATTCGTTTGACACTGCAAAGTTGCGACACCTTCTTAATTTTATTCGGTTATAAAACAATTACTTTCGGTTGTAAATACTTGTAGTCGTTTGTAAATGGATAATTTACTGTATCTTTACACGATGGAAAACAGTGCGTGTTTAGAATGTAAAGAACCTTTAAAAGGAAGAGTAGATAAGAAGTTTTGCTCAGATTATTGTAGAAATACCTTCAATAACAGTGTTGACAAAGAGAGTAAAAACCTCATAAGAAACGTAAACAATCGACTTCGAAAAAATTATAAAATTTTGTCTGAATTAAATGTTTCTGGAAAAATGAAAGTAACAAGAACTAAATTATATGACAATGGCTTCGATTTTCAGTTCTTTACTTCAATCTACAAGACTAAAACAGGCAATACCTATTTTTATGTGTACAATGAAGGGTACTTAGCTTTAGAAGGTGATCTTTTTTTACTGATTCGAAAAGAAAAATAAGCTTTGTAATTATTAATTTAATACAGTTATCCGCGTTGTAAGAGCTAATATACAGCAAGTAATTATTAAAAAAACACTATTAGCACCCAACTATTTCCAAGTATTTCCTCTTACATTAAGAGCAGCTTTTAATACATCTTTTTGACTCAACTGTCCTATTACTTTTCCGTTTTCAGTTACTGGAAACCGTCTTCGACGCGAGGAAATAAACTTAAATGCGGCATCAAAAATATTCATATTCTTATCAATGGTATCCACGTCTCTCACCATGTGTTTGCCCACCGTATTATTTGTATCTGAAGGCATATTGTAATATTTTCCCTCAGAAATATGCTTGATACAGTCAGTTTCAGAAATAATCCCGATCAACTCATTTTCATCGTTTACAACAGGCCCACCAGAGATATTGTGCAAAATTAACTTTTCAATTACATAGTCTAAAGAATCTACTGCTTTAAAAGTAATTAATTTGGTGGTCATATAATGAGATACTAAAATTTGTGAACTTTCCTTTTCTTGATGTACGTCTCTTTTTCCTTGAAAGCTCTTAATTCCCATGATGATCTGTTTTTAGTTTGTTTTCAATTTACCATATTTTCTGAAGCTTTACGATTTTTTTATATTCTAATTAGCTTTCGCTAAAAAAAAAGAGCCTTATTTATAACCAAACGAGACTTCTAACCTTAGAAAACATATTAAAAAAAAGAAAATATCATCGCTTAATCACTGCGAAATTTGATTTTAAACTCCAAAAAATAAGCATTCTGATAAAATTCAGAATGCTCTTGTTATTTATTTTAAAATATTTTAATCTATTTCGGAAACTCTTAAGGTATTTACCATTCCTTTGGCCTCCACAGGCATCGAGGTAAGATTGATCATTAAATCTCCTTGTTCAACATATCCCTTTTCTTTAGATATTCTATTGATGTCTACAACCGTGTCGTCTGTGCTTAGGTTTTTATCATAATAAAAAGCCTTTACGCCCCAAAGTAAATTTAGTTTTCCTAAAATTCTTTTTTCTGAAGAAAATGCTAATATTTTAGATTGAGGTCTCCAAGCAGATATTTGAAAGGCAGTGTAACCGCTATTCGTTAATGTAGAAATTGCCGCAGCTTCAATATCATTTGCCAATAAAGCTGCATGGTGACAAACGGATTTTGTAATGAATCTATTTGTTCTAATGTGCGGAGCTTCGTGTGGGACTTTAATCATTCTAGAATTTTCTACAGCTTTAATAATTTCAGCCATTTTTTGAATCACCCTAACAGGATGTTTCCCAACGGATGTCTCTCCAGAAAGCATTACAGCATCTGCACCATCCATAATAGAATTTGCAACATCATTTACCTCCGCCCTAGTTGGTACCGCATTGTCGATCATTGTTTCCATCATCTGAGTTGCAATGATTACTGGAATTCTAGCCCTCTTTGCACGTCTTACTAACTTCTTCTGAATTAAAGGTACATCTTGCATTGGAATTTCCACTCCTAAATCTCCACGTGCAACCATTAAACCGTCACAGTAAGGAATCAAAGAATCTATATTTTCTACCGCTTCTGGCTTTTCAATTTTGGCAATTACTGGAACTCTGTAATCCGAATGTTCGTCTATTAAATCCCGTAACATTCTTAAATCTTCTGGCGTTCTCACAAAAGAAAGTGCTATCCAATCAACATTTAAACTTAATGCAAATATTGCATCCTCCTTATCTTTCTTGGTAAGTGCTGGCAATGAAATAGCTGTATTGGGCAAGTTCACCCCTTTCTTAGAATTTAAAGCCCCCCCAACAATTGTTTTTACTACTACTTCCTTATCCTTATCCGTAGAGATTACTTCAAATAATAATTTACCATCATCTACCATTATTTTCTCACCAACTTTTACGTCTTTAGGAAAACGTTGGTACGTCATAAATGCTTTTTCTTTAGTACCAATACATTTTTCTGTAGTAAATGTAAACAGATCTCCGTCCTTTAAAACAACTCCATCCTCCATAACGCCAACACGAAGTTTAGGACCTTGTAAATCAGCTAAAATGGCAACATTGTAGCCGTTTTCTTCATTAATTTCTCTAATTGTCTTTACGGTCTTTTTAACATTTTCGTACTCTGCATGCGAAAAATTTATTCTAAAAACATTGACACCCTCCCTCGCCAAGCTTGTTAAAATTTCTTTAGAATCTGTTGCAGGACCAAGTGTTGCTACTATTTTTGTTTTTTTGTAATCTATCATATTAAAATATTAAAAAGTCTTTGGACTTTAATGTGTTTTTATTTATCGAATAAGAGGTAATCACTTGTTCAATTTTTTTAATTTTTTTAATTGTATCCGTTACAAATTCAGCATTCAATTCTCCTGAGATTTTAACAAAAAAATCTACCTTTTTTTCTTCTGGGATTAAATACATCCTTGTTTCTGTTATTGAAAAAAACTCATTTAAAGCAGCTTGATGTTCTATTTTGCTAATGTTTGCAATCAAGGACCAATCAAATGCATATTTTTTACTGCAGAAGTTATAGATTGAAAATGCCCCGTTGTTCTTATCTCCTTCAAATTCTAAATCTTTTTGGGACTTCGAAAAACATGTTTGTAAATTTTTATTTAAAAGATATGCAAGCCTATAGTCTTCTAATACCGTATGAATACCTATTAGCGTGTATTCCTCCTCACAGAAATCTTCTAAACCTAAAGCATGAATTTGCATAACTTGTAAATTTACATTCAAATCTATCCCACGAAATTACTAATAGTTTCCGAGTATTCTAAGTTATATTCACGAAAACGTTATCGCTTTAATCCGTAGAAATTTGCTTTTGAAATGCAAAATATACTCTTTTTGAAGCCTGTTCTTCTGCTTTTTTCTTAGAAGTAGCTCTTCCTTTCGCTATTTGTTCACCATCTATACTGATCTTAACACTAAAATGCTTGGTTGTCTCATTGCCAGAATCCTCATACGTATCAAAAGAATATTTTTTCTTTTGTTTTTGACACCATTCTATAATTAAGCCTTTATAACTAGTGATTTTCCCTTCTAACTTTTCGATGTCAACATAGGGTGCAATTACATTTTGATGGATAAATTTCTGACAAAAATCATATCCTTTATCCAGATAAATAGCACCAATTAGCGCTTCAAAAATATTTCCGTGAATATTATCACCTACATTCGATTGATCGATGTTACTTTTTACAAAACGAATTAAGTTCAAATCTTTCCCTAACTCATTTAAATGTTCTCTACTGACAATTTTAGAACGCATTTGAGTCAAATAACCCTCTGAACCTTTCGGGGCTTTTTTATATAAATATGCGGCAATTACAGATCCTAAAATAGAATCCCCTAAAAACTCAAGGCGCTCATAGTTGATAGGAATCCCTTTCTTATCTAACATTTGAACAGACCTATGGGTAAATGCCTTCTTATATTTATTAATAGAACTTGGTGAAAATTTTAGCAGTTTTTTTAATTCGTTGTGCAGTTCTGCGTCTTCTTGAGGACGAGGTTTAACTATTTTACGAATAAAGTTCATAGGCTACTCATCTAATTTCTTAAAAGCTACACATGCATTGTGACCTCCAAAACCAAAAGTATTACTCATTGCAACTTTAATATCCCTTTTTTGAGGTTTATTTAAAGTTAAATTTAAATCTGGATTGATATTTTCATCAAAATTTTGATGGTTTATTGTAGGGGGTACAATACTGTGCTTCATTGCTAAAATAGCAGCAATAGACTCTATAGCACCTGCAGCACCTAATAAGTGGCCGGTCATAGATTTTGTAGAGTTGATGTTGATGTTTTTAGCATGATCTCCAAAAACAGCTGAAATTGCTTTCAATTCTGCCACGTCTCCAAGCGGAGTAGAAGTACCATGTGTATTAATGTGATCTACCTCTTCTGGTTTAATCCCAGAGTTTTCTAAACAGTTTTTCATTACGGCAATTACCCCAATGCCTTCAGGATGAGGTGCTGTTATATGATACGCATCAGAGGACATTCCGCCACCGATTACTTCTGCATAAATTTTTGCGCCTCTTGCTTTGGCGTATTCGTATTCTTCTAAAACAAGCGCTCCTGCACCTTCACCTAAAACAAAGCCCTCTCTACTAGCATCAAAAGGTCTAGACGCAGTTTCTGGAGATTCATTTCTTGTTGACAAAGCTTGCATAGAACTAAATCCTCCAAGTCCTGCAACCGCAATTGCCGCCTCACTACCTCCTGTAACTATAACATCACAATATCCCAAACGGATATAGTTTAACGCATCTATCATTGCATTTGCAGAGGATGCGCATGCTGAAACTGTTGTGTAGTTAGGGCCCATAAATCCGTGTTTTATGGAAATATGTCCAGGGGCAATATCTGCAATCATTTTTGGAATAAAGAAAGGATTAAATTTAGGAGTTCCATCTCCTGCAGCATAGTTTAAAACTTCATTTTGAAGTGTTTCTAAACCACCAATTCCTGCTCCCCAAATAACGCCAACTCGTAGTTTATTAATGGTTTCTAAATCTAATCCAGCATCTGCAATTGCTTCATCGGAAGCAACCATGGCATATTGCGTAAATTTATCCATTTTACGAGCAGACTTTCTATCAATAAAATCTGTAGGATTAAAGTTTTTCAACTCACATGCGAAACGAGTTTTGAACTTGGCAGCATCAAAGTGTGTGATAGGTGCAGCTCCGCTAACTCCGTTAACTAAAGCGTTCCAATATTCTTCAATATTATTACCAATTGGCGTTAATGCGCCAAGTCCAGTTACTACAACTCGTTTTAATTGCATATAAATCTTACTTTTTTGCTTCTTCTATGTAACTAACAGCCTGACCTACAGTTCCGATGTTTTCTGCTTGGTCATCTGGAATTTGGATATCAAATTCTTTTTCGAATTCCATAATTAACTCAACAGTGTCTAAAGAATCTGCTCCTAAATCATTTGTGAAGCTAGCTTCTGTTGTTACCTCGTTATCGTCAACGCCTAATTTGTCTACGATAATCGCTTTTACTCTTGATGCAATGTCTGACATAATTTTTTTTGTTTTAAATTTTAAATCTGGGCAAAAATACGATTCTTATTAATTATAACTAATTTTTGCCTGAAAAAATGATTACTAAAAGTAAATAAAATAATTTAATCTTTCCTCAAAAGAAGCAGTTTGTTAATAATTATTCTTTTTTTTGTACTTTAGAAACATAGATATGAAGCGTATTGTTATTTTTGCTTCTGGTTCAGGATCGAACGCAGAAAATATTATTAATTTCTTTAAGCATACGCAAACTGCTATGATAACCCGCGTTTTGTGCAATAATCAGCACGCTAAAGTATTCGAAAGATGCAAAAAACTACATACCAATTGTCTGTACTTTAACAAAGAGGATTTTTACAATTCAGAAACTGTTTTAAATATCTTAAAAAAAGAAGCAGATTTTATAATTCTAGCCGGCTTTTTATGGCGAATTCCACAAAAAATTGTAGCTGCTTTTCCACAAAAAATCATTAATATACACCCTGCATTATTACCAAAGTATGGTGGAAAAGGAATGTACGGAATGCATGTTCATCAGGCGGTAAAAGATAATAATGAAATAGAAACTGGAATTACAATTCACTATGTAAATGAAAACTATGATGAAGGAGCTATTCTCTTTCAAACAAAAACAGTTTTAACCATAAAAGATACTCCAGAGACTATTGCAGAAAAAATTCATCTCCTAGAACATCGTTATTTTCCAAAAGTAATAGAAGAAGTAATTTTAGCCATAAATGAGTAAAAAAAAGTTGTATGTAGTTTGGAGCGGACGTAAGAAAGGAATTTTTACGTCTTGGAATGTCTGCAAAAAACAAATTGACGGTTTTGAAGGTGCGCAGTATAAATCTTTTATAGATTTAAAGGAAGCTGAAATTGCATTCTCTAAAAAGTATGAAGATTATAAGGGAAAGAACACAAAAAAGCCAACACTTTCTTCCGCTGAAAAGGCAGCCTATGGAGAACCTAATTTGGAAAGTGTTTCTGTAGATGCCGCTTGTGCTGGAAATCCAGGAAAAATGGAGTATAGAGGGGTTTTAACGCATAATAAACAAGAAATTTTCAAAAAAGGTCCCTATGAAAAAGGTACAAATAACATCGGTGAATTTTTAGCCTTAGTGCATGGCATTGCGCTTTTAAAAAATAAAAAAAAAGAAGATATCCCCATTTATTCCGACTCTAGAACTGCTATAAGCTGGGTCAAACAAAAACGTTGTAAAACGAATATTACTTTTGATGCTTCTAATAAAGAGTTATTAACACTCATCAAAAGAGCTGAAAATTGGCTAAAAGAAAATACGTTTAAAAATCCAATTTTAAAATGGGAGACGAAAGCTTGGGGAGAAATTCCTGCAGATTTTGGCCGAAAATAAGCGATCACTTCTGATAACAACTGCACTGTGCACACTTAAAATATTTCTATTTTTATCAAAATAAATCTACCATTGTTTGCAATAGCATCCGTTATAGCGATTAATTAAACCCCAGTAAGCAATCAATACTTCCTAGTAATTAAAGTCAAGGATTTTTTGTAGCTTTCAATCTCCTTTGAAATTCCCGTTTTCACGGGAACTACAATTAAAAGAGACTTTCATAAATCTTACTTGCATAAGTTTAAAAAAATGGTCGTTAACTTTCAAGCTTTTGTTATTATTTTATAAAAAATAGTAACTTGGGAATAATTTCTTTTTCATAGCATCTTCCCTGAATACAAAAATGTGAAATATCTTTTCATCCACCAAAAAAATCACTTTGCTTTTTAGAGTAGCTGAATTCAGTAGCGCTCAAAACATACTGTTTTCAGGGGTTCTATAAAAAGTATCTTGCTATTATTAATTTATAGTATTTTTGCTAGAAGAACAGTATATTATGAAAAGAGAAGAGAAGGAGAAGTCCAATGCAAAATCTAATTATTCTTTAGTATTAGAAAAGATCATTAGCAAAAGAATTGCCGCTGGAAAAACTCAAGTAAACATTGCAAATCATTTAAATCTTAGTGAAGGTGGCTATTTTAAAGTAGAAAAAGGAAAAACAAAATTAGACTTAGAAAGATTGCTTGAAATTTTAGAATTCTTAAAAATAAGTCCTCAAGAGTTCTTTAAAGGTATCATGTAGGCTAGATAAAGCTTATAAAAAAACCAAAACTAAATTTAGTTTTGGTTTTTTTTATAAGGGTAAAATTTTATTTTATTAGAGAACGTCTTTATGATTCACAATAAAGAAATTAAATAGAAGCTTTCATTAGTTCTCTATTCATTCTTGCAATATTGTCTAAAGAAATTCCTTTTGGACATTCCACCTCACAGGCACCTGTATTTGTACAGTTTCCAAAGCCTTCTAAATCCATTTGTGCTACCATGTTTTTAACACGGTCTGCAGCTTCTATTTGCCCTTGCGGTAACAAAGCATACTGAGATACTTTTGCACCCACAAATAGCATGGCAGAAGAGTTTTTACAAGTTGCTACACAAGCACCACAACCAATACAAGTTGCTGCGTCCATAGCCTCGTCTGCTGCCTTTTTAGAAATAAGAGTTGCATTTGCATCTTGCGTATTTCCTGAAGTATTTACAGAAATATATCCTCCTGCATGTTGAATTCTATCAAAAGCAGATCTATTTACTACTAAATCTTTAATTACAGGGAAAGCGGCTGCTCTCCAAGGTTCGATTGTAATTGTATCGCCGTCCTTAAACATTCTCATGTGCAATTGACACGTGGTTACCCCCCTATCTGGTCCGTGTGCTTCACCATTAATGTACATAGAACACATTCCACAAATTCCTTCTCTACAATCGTGATCGAAAGCAACGGGCTGATCTCCAGCATTCACTAGTTGTTCATTCAAAACGTCCATCATTTCTAAGAAAGACATACTTCCTGAAATTTCAGTCACCTTGTAATCAACCATTTTTCCTTTGTCTTTTGCGTCTGCTTGACGCCAAATCTTAAGTGTTAAGTCCATTTTTATTTAGCTTTTGGTTTTTAGTTGTTTGTTGTTAGCTTGTGTTTCCATAAACTAGCAACCTTCAACCATAAACTATCTTATTTATAACTTCTTTCTTTAACTTCTATATTCTCGTATGCCAATTCCTCTTTATGCAAAACAGCATCTTTTGGCTCGCCTTTATACTCCCAAGCAGAAACAAATTGGAATTCTTTAATTCTCTTTGCTTCCCCATCTTCTGTTTGATGTTCTTCTCTAAAGTGTCCACCAGCAGATTCTTCTCTTATCAAAGCGTCTTTTGCAAACAACTCTCCTAATTCAAGGAAATCTGCAACTCTACCTGCTTTTGCTAATTGCTCGTTATATTCAGTTGTTGTTCCAGGAACATTTACATTTTTCCAGAAATCTTTTCTAAGTGCAGAAATTTCTTCGATAGCCGTTTCTAAACCTTCAGCGTTTCTTGACATTCCACACTTATCCCACATAATTTTTCCTAATTTTTTGTGGTAATAATCTACAGAGTGTGTTCCTTCATTGTTAATAAAGAATTCTATTCTTTCAGTTACTTCTTTTTCGGCAACCTCAAATTCTGGGCTCTCCGTAGAGATTTCGCCAGTTCTAATATCATCTGCTAAATAGTCTCCAATTGTATATGGCAATACGAAATAACCATCTGCCAAACCTTGCATTAATGCAGAAGCCCCTAATCTATTTGCTCCGTGATCAGAGAAATTTGCTTCTCCAATTGCGTAACATCCAGGAATTGTAGTCATCAAATTGTAATCAACCCAAACACCACCCATTGTATAGTGCACTGCAGGGTAAATCATCATTGGTGTTTCATATGGATTCTCATCTACGATTTTCTCGTACATCTGAAATAAATTTCCATATTTAGCCTTTACAATCGCCTGACCTAATTCTTTTATTTTTGCTTCTGACGGATTTGGTATATTATGAATCTTAGCTTGCTCTTTCCCGTAACGTTCAAAAGAAGCTGCAAAATCTAAATACACCGCTTCACCCGTTGCATTTACTCCATAACCAGCGTCAGAACGTTCTTTTGCCGCTCTTGATGCTACATCACGAGGAACTAAATTCCCAAATGCAGGATACCTTCTTTCTAAATAATAATCTCTTTGAGCTTCGCTTAGATCCGTCGGCTTTTTACTTCCTTCTCTAATTGCTAAAACATCTTCCATATGCTTTGGAACCCAAATTCTACCATCATTTCTCAAAGACTCTGACATCAATGTTAATTTTGATTGGTAATCTCCAGATCTTGGAATACATGTTGGATGGATTTGTGTATAACAAGGATTTGCAAAATAGGCTCCTTTTTTATGTACTTTCCATCCTGCAGTTACGTTAGAACCCATTGCATTGGTCGATAAGAAATATACATTTCCATAACCCCCAGAAGCAATCACAACTGCATGTGCAGCATGTCTTTCAATTTCTCCTGTAACTAAATTACGTGCAATAATTCCTCTTGCTTTTCCGTCTACAACAACAACATCTAACATTTCATGACGATTGAACATTTCAATCTTTCCACGTGCAATTTGTCTGTTCATTGCAGAATATGCTCCTAACAATAATTGCTGTCCTGTTTGCCCTTTTGCATAAAAAGTTCTAGAAACTAAAACTCCACCAAAAGAACGGTTGTCTAACAAACCACCATAGTCACGGGCAAAAGGAACACCTTGTGCTACACATTGATCTATAATATTTGCAGAAACCTCTGCTAACCTATATACGTTTGCTTCACGAGAACGGTAATCTCCTCCTTTTACAGTGTCATAAAATAACCTGTATGTAGAATCTCCGTCTCCTTGATAATTTTTTGCTGCATTAATTCCTCCTTGAGCCGCTATTGAATGCGCTCTTCTTGGAGAATCTTGGTATGCAAATGCTTTTACATTGTAGCCTAACTCTGCTAAAGTTGCAGAAGCAGAACCACCTGCCAAACCAGTACCCACAACTATAACGTCTATATTACGTTTGTTTGCTGGATTTACAAGATTGATATGATTTTTATAATCTGTCCATTTATCTTTAATTGGACCTTTTGGTACTTTTGAATCTAAAGCCATAATTTTATAAGATTAATGGTTAAAGTGATGATAAAGTGCAATAAAAATAAATCCTAAAGGAATTATAATTGAGTATGCTTTACCAATAGTTTGTAATGTTTTCTTTCTTCCTGCAGTACCACCCATTGACTGAAATGCAGATGTAAAACCGTGTGCTAAATGCAACGCTAAGAATACAAATGCCAAAACATAAGCACCAACTCTAAGTGGGTTTGCAAATTTATGCACCAATTCTTCATGGTAACGGAAACCTTCTATTCCCTCCATGGTACCAGACCAATCTCCTTGTATAAATTTTGTGTTGATTTCTGGAAACCAAAAATCAATAAAATGCAAACCGATAAAAGCTAAGATTGTGATTCCACTCCAAATCATATTTCTACTCATCCAAGATGAATTTGCAGCACCGTTGTTCTTTGCATACGCTACTTTTCTAGCTCTAGAGTTTCTTAATTCTAATACAAAACCCATAACAAAGTGAAAAACAACCGCAAAAATTAAAACAGGTTGCAATGCAAATTGAACTACAGGATTGGTTCCCATAAAATGGGAAACTTCATTAAAAGTCTCTGGACTTAAAACTGACAAAATATTTATTGATAAATGTTGAAGTAAGAAGAACATTAAGAAAAACGCTGATAGCGCCATTGCTACTTTTCTTCCAATTGAAGATTTAAAAAATCCGCT
>TARA_B110000503_G_scaffold143740_1_pt1 | contig 13171 bp, 11 predicted proteins | sample TARA_B110000503 | Tara Oceans TARA_B110000503 (sample SAMEA4397472) | marine metagenome | biome: Polar Biome; feature: [SRF] surface water layer (ENVO:00010504); material: water (ENVO:00002006), including particulate matter (ENVO:01000060) such as... | depth 5 m | reverse complement strand
TCCTAATTAAATTTTAGTTTAATTGAACATATTAAGCCGACCCTTCTGGGGTCGGCTTTTTTTATGGGACGGTTTGACGTTCGTGAAATTAATAGATATCTTGTTGAGCTAAATTGAGCAGAAAGTGTTATGCCTAGAGTGTTGAATTATTTTGTGATTAGTTTTATTTTATGGAGTTGTGGTGAAGTAAGGCTACATGCCTTGAAGGAACTACCTGCTGATTTACCAGAAATTAATATTTTGGTTAATGATTACCCATTTGCCGGTTATATTCTTTTTCGGAAAACAGAAAAACCAGGAGCTATGCTCATGGTAAATGATATTGGTGAGGTTGTTTGGCTACAAACAGCTGATACGGAGTTATTGAGGGTGTTTAAGCCATATAAGGATAGTTACGTGGCATTAGTTTCAAAAGAAGAGCTGGTGGAGATTTCCTATTCTGGAGACACCTTGGGACATCTTAGGTATGGGGAAAACGAATTTGACCGTAAAATGCACCATGAATTGATAAAGGACAAAGACAATAATTTTGTGGCCATTACCCATGAACATTTAATTGGAGATTTAACTAGTATTGGAGGGCATAAGCAAGATACGATGATGTTTGATGGTATTATTAAACTTTCAAGGGACGGAAGGAAATTATTTAGCTGGAAACTCAGTGATCATGTGGATCTTTTTGATGTTCAAGATGTGTACAAACACAAGCTTGATTGGGGTCATGCCAATTCCTTGGAAATAGATTTGCAGGGTAATTATTTGATTTCCTTTCGTGATTTTGATCAAATCTGGAAGATCGATAGTAATACAGGACAGGTTATTTGGAAATTCGGGTCAAATACAGTCAATAGGGAAGGTGATCGGTTTTATGGACAGCACGCTATTAGCGTGACAGAAGGGGGTGATATCCTGTTTTTTGACAATGGGCATTTTAGAAAACGAAAATCGTCAAGAGCCATTTCATTTCGCGAGTCTGAGGGGATTTTGGAAAATAAGTTAATTATTCAGTTACCTGATTCTTTGTTTAGCTGGAAGATGAGTAGTGTTTATCAATTTGAGGATGATCGATTTTTGTTTAATTGCACCATGAACAATACGATATTGATTACAGATAGCCGTGGTGAGGTGTTATGGATGGCAAAGACGGATCAGGAATTATATAGGGCTTACTATATAGCGCCCACTGCCTTAACTCGTTTATTTTGAACAAGGAGATTTCTATTTGGTACCTGGCAAAATCCTTTTTTATTTTGGGAGTCACCGGATTTGGAGGGTATACGGTGTTGGTAGCCATGATACAAAAAGAATTTGTGGAGAGAAAAAAAATTCTTGACGCACAAGTTATTTATGACGGCATCATGATTGCTTCAGTACTGCCTGGGCCGCTTGCCGTGAATATAGTAACCTACATCGGCTATTCGTTACGAGGTTGGATAGGAGCGGTTGTTTCGTTGGTTTGCATATTGCTTCCAGCCTGTACTTTGATGGTATTAACGGCATTTTTTGTCGGTGCTATTTCGGATTTATCTAAGTTCTATATTGTTTTAAATTTTTTAATGCCCGTAGTTGCTGCCATTATTCTATCTGTGGCCTTTACCATGTTTAGAAAGCATGTAACGAATTCTTGGCAGATAGCATTGACCATTATGACGTTATTATGTCTGACTTTTACTTCTTTGAGTTTAATGGTAGGCATCTTAATGGGAGGTATGTTGGGATTCCTTTTGGGTGAAAAGAAGCTTATCAAGATAGTAGATTCAAATAAAAATGATACTACCAAGCACTTGCTTTTGGGACTTTCTTTGTCTTTGGTGATGGTAGTGGGTCTTTTCATGATTGTATCTCAACCCTTACAAAATTTATTGGGTGAATTTTCTAAGGTGAGTCTCACACTTTTTGGTGGTGGGTATGTCATGATTAAAGCGTTACACGATTTGGTGGTGATGGATCTTAATTGGATCAGTTCCAATGAATTTAATCAGGCGATTGCGTTTGGGCAACTCACGCCAGGACCTATTTTGGTATCAGCTACTTATATTGGATTTAAAGTAGCGGGGTTATGGGGGGCACTTATTGCAACAATTGGTATATTTTTGCCGGCGTCCTTACTGATGTTGTTGGCAGCACATGGATTTAAAAAATTGCCAGACAATATTTGGGTAAATGCCGTACTGATGGGTATCAGACCTGTAATAGTGTCTTTTATTGTCTTCTCAGCATTAATCATACTTAAGCCTGTTGGTTTTAATGATCAGACGGTGGTATTGACTATTCTATCGTTTGTGTTAATTGAATATGTTAAAATTAACTTTTTATGGTTGATGTTGATAAGTGGTTTGATAAGTCTTTTTTTCCTTTAATATGAAACAGGAAGTAATACAATTTATTGGTACTCAGCGATCAGGTTCTAATTTACTCCGATTGATGCTCAACCAGCACGAGGAAATTTCAGCGCCGCACCCACCTCATATCTTGCAAACATTTATGCCTATTTTACCTCGTTATGGTGACCTTTCGTTAAGAAGAAATAGGTACCAATTGGTGGATGATGTATGTAATTGGGTTGAATGTAATCCCGTAAAGTGGACCAATGTTATTTTTGATCGAGACGAAATAGTAGCAGCTACTTCGTCACTTCTGGAAATATTTGTGCATTTGTATCAACTAAAACGTGAGGCTGATCAGGCTAGTATCTGGTGTTGCAAAAGCACTTTTAATATTGATTACACGACATTTTTAGAGCAAAGAATTAAACCTTTTTATATTTATCTGTATCGAGATGGTAGGGATGTGGCTACTTCTTTTCAAAAGGCCTATGTAGGTCCGAAGCATGTTTATCACATTGCACAAAAATGGCACCAAGAGCAAATGAAGGTTTATTTATTTTTGAAAACATTGGAAGCAACTCGTTTTATTTCTGTGAGCTATGAAGCGCTCACGAGTGAGCCAAAATATACATTAACAGCTATTTGCGAAAAATTGGGAGTGGACTTTGATCAAAATATGTTGGATTATTTCACTTCTCAAGAGTCAGTAGAGACTTCTCAATCAGGTAAAATGTGGGCCAATGTTGCGAAGCCTATCATTGCTAATAATACCCAAAAATACCTTCAATTGCTCACTGCTCAAGAAATACAGATATTTGAAGGAATTGCAGCAGACAGTCTGAACAATTTGGGTTATAAGGTACATACTGCTATTGAACAAGTCACTTGGACGGAGGATGATATTCTAGCGTTTGACCAAATAAATAATCAAAAAATGGAGGAAACTATACGAAATTCCTCAGTGATAGAACAATCTAAACGTCAAGGTCAAGCCAATTTACTAAAGTTGATTTTGAGCAGAGATTACCGAATTTAGTAATAACGGGAATTGATCAAGTAATTTTTGATGTAATCGTCAATACCTTCCTCCAAAGCGGTAAAGGTATAAGGATATCCAATAGAAAGTAGTTTAGTCATTTTGGCCTCTGTGAAGTATTGATATTTATCTCTTATATCTTCAGGAGTATCTATAAATGATAGGTTTATCGGTTGCTTAATGGCGTCAAAAACGGCAGAAGTTAAGTCCAAAAAGCTACGGGCATTACCACTGCCAAGGTTATAAATTCCAGGGTTTTTCCTGTGGTGCATAAACCAATACATGACTTGTACAACATCTTTCACATAGATAAAATCACGCATTTGTTCGCCATCTTTATAGTCAATGTGATGGGATCGGAATAATTTCATTTCATTATTTCTCGAAATCTGATTGAAGGCATGATACACTACTGAGGCCATTCGATCTTTGTGATATTCATTGGGTCCATACACATTAAAGAATTTTAGACCGGCCCAAAAAAAAGGTTGCTCTTTTTGATTGAGTGCCCAGCGATCAAATTCGTTTTTCGAATCACCATATGGATTTAAAGGGATTAACTTATTAGGATCCGTTTGGTCGTCATAGCCGAATTCCCCTAGACCATAAGTTGCTGCACTGCTCGCGTAGATCATTGGAATTTGATATGCGACACAATTTTTCCAAATCATTTTCGAGTATTCTGTATTCAATTCGGACAGAAGTTGACGGTTAAATTCCGCGGTATCGGTCCGAGCACCAAGATGGAATACGAATTCAATTTCGATATGGTTTTCCTTAATCCATTGATTTAGGTTGTTCCGACTTATATGCTGATTGATTTTTTTGCTCGATAAATTTTTATTTTTAAGCTTATTATCAAATAGATCAACTGCTATGATATCATTAAAGTTGTGTTTATTTAATTCTGAGATTAATGCGCTAGCGATAAAGCCAGCGGCTCCAGTAACAATGATCATATCTAAGCCGTTTCTTAGGCAAATTTATATATTATATCGCCAGCATGGTCTAGATTGCATTAAAACACTAGCGTTTTAATGAAATGAAATATTTCTTAATTGCCGGAGAAAGATCAGGAGACCTCTATGGGGGTAATTTGATTCGGTCTTTGAAACTAAAAGACCCATTGGCTCAAATTGCCTGTTATGGAGGTGACGAAATGCAGTTGGCAGGAGCTGAGCTATTAAGTCATTACAAGGAAAGTGCTTTTATGGGATTTTTTGAGGTATTAATGAATCTTAGGATGATTGGCCTGCGACTCAAACAATGTAAGAGTGATATTTTGGCTTTCGATCCTGATGTATTGATTTTTATTGATTACCCTGGATTCAATTTAAGGATGGCTGCTTTTGCCAAGTCAAGAGGTTATCAAACAGCTTATTATATTTCCCCAAAACTGTGGGCTTGGAAAAAGAATCGCATTCATAAAATACGAAAATACGTAGATCTATTGATGGTTATTTTCCCCTTTGAAGTGCCTTTTTTCAAATCAATGAACCATCATGTAGTTTATGTAGGTAATCCTCTTGTAGAACACATTGCTTCCTATCAGTTGGACCCCTCTTTCATACGAAACCAAAATTACCAATGGAATATTTCCTTTTTACCAGGAAGTCGTAAACAGGAAGTATTGGCGTCAGTTGGAATGATTTCGAAGTTGTCCAGACTGCGAGATGATGTGTTTATTTGGGTTGCTGGAGTTGATAACTTGTCCATTGAGCTGTACGCTGAATTAGGTGATTTAAAAAACGTTAAGGTGGTCATTGGGAAGACCTATGAATTACTTAATCTATGTGATGCTGCAGTGGTCACCTCTGGAACGGCTACTTTAGAGACAGCGCTATGGGGAGTTCCTCAATTAGTTTGCTATAAAACCCATCCGATTTCTTATGCAATAGCAAAACGAGTGGTTAATGTTAAATTCATCTCTTTGGTTAATCTAATTGCGGAGAAAGAAGTAGTAAAGGAATTATTGCAAGGTCAATACACCTTGTTAAATGTCGCCCAGGAGCTGCAAAAACTATTGGAGAACCAGGCTTATCGAAATACCCAAATAGACGAGTACCAAGCGTTAAGAGGGTTGTTGGGCCCGTCCAATACTTCGGAGTTGGTGGCAAATAATGTATTTGAATTGTCTGTTAAGCAGCCTTTAGATTAGGATTGTATTTAGATTTGTTAAATTTATTTTGCGCGTACTCCTGAGTAAGATGCATTTCAGATATTTTTTCTGCAGAGGGTATTTCGAACATAGCGTCGGTAATGATAACCTCTAGGATAGCCCTTAATCCCCTTGCGCCTAATTTCAACTCTAATGCTTTTTTAACAATGAAATCTAAAGCGCCATCATCGACGGATAATTTGACATTTTCCATTTCAAATAGCTTTTCAAATTGCTTGATTAGCGCATTTTTTGGTTCAGTCAGAATTCTTTTTAAGGCGTCAGTATCAAGTGGGTCTAAGTGGGTAAGGACAGGAAGTCTTCCAATTAACTCAGGTATTAAACCAAAACTCTTGAGGTCTTGTGCGGTAATGTATTGAAGTAAATTTTCTTTACCAATCATATTTGATTGTTCGGCATTATTGGCAAATCCGATTTGTCTTGTATTGATCCTATTGGCAATATGACGCTCTATGCCGTCAAAGGCGCCGCCACAGATAAATAGAATATTTTCCGTATTCACAGAGATCATTTTTTGATCAGGATGCTTTCTTCCGCCTTGTGGAGGCACATTGACAGCGGTTCCTTCTAGTAATTTCAGTAGGGCTTGCTGTACACCTTCGCCACTCACATCACGCGTGATTGAGGGGTTGTCTGATTTTCTCGCTATCTTATCGATTTCGTCTATATAGACAATTCCTCTTTCTGCTTTGGCTACTTCGTAATCTGCACTCTGCAGCAGACGAGTCAGGATACTTTCGACATCTTCTCCTACATATCCCGCTTCTGTTAATATGGTAGCGTCAGCGATACAGAAAGGAACCTCTAATATTTTTGCCAAAGTTTTGGCTAGATAGGTTTTTCCAGTTCCTGTTTGGCCGACCATGACGATATTTGATTTTTCAATCATCACATCATTTTCGAATGTATTTTGCATCAACCGCTTATAATGATTATAAACAGCAACTGAAAGGAATTTTTTGGCTTCATCTTGCCCAATCACAAATGCATCTAAATGGTGCTTCATGTCAAGTGGCTTTATTAATTTGAACTTTGGGGCATCGGGATTATCCTTAGTTTTCTTTTCTTCGTTGAGGATTTGCTGAGCTTGAATAATGCACTTGTCACAAATATGTGCCTGTATGCCTGAAATCATTAATTCAACATCTTTTTTAACACGCCCACAAAAACTACAAATGACTTGAGCCATTATTTTTTTACTAAAACTTCATCAATTAAACCATATTCTTTTGCTTCGGCAGCCCTCATCCAATAATCTCTATCAGAATCAGTCTCAATTTGTTTATATTTTTTACCTGTATGCAAGGCCAATATTTCGTATAAGTCTTTTCTGAGTTCCTGCATCTGTCGTAAGGTAATTTCCATATCTCTAGATTGCCCTTGCATGCCACCGCTTGGTTGATGGATCATTATCCTTGAGTGTGGGAGTGCAGATCGCTTTTTGGCAGCGCCACCGGCAAGCAATACAGCACCCATAGATGCGGCCATTCCGGTGCAGATGGTAGCTACGTCAGGACCGACATATTGCATGGTGTCATACATTCCAAGACCCGCATAGACCGAACCACCAGGGCTGTTGATGTACAATAAAATGTCTTTTTTTGAATCCACAGATTCCAGAAACAGCAGTTGTGCAGTGATAATATTCGCGATATTCTCTTCGACTTGCATGCCCAGAAAAATAATTCTGTCCATTATTAGGCGAGAAAAGACATCGATTTCCCTGAAATTAGTTGGTCTCTCTTCAATGACCGCCCGCGTCATGTTCTCAACATTTTGAACATATTTGTCAAATGTTAAGCCATTAATTCCTTGTCCTTGAACTGCAAATTTCCTGAATTCTTCTTTGTTAATCATTTTGTTAATTTAAATCAAAACGGCGCATAAAAAAAGTCAAGCCGCTATCACTTTATTCTTTAACTCAAAAACGCCCTTTTTTGTTCTATAATTTCCGGAATTCATCAAGACTCACCAATTTTTCTTTGGCAGATACTTGCTCTTCAATGAACTTGTAAACTTTTTTACTCTGAATTTCATTGAAAACTTTCATGTAATTGTCTCCATTTTCCGCTTTTAAATAATTTTCAGCCATTGGCGTCATTTGCTCTCCTAGCTGTTCCAAAATAGCCGGTCCTCCAAATTGTTGTGCCAGAATCAACTTTGCTTCATGAATGATTTCTTCATAATCAATTTTTATATCCTGATCTTTAGAGACTCTGTTTCTAATAAGTGACCATTTTAGTTCAGTTGCATAATGTTTATATTCCTTATCTAAAATTTCTTGGGTCATGGTCTCATTTGATTTTAATAACCATTTTTTCAGAAATTTGTCGGGCAATGCAATTTTAGTTTCATCGAGAAGTTTCTCACGTATTTTGTGATGAAAGAATCTCAAAGCTTCCATTTCGTAATTTTTACTAATCGTTTCTTTAACTTTTTCTTTAAAAGCGAACTCAGTGGTCACCGCATCTTTGCCAAAAGTTTTGTCGAAAAGTTCTTGATCAATAGGCGCAGGTACGGTATGGCTTATGCCCTTTATAGTAAATGAGTATTTCCCTTTTGAGGACTTTATTTCCTCTTCTGAGAGTCGAGATGCTCGGGCAAAATAGCTAGCATCAATGAATGATTTTTTGGCATCAATCTCTACGGTAGTACCTGCGGGTGCTCCGATAAGTTTTTTCTTGGTACTCTTATCAAATTCTTTAAGCTCAAAAGTTACTTCCTTATCTTCTAATTGACTGATTGAGGTTATGGGCCCATAAATAGTGTCATCATCAGCGACAATTTCTTCGCTAGTCACTTGGCCAAACTGCTTTTGTACATTATCAAGTGTTTCCTTCATAACGGCCTCATCAACCTTTATTTTGAAGTATTCTACTTTGACTTTTTTATCGATAATTAACTTGAATTCAGGCGCATACCCAACATTGAACTTGAATTCAAAATCTTTTTGATTAACCCAATCGAAATGTTCACTATCATTTGCGGACAATGGCTCACCCAAAAATTGTTCGTCACTTTCTTTCAAATAATTATTCAAAGAATCAGAAACGAGCTTATTGATTTCCTCTACCAATATTTGCGTCCCATACATTTTATTGATCATTCCAAAAGGCACCTTACCAGGTCGAAAGCCTTTTATAGTTGCTTTTTTGGTAAAATCTTTTATTTTTTGTGTTACCTGAGGCTGATAATCACTATCCTTTAAGCTAATTTTAATTAAAGCTTCTGAATTTTCAGTTTTATCAAAATTAATTTCCAAAGTATTGAAGTTTAAAAATCTTAAATTAAAAAAAAACCCTCCTATGATTTGAACATGCACAAGAGGGTTAAGTGCGGATGGAGGGACTCGAACCCCCATGCCTCGCGGCGCTAGATCCTAAGTCTAGTGCGTCTACCAATTTCGCCACATCCGCAAATCGGATGGCAAATGTAGGAAAGGAATATTTGAAAAAATAACAATTAATCAAGTTTTTATATTTTATGTTAGAAGTCGAGTTAGAGGAAGAAAAGAAGGAAATTGTAAATAATTATCGTAAGCTTTTGCGCAAGGCAAAAACTGTGATGAAAGAGGGTGATTCTAAAATTGTCAGAAAGGCATTCAATGTATCATTAGAAGCCCATCAGGGGGTACGGCGTAAGTCAGGGGAACCCTATATTTTTCATCCTTTGGCCGTGGCTATTATATGTGTAGATGAAATAGGGTTGGGCACTACTTCAATCATAGCGGCGCTCTTGCACGATGTGGTGGAGGATACCGAAATTTCTTTGGAGGATATTTCGCACATGTTTGGTGAAAAAGTGGCCATGATCATTGATGGATTGACCAAAATTAACGGGGTTTTTGATAAAGACACCTCTCAGCAAGCGGAAAATTTCCGTAAGATGATACTGACGTTGAGTGACGATGTGCGTGTTATCTTAATAAAGTTGGCAGATCGTTTGCACAACATGCGGACACTCAACAGCATGTCGACTGACAAACAACTTAAGATAGCCTCAGAAACCTCTTATATCTATGCGCCTTTGGCACATAGATTAGGACTTTATGCCATCAAAACAGAGTTAGAAGATCTTTGCCTCAAGCATACCGATCGGGAGGTATACCGGATGATCACAAAGAAAATCAATTCGACCAGGGTCAATAGAAATAAATTTATCCGGAATTTCATCAAACCTATTAGGACCGAGATTGACCGTTTAGGGTTTGAATATGAAATTATTGGGAGACCAAAATCGGTACATTCTATTTGGCAAAAAATGCAAAAACAGAATGTTCCTTTTGAGGAAGTCTATGATCTGTTTGCGATACGCATTATCATTGATACGCCATTAGATTTTGAAAAATCTATTTGTTGGCAAATTTATTCCATGATAACTGACTCTTATCAGCCCAATCCCGATAGATTAAGGGATTGGATCAGTTTGCCCAAAGCAAATGGCTATGAATCTCTTCATACTACGGTAATGAGTGAGATCGGACAATGGGTCGAAGTGCAAATTCGTACAAAAAGAATGGACGATATAGCCGAACGCGGATATGCTGCTCATTGGAAGTACAAGGAAATTAATGTAAAAGGTAAAAGCGAAATAGGTCTTGAAAAATGGCTTTTAGGTCTTAGAGAAGTTTTAGAGCAAAATAATGGCTCGGCTATCGAGTTTGTTGATAATTTCAAGTCGAATTTATATAGTGATGAAGTTTTCACCTTCACCCCGAAAGGAGATTTGATAACCCTTCCCAAAGGAGCGACGGCATTGGATTTTGCTTTTCATATACATACCCAGATAGGAGCTACCTGTATTGGGGCCAAGGCGAATCAAAAGTTAGTGCCACTGAATTACCAATTAAGAAATGGAGATCAAATGGAAATCCTTACTTCCTCTAGGCAAAAGCCTAATGAAGACTGGCTTAAGAATGTAGTTACCTCTCGGGCAAAATCTAAGATTAAAGAGACTTTCAAGGAGGATTTCAAAAAGGTGGTCGAGGAAGGAAAAATCATCGTCAAACGAAAGTTGAAGCAAATGAAACTTTCTTTCGATCAGGAAAATTTAGAGAAGCTTGCAGGATTTTTTCAACTGAACACGACTACAGAACTTTATTACAATGTAGGGATAGGTAAAATCGACCATGTTGAGATCAAAAAATTCAAAATCCAAAAAAGGGATTTTGCACAAAGATTATTAAGGCGAATCATCTCTCCGAAATCCGAAAAACGGACGATCAAAGCACCAGAAGAACGAAAAATAGATCAGTTACTTATAGGAGAGGATTTAAGTAAGTTAGATTATACTTTATCGAAGTGTTGCAATCCCATTGCGGGTGACAATGTTTTCGCTTTTGTAAGCTTAAGCGAAGGGATTAAAATACACAGAACCAATTGCACAAATGCGCCAGAATTGATCACTAATCACGGATATAGGATCCTAAAGGCCCGTTGGACGACTTCTAGAGAAGAGTCTTTTTTAGTAGGACTTAAGCTAATAGGAACAGACAGAATTGGAATCATAAGTGATTTATCTAATTTAATCTCGAGTGAGTTGAAAGTAAATATGAGGTCCCTTTCTATTAATACCAATAATGGTATTTTTGAGGGATTAATAGAGTTGTACGTTGATCATACGATACATTTAGATGAATTAATGTCAAAAGTTGGAAAAATATCAGGTGTCGTGAAGCTATCGAGATATAATTAAGTTTAGTCAAGTTATCTTTGCAAATAATGATTCAACAACCAGTCTTTTTTGAGGAAGTTAAAAAAATATTTACGGCTTTTTTGGGGCGCAAAAAACTCAGGAAAACGCCGGAAAGGTTTGCGATTTTAGAAGAAATATACCTTCGAAAGGATCATTTTGATGTCGAGTCACTGTATGTTAGTATGCAGGACAAAAATTATCGAGTAAGTCGGGCTACAGTATACAATACCTTGGATTTATTCGTTGAGTGTGATCTAGTGATCAAGCATCAATTCGGACAAAATCAGGCACAATACGAAAAAGCCTTTGGTTTCAGGCAACATGATCATTTAATTTGCACGGATTGCAATAAAGTTGTTGAATTTTGTGATCCTAGAATTCAGAACATTCAAAATACTGTTGGTGAATTGCTGCAATTTGAGGTAATTCATCATTCGTTATTATTTTATGCCAATTGTACCAAAGTGGATTGTGATCGTAACTCTTTAGCCGTCGCAATGGGGGATAAACAGGCATAAAGCAAGCATGAATTCAAATAGTTAAAGCTTAGAAGATTAAACACATAAGAAATAACAGGCTCCTTTATTATGGAGCGTGTCAAAAAATAAGAGGGATGGCAAAAGTAGATGTTTTATTAGGTCTCCAATGGGGAGATGAGGGCAAGGGAAAGGTGGTTGATTACTTGGCACCAAACTATGAGGTAATTGCACGTTTTCAAGGAGGGCCTAATGCGGGCCACACACTTGAGTTTGATGGTAAAAAACATGTGTTACATCAAATTCCTTCTGGAATCTTCAGGGAGGGAACTACCAATATCATCGGCAATGGTGTCGTATTGGACCCCATTACTTTTGAAAAGGAGTTGATTGATCTCCAACCGTATAATTTAGATATCATTGGATCCTTGATTTTGTCGTCTAAGGCACAAATGATTATTCCTAGTCATAGGGTGTTGGATGCAGCGTTTGAAAAATCAAAAGGTGATTTTAAAATTGGATCAACACTTCGGGGGATTGGCCCTACCTATCAGGATAAGATGGCTCGCATAGGCTTGAGATTGGGGGATGTGAATGCCAAAGACTTTGACCAGAGGTATCAAGCGCTGAAAGACCGACATTGTGAAACGTTGGATCGATTAGAGTATGATTATGATTTATCAGATCAGGAGGCTGCTTTTTTTAAGGCAATTGAGGTATTAAGAAGTTATCGTATTGTCAATACAGAATATCTCATCAATGACCTGTTAGTAAAAGGGCGATCTATTTTGGCAGAAGGGGCGCAAGGTTCTCTATTGGATATTGATTTTGGCAGTTATCCTTACGTAACGAGTTCAAATACGATATCGGCTGGAGCTTGCACTGGATTGGGCATTTCACCAAGACATGTTGGTGAAGTTTTCGGAATTTTCAAGGCTTATTGTACCCGCGTGGGCAGTGGCCCTTTTCCAACGGAATTATCGGGAGCTAAGGGAGATAAATTGCGTCAACAGGGAAATGAATTTGGGGCAACGACAGGAAGGCCACGGAGATGTGGTTGGTTAGATATTCCGGCATTGAAGTATGCGACCATGTTGAATGGGGTGACTCAGTTATTTATGATGAAGGTAGACATCCTTAGTGATATCGGAGAGATTAACCTTTGTGATTCTTATTCACATCAAGGTCAAGATACAGAGGAATTTCCAGTTGATTTTAACGAGGATTGGTCAGTGAATTTGAAGGCATTCAAGTCATGGAGTCATCATGCCTTTAATAGTTACAGTCAATTTCCGGATGAATTGAAGGCATACATTAGCTATATAGAGCAAAGAACGGACGTACCCATAAACTTAATAAGTATTGGACCGGATAGGGAAAGTACTATATTGAAATAATTATTTATTTTCTTGATCACTTATAGCGTATCATTACAGTAATTAGGTATATTTGCCGACCC
>TARA_B110000503_G_scaffold142851_1_pt1 | contig 13174 bp, 11 predicted proteins | sample TARA_B110000503 | Tara Oceans TARA_B110000503 (sample SAMEA4397472) | marine metagenome | biome: Polar Biome; feature: [SRF] surface water layer (ENVO:00010504); material: water (ENVO:00002006), including particulate matter (ENVO:01000060) such as... | depth 5 m | reverse complement strand
AGCAGAGGCTATTTTAAATATCTTACCACAAATAAGTAATGAAACTGTAGAATTGTTTCATTATTCCAATGAAGGAGTTTGTAGCTGGTATGATTTTGCAAAAGCTATTTTTGAAATTAATGAGTTAGACATAAAAGTAAATCCAGTAGAGTCAAAACAATACCCAACACCTACAGAGAGACCATTTTACTCGGTAATGAACAAAGGTAAAATTAAAGAAAGGTATCAAGTAGATATTCCTAATTGGAGAGAAACCTTGATATCTTTAAAAAAAAGAATTAAAGGTGTAAGTGAAGAGTAAAAAGTAATTAGTCTGTACTTAACAAAGAAGAAGCTTCATCTACAGCCTTAATTAGTGTCTTGTATAAATGAATATTCTTTTAGAATAGATATGCCATGATGAGTGTCTAAATATTTTTATTAGGAACAAAATAAATAAAAAATAGTTGTCTGTAGATCGAAAATAAAAACTTGGTGGACAATATTACTTTGAGAGTCTAATTAGTATACTAAAATAATATATTTTAAAAATTATAATTTGTGTCAACAAGAAAAAACTTATCATATAACCTTATAAATCAAATCACTGCTGTTCTTTTCCCTTTTATAACTGTTCCATATGTATCGAGAGTATTGGGCGTTGAAAACATAGGTATAATAGGTTTTTCTAATGCCTTCACAGGTTACTTTACTGTTTTAGCGGCTTTAGGTGTATCTATCTATGGTTCAAGAGAAATAGCCAAATATAAAAATGATAAGTTAGGAAGGAGTAAGTTATTTTCAGAATTATTCTTTATTATGATAATTTCCTCGCTTATATGTTCTATTTTTTTTTTAATATCAATTTACTCAGTTACTGAATTAAATGAAAAAAAAGAATTTCTATTGTTAACTGGAATTAGTTTATACTTGAGTTCATTTTCTTTGGATTGGTTTTTTGCAGGTAGAGAAAACTTTAAGTTGATAACTATAAGATCTGTTAGTGTTAAAATTATATGTCTTTTATTGATGTTCGTATTTGTTAAAACAAAAGTGGATGCTCTTATTTTTTGTGGGATTGGAGTTTTAGCAGGTTTGTTAAATAATTTATGGAATTTCACCTATTTAATTAGAAAAGAAGTAACTATTTCATTTAAAAAACTAAAAATAAGGATTCATTTAAAATCTTTATTTACGTTATTAGCAACTAATTTGGCAATTAGTTTTTATACAGCTTTGGACACAATAATGTTAGGTTTTATATCTGGTTTTACGGAGGTTGGATATTATAATTCAGCAACAAAAATTAGTAGGTTACTATTACCATTTGCTATAGTGACAACATCTGTAATGATTCCAAAAATATCCTATGCATTCTCTCAGAAAGATAAACAACAATATAATCATTACTTAAAAGAATCATTCTCTTTAGTAGCATTTTTTGCGACACCCATGGCAGTTGGTCTATTTGTCATAACCCCAAGTTTTGTCCCTTTGTTTTTTGGTAATGAGTTTTTACCTGTTATACCTGTTTTGCAAATTCTTTCTAGTGTTTTATTTTTTGTTGGATTGAGTAATTATTTTGGAATACAAATTTTAGTAACATCAGGATATGAGTCTAAACTTTTAGTATGTATCTTATTAGGAGCTATAGTTAACTTTACACTTAACATTCTATTAATTCCTAAATTTGGTTCTTTAGCTGCAGCATCAACTTCAGTTATTGCAGAGTTGATAATTTTATTGGCAACTATTTATGTGACTTTAAAAACAGTCAAAATTAGTATTGATTGGATTTTTGTTATTCAGTCATCATTGAGTACAATTCCAATTATTATAATTCACTTATTGTTAACCGATGAATTGGGAATATATAAGTTGTTAATTATAATTCCTATTGGGGGTATTTTATATTTTATGAGTCAGATATTGATTTTTAAAAGTAAGGTTGCAATTGAATTAATTACAAAATTAACTAATACATTAAAAATAAATATAAAATGGATTTAATAATTGGAGCAGGGATTTCGGGCTTGAGTTATGCTAATTTCTGTGGGCATAATGATTATATAATAATTGATAAGGAAATAGAAATTGGAGGTTACTGTAAAACGATACGTCAAGATGGTTTTACCTGGGACTACTCTGGGCATTTTTTTCATTTTCGAAATAAAAAAATTAAAGAGTACTTATTGACCGAAATGCAAGGACAAGAAATTTTGAATGTTGAAAAAAACACTCAAATTTTTTATAAGAATCAATATATAGATTTTCCATTTCAAAAAAATATTCATCAATTAGAAAAACAAGACTTTATTGATTGTTTGTATGATTTGTTTGAGAATAATTTTCAAGATGAATCAACATTTAAAAAAATGTTATATACTAAGTTTGGTAAATCGATTGCGGACAAATTTTTAATACCTTATAATGAAAAAATTTATGCTTGTGATTTAAACGATTTGGACGCTAATGCCATGGGAAGATTTTTTCCATATGCAAATAAAGAAGAAATAATTAAAAACTTTAGAAATCCTGAGAACACATCCTACAACACTCATTTCACTTATCCTAAAGGTGGGGCTATTGAGTATGTTAACTCATTATTTAAAAGAGTTGATTCTTCTAAAGTATTTCTAGGTGAGAAACTTATATCAGTTGATCTCATTAATAAAATTGCAACAACTAATAAAAGAGAAATTAAATATGATAAGTTAATCTCTTCTACTCCATTCCCTTATTTGATGAACTTATGTTCACTTGATTACGATAAAACAATTTATTCGTGGAATAAGGTGTTGGTGTTTAACTTAGGATTTAATAAGAAAGGAATTGATAAAACAAATCATTGGGTATATTTTCCTGAAAAAAAATATTCATTTTATAGAATAGGATATTACGATAATATTTTTGATGATGATAGATTATCATTATATGTTGAGTTGGGTTTTGACAAAAATGAGTTGGTATGTCAAGAAGATTATTTGCCTATCATATTGGCAGATTTAAAAAAGGCTAACATTATAACTGACCACGAATTAATATCTTATGCAAATATATTAATGGATCCAGCCTATGTCCATGTAAATGAAGATTCTGAAAATGACAAAATTAAAAAAATGAATTATCTCGAGTCTAAACATATTTATTCAATAGGAAGGTATGGAGACTGGAAATATTGTTCTATTGAGGATAATATTATTGAAGCAAAAGACTTAGCTAAAAAACTATCAAATAATTATAAAAATGAATAAATTACTTACAATTGTTATTCCAACATATAACACTGAACAATATCTTTCTCGTTGCATTGAATCTTTGATCGTATTTGAATATATGGATGTTTTAGAAATAATAGTTGTTATTGATGGTAGCCCAGATAATTCGTTACAATTAGCTAACATGTATAAAGATAAATATCCAAATACAATACAGGTCATTAATAAGTCAAATGGAGGACATGGATCAACAATAAACAAAGGCTTAGAATTAGCAAAAGGGAAATATTTTAGAGTTCTCGATTCTGATGATTGGTTTCATACAGAAAATTTTAAAGTTTTTCTTGCAAAACTTTCAAACGCAAATGATGATATTGTGATGTCTCATTTATCTAAAGAATATATCTATGAGAATAGATCTGTTTTGGAGCCAACTCACGGAATTATTTTTGATAAGAGTTACAAAATAGACTCATTTGATTACATGTGTCTTCCTATTAATTTTTTTGGAATGGCACGATGTACATATAAAACAGATTTATTAAGAAATAATAACCTTAATCTTTTGGAAAATGCATTTTTTGAAGATTCTTATCTTCATATTTTTCCAATTATCTTTCTTAAATCATTTGTTTTTTATGACTTAGTTATTTATCATTATTTTTTAGGAAGACCAGGACAAAGTGTTTCTAGAGAAGTTGCATTAAAACATAATGAACATTGGCAAAGGTTAATATGTCAGATTATTGAATTTTATGAAACTAATAAATTAGTCTTTACAAAAAATAGTGAACAGTTTTTGATGAAAGTAATGGGTTTTTATGTTTCACATCAATATTCACAAATGAATAACTTTGATTATAAAAAATCGAAAAAAGAGATAGCAAACTGGGACAAATTTATATCATCATTACCCTATTCAAAATTAGTGACTGATTATAAAAAGACTTTGTATAATATTTTTCCATATTTTGTTTTTAGAAGTTTGTATTATTTAAGAACGTTTTGGATGTTAAAAATTTACAAAAATTTATAATTTAAATTATGATAGGTATAATTATATTAAATTATAATTCATTTAAAGATACTATTAAATTAGTGTCAGATTTACAAAATCAAACTGTATGCGGAGATATGAGAATTATCGTTGTAGATAATAATTCTCCAAATAATTCATATAGACAATTAAAACCTTTAGAACATAGTTATAATAATGTAATCGTATTACAAACGGGAGCGAATTTAGGCTATGCCAGAGGTAATAATTTTGGATTAATGTATCTGGACAAAAATGTTAAACCAGAATATGTAGCTATTTTGAATAATGATTTAGTATTACCTGAGAATAGTTTTGAAGTTTTAATGAAGAAATATAATTTATTAGAATCTCCGGCATTTATTGCCCCCAAACAAGTGAATTCTAATAACAAGGAATTATTACCCTACCCTTTAAATAGCTTTTTAGATGATTGTTTAAGTCTGTTTTTTATCACAAAGTTATTTCACAAACATAGAGCCTTAAGTTACCAAGACACTACAGGTTTTAATGCAATGCAAGTTGAACTAATTCCAGGGAGTTATATGTTTTCAAGATTTGAAACATTTAAAAATATTGGATTCTTTTATCCTAACACCTTTTTATATGTCGAAGAACGTTTTGTTGCAACTAGGGCTAGTAAATTGGGTTTAAAAAATTATATTCTATTAGACCAATCTTATATTCATGAACAATCGAAAACCATAAATAGTGTTTTTAGTCAAGTTGAGAAATTTCGTTTATTGTATGAAGGATGGTTAATATTTACTTTAGAATGTAGACCCTACGGTAAAATTAAAGCGGCGATTCTAAACCCTTTAATGAAATTATCATTACTAGAGATGCGTTTTGTATTTGGAATTCAACATTTCATCAAAAAAATAATTGTCAAATGATGAAGATTAATAGCAAGCTGTTGCTTACAATTATTATAATCTCATTTGCAATATGCCCAGCTTTTGCTTTCAATGAAGAAAGCAAAAACCTTTTTCTACTTGGTGTTATGTTATCAACACCATTTATTATATTACATTACAGAGACTTTAATAAAAATGATAGTATACTACTTCTTTTCATTGCTTCAATACTTTTAATTCCTCTTTTATTTTTTTTTAAGGAGACACGATGGTCAACAGTACTATATTCTGTTGGGTTTTGCTTTACACATATTGCTTTTAAACAATTATTGCGCCGTAAAACCTTTTCAATTTATGACTACGAAAAAATACTTAAATACTTGTTATATGCCTATTTTATTGTGTTAGTCATACAGCAGTTTTCAGTCCTCACGGGATTACCTATTTTTAATGTACGTTTTTATAGACCTAATGAACCATGGAAGCTAAACTCTCTTGGTGGTGAACCATCTTGGGCTGCAAGAACGATCGGATTAATGATGTACTGTTATATTACAATTAATGAGATTATATCATCCCGTAAGTATAACTTTCAAATTAATTTTAAAAGAGATAAAAGGATATGGATAGGTTTTTTATATTCAATGTTAACATTAGGTAGTTCAACAGCTATTTTTTTTCTAGCTGTTTTTTCTTTAAAATTTATAGGTTTTAAAAATAAATTTCGAACAGCAGTAGTTTTTATTTTAGTAATAACTTTTTTTAATTTTGTTCAAATAGATTCTGTTCAACGAGTTTTGAAAACAACTCTTGCGACATTTACATTAGATCAAAATGCTATTATTGAGGCTGATGGCAGTGCCTCGGCAAGAATTGTACCATTTATTGTTATGCTAGAGAATATTGATTTGTATAATTTTAAAAGTTTGATAACTGGTCATGGTGTGGACTATGTAAAAAATAATATTATTGTGGAAAATTTTGAAGGTATAACTTTAGGTGGTTTTCTGGTGATTTTGAAAGAATATGGTCTTATTTCTTTTGTATTAATAACTCTATTTACTTTATCTGCTACTATAAGTAGAAATGATTTTTTATTAACATTAATACTCTGGTTTACATTAATTTTTTCATACGGATTAAATGTGCAAATACCTTGGCTTGCCATTATGCTATTATTTTTAAATAAACATTATCATTACCATTTTCAAAAATATAAAAAATTCAATGTCAAATAAACGCAATAAATATATTGATATCGTAAAAGGAATTTCAATAATAGCAATCGTCTTATTACATTATGAAGACGGTTTTTTTCCTACTAATGTTAATGTTTTTATCGGGATGTTCATGATAACTGCTTTCTATTTCACATCAGGTTGGCTAAAAGGACAATCAAAAAATAAGATAAGCGTAAAAGATCTCATACGTAAAAGAATTCCTACCTTAGTTAAACCATACCTTTGGTTTAGTTTGATTCTTTTTATTTTTGATGCTATACTTATATTATTGGGTTTTAAAGAACCTATACTTTTACTAACAGATTTATATAAGACTATAGTATTTCGTGGTATTGGCACACTTTGGTTTCTTCCCGCCTTATTTGGAGGTGAAATTATTTTTGTTTATTTAAGAGATAAAAACCTCAATATTAAATTAATTGCGTTAAGTTTTTCACTACTTTATTCAATTACATATTGGTATTATTCTAATTTATTAGTTAGTAGTGGAGATCTATTTAAAATTATTGAAGCTCCTTTACGAACTCTAGAAAATATTTTAAGTGCATGGATTATAATAGCATCGGGATATTATATAAATATTTGGTTAGGAAAAACTTTAATAAACTTATCTAAAATAAAAAAAACCATAGTTATAATTGGATTAACCTCTTTAAGCTTTTTCCTAATTGCAAATCTATATTTAGCGAACTTTAGTTCAGTAATAGTCACATTGATACTTCATATTATAACTCCGATTATCATTTTGTTGATTGCAATTTTAACTGAGCATATGAGTTTTAATAGATTTTTTATATTTTGGGGTAAAAACTCCTTAATCTTGATGGTAACCCATTACACTATCTTAATGGAAGTATCTATTATTTTAAATTCTTATTTGACTGGTTTTAATTATTTTGGCGGTATGAATGCAATGTATTTTTTTGTGGGAACAATGTTATTTGAATATTTAATTGTGTTCATAATTAATTCCAAAGCCAAATTTCTGATCGGCAAATAATTTAGACTGTTAAATTATATAGTTTGTTGTCAAGATGAATTTTTTTAAAAAAAATAAATAAACAACAATTACTTAATTTTTAGTCACTAATTGATATATAATTCTTTATAAATACTTTTAAATAAAAAACATGAAAACATATGTTATTCACTATGATAAACTAAAACACAGAAAAGAAAGCCTTGAATTACAGCTTAAACAAAATGATTTAAATGCGGATTGGCTAATACAAAAAGGATTTTATTCAAAGGAGTTTATTGATAAATATTTTAAATTTAGTGTGAGCGAGTGGAAGCGTAAAGTAAGAATTGCAAAACGACCAATTATATACAGACCATTAACTAAATCTGAAATACATTTAACAATTAACCATTTCTTAGTTGGTGAGAGAATTTCTAGAGGGGAAGATGATATAGCTTTAGTCTTTGAAGATGATGCAGTTCTGATTGATAATTTTAAAGAAGTTTTTAGGGATGTTCTAAAACAATTAAATAAAGCAACTTGGGATATTGCATATTTAGACTTTTTAGGAGGTAAACCACCAAAGGTAGATAAGTTAACTTTGCTCGATCATAGAAATGATAATGATTATTATGGAACTTGTGCATACCTTATAAAACGTTCTACATGGAATCAAATATTAGCTATGAATGAAAAATTCACATTACCATCTGACGAAGAACTCAAATATAGGATTAATCATTTAGGGCTAAAATCTGTTTGGATTTTACCACCTCTCGTAAAGCAGAGTTCTCTTAATGGTCTTGATAATGCAGACTCTGGTCAAGATCAGCGTGAAATACAAGGAATAAAGAGATATATTTTTTGGAGAAAAAAAATATATAAAATTTTCCCCCGAAAGGTTAGAGATACTATTGATACCATTGAAGAAAAAATTAAAAAATTAATATTGGGAATAAACTAACAGTTAAATTTCACCTTTTGGCAACTAAATTAGTTCTTAGTTAAAGTCCATAATACTTTGATTTAACTAATAATGTTTTATCATTATCTAAAACATTTATTGATTTTTGATAAACTTATTTTTTACCAAAACAAGTTTATCTGCTGACACAGAATATAAAACTATGAAAAATATTTGGGAAGATGCCCAGCAAAAGGCATTTGTAAAGATCGCAGGTGCCCTAAATGAAGCAAAAATACATTGGACCGTACTAAGGAATTATGATGGACTACCTGCATATAACGATTCAAAAGATATTGATATATCCTTACGTTATTCAGAAAGAAAAAAAGCATTAAAATTAATTGAAACTTCTTTATTAGCATGTGGCTTTGTATTTAAAAAAGAAATTAGATTCTCTTTCTGCTATTCTTTAGTTTACTTTAAAATGTGTGATGGAAATGTTGACAGTATAAAAATTGATTTGTTTTGGGGTTTACAGTTAAAAGGCTACCTGATGCAGTCTCCTGATGATCTTTATGCTAATAGTATTGATTTGGGTTTTTTCAAGGGGGCTGATAAGTCAATTTCGGCGGTTTTTAATTTAACTACTTCAATTGTTGCTAATGGTATATTAAGGGATAAGTATTTTAACCCTCTTGTTGCGGAATATAAAAAAAACAAACTCGGTGTAAAAAAGTGGTTGTCGTCAATTATGGACGAAGAAATGCAAATGCGTCTTGAAAATGACATCCAGTCCTCCAATATAGGGAGTATAAAAAAATATATTCCAGAGTTAAGGGCAAGTATAAAGCGAGCCACCTTTAAAAAGCAACCTTTAGAAATAATTTTAAGGAGTATATCACGATGGTATTATCGTTTGCAGCAATTTATTAATGATAGCGGTGGCGGTTTTATTTCTTTTCATGGCGCAGATGGTTCAGGTAAAACAACGGTAATAAATGAATTTATTAAGCAGTATAGTGATGTTTTTGTTATAGATAGGCAAGCAATTTCTTTACAGCATTTTCGACCACATTTTTTGCCAAATGCTAGAGCAATTGTTGCCGGTAGTAAATATGATGAATCCAAAGAAGAATACCATAATCCACATAGAGGTAAAAATAAATCCTTTTTTCCTTCATTTTTTGCACTTTGCTATTATTGCTTTGATTACATCGTTGGATATTTTTTTAGAACAAAAAAAGAAATTCTATTTCATAATACAGTAATATATGATCGTTATATCTATGATTTTCTTACTGATCCTCAAAGAATGAGTATTACACTACCTTACTTTATCAGAAAGATTTTCGTTTATGCACTACCAAGACCTTTTGTGTCATTTTATTTGGATGGTCCTGCTAAATTGATTTATTCTCGTAAAAAAGAACTAACATTGGACGCTATAACTACTCAAAATAACATATATCGCAACAAATTAGCGAAAAACAAACGGTTTGTTACTTTGGATATATTACAAAATCCTGAAGAAATTGCTACTACTGCAATTATTTCCTACATAAAGAAAACCTGTATAATTTTGATTTCGGATAATAATACTTAAATTTTAAAATACACAGGAAATGAAAAATAATTATGACAAGCCATGGATTTTAATTGCTGCTTACGATTTGAGTGCTGGTAATTCAAGCGAAGGTCATATTGCATATTCTATTCTCAATAAGTTATTAGAGAAATACCGCATCATTATGGTAACTAGATGTAATAACAAAAAGGAATTGCTTGAAAATACTGATTTCACCAATAAATATAGTAAGGTCTATTTGGTTGGCTATGATTTGCCAAGATGGGCAAGTTGGTGGAAAAAAGGTGCTAGATTCTACCGAACTTATGCTTATTTTTGGCAGATGACTTGGCCGTTTGTAGTCAAAAAACATTTGCTTCTTAAAAGGACTATAAAACTTATTCATATACTTAATTTTCACAATGATTCGATTCCATCTTTAGCTTGGATTTTAAGGAGACCCGTAATTTGGGGTCCAATCAATCATCATGAAATTGTACCACCCTGGAGGCGTACTTTTTGGCCAAAAAGCACTTCTATTAAACATGTTTTAATATTTTTTTTACGTCGCATATTGTGGCGTATAGATTTTTTTTTGAGAATTCATATATACAAAAGTGATATCATTTTATCTGCTGGAAAATGGGTAGATAATCGGCTTGGGTTAAAAAAAACAAGCAAAATAATTCACAGAAGTCAACTTGGTTTTAATCCAGGTATATTTCATATGCCTTCAAAGTTACGTAGGCTTAATCAAGAAAATAAAATCGAACTTATCATTGCTGGTCGTTTGGATTGGATCAAAGGAATTGATCTTGCGATTGAAGCACTAGCGCAACTACCCTTGTATTATTGTTTAAAAATAATCGGTAAAGGGCCTTCTGAGCAAAAACTAAGGACTCTAGCCGCTAGATTGGGGATTAAAAATCGAATTGTATTTCAACCCCCTGTCTCCCGAAATGAGTTGTCGGATATTTATGCAAATTCTGATGTTTTTTTATTTACTTCAGCTGAAGTTGCTGGGCTTGTTTGGATAGAAGCTTTGGCATGCGGACTTCCTGTTGTAGCCTTTGATGGCAATACAGAAGTTGCCGCCGCAGCTAATTATATTCCTAACATTAACCTTGCGCTTAAAGGGTGTAATCGTAAGAAGCAAATACAAAACCTAGCAAGAGCAATAACTAAAGTTTCAAAAAAATCACAAAACTCTTCTACGACAAGAGATGCATTAATATCTCATTATAGTTATGGAAGCTTAGCTGCTATTATCCTTAAAGCATATGATGAAGTTAGTAAGAATGTTAACTAAGACTATAGATCTGATTGATAAGATTGCAAATTTCTTGCTGCTCACAGAGTGTAAGGGTAAAATAAAAAAAAATAAATTTTTTGATTTTCATTAAGTTTTTTAATTCATGAAGCAGATATTTTTTATTGTGAACGGCAATAATGGCGCTAGCTATATTGTTAATACAAGCCATTGGTCTTCGATTAAGGAGTCGTTAAAATTTTATAGAGCCTATACCTTTAAAGGTAAACTTCAAAAAAGCGTCTTGACCTATTTTTTATTTGTAATCGGTAAGTTTTTTCCATCTATTTGTAAATCTAAAGATGCCATAAAAATATATTTGAAGGAAAATATAAACTCAAATATAGACTTTAATTTAGATGACAATAGTTCGATTTTAATTTCTCCAACACGAGATAAAGTTATTGTGAATCATCACGAAAAATATTTTCATAAATTCGCTTTTGGTAAGAGTTTTATAAAGGTTCAAAATGAAAGTGCCATATACAAATTATTGCAAAACTCAAAAGAATTTCAGGTAGCCAGTGTAATGGATTTAAAAATAGATGAGCAACTCAGCACTTGTAATTTTAAATTGGTAAATCCACCTGTAAACACAGGCCATAAACTTTTAGAAATTGATAATTTACCAGAGATCTTAGTTGAGTTTTTTAATTCTACCCCCCAGAAGAAAACAGTTACCCTTGTTGATTATATAGAAGACCTTTTAAAAAGGTTTTATTCTTTAAATATGGAGCCCATAACTAACTTGACAAGTTATTTGGCAAAAATTCAAAAAGAGTATGATACAGAAACCATGCCTTTGGGTTTGGCACACCGTGATTTTAAACCTTGGAACACCTTACTAAGAGATACCGCATTGATATTTGATTTTGAAGAGGCCATTATTGCTGGACCGCCTTTAGAAGATTTATTAAATTATTATATAAACCCAGTAATTCGGTATCAATCTGCACTTCAGGTTTATGATTTTCTTTATTCTAAGGAAAAACAAACAGAATATACCGCCTATCTCAAGCTTCTAAAAGTAACAGTACCGTTTGAAGTGCTTCTGGTGATTTATATGTTAGAACGCATCGTCTTTTGGACAAAAGAAAAAGAATTAGAAACAGCCATGCATTATAAAAATTTATTGAGTCCTATTTTACTAAATAGTCAACCCTAGTGAAAAAACATGTTTTTGTTCATCTTTTAAATGATTTTAGTGGTAGCCCAAAGGTCTTATCACAAGTCATTCAGGCGGTTCAGAAAAAAGGAATGGCGCTGGAACTCTATACGGGTAAAAGTGAATCGGGATTTTTATCTGGGCTAACGGCAAACCATCATCAATACTTTTATAAGCGTTCAGAGAATAAATGGATGACCTTAGTAACCTTTTTAAGTTCACAGATTATTTTGTTCTTTAAGTTGTTAAAATACATGAATCAAGATGTGGTAATCTATGTAAACACCATGTTGCCCTTTGGAGCAGCATTGGCGGGATTGGTTATGAGGAAGCCGGTAGTTTATCATATCCATGAAACCTATTTGAGCCCTCCTCTTTTAAAGCGTTTTCTGCGACTTGTTATTAGTTGGTCTGCTAAAAAAGTGATTTTTGTTTCAAAGTCTGTCTATAAGTTGGAATCGTTTAAAAATAAAGAGCAACATATAATATATAATTCTTTACCTCAGGATTTTACTGATGCTGCAAATCAAAATCGCCATGATTTACAAAATGAAGGCGTTTTTAATGTGCTGATGATTTCTTCATTGAAGACGTACAAAGGAATTAATGAGTTTGTCTCTTTGGCAAAAAGCTTTGAATCTAATTCAACAATAACATTCACTTTAGTTTTAAATGCAAGTAAAGAGGAGGTTGAAACTTATTTTAATAAATATACATTACCAACTAATATTGAATTAGTTAGTAAGCAAGTGAACGTTATAAAGTATTATCAAAAATCAAGTTTGGTCTTAAATTTATCTAAAGTAGATGAATGCGTTGAAACTTTTGGTTTAACAATACTGGAGGCCATGGCTTTTGGAATCCCTGTCATTGTGCCACCAGTTGGAGGACCATCTGAGATAGTAACAGATGGTGTTGAGGGGTATTTAATGGATTC
>TARA_B110000503_G_scaffold142861_1_pt1 | contig 13176 bp, 11 predicted proteins | sample TARA_B110000503 | Tara Oceans TARA_B110000503 (sample SAMEA4397472) | marine metagenome | biome: Polar Biome; feature: [SRF] surface water layer (ENVO:00010504); material: water (ENVO:00002006), including particulate matter (ENVO:01000060) such as... | depth 5 m | reverse complement strand
TAAGATAGTAAATGAGCATTATATAGTAGATATTGGCACTGCAAAAATTGCTAATAATCCTGAGATTTTCGACGTCGTAGTTACTTCAAATTTATTTGGAGATATTATCTCGGATGTAACTGCAGAAATTTCTGGTTCTGTAGGTTTGGCAGGTTCTGCAAATGTGGGTAAAGATTATGCAATGTTTGAAGCAATCCATGGTTCTGCGCCCGATATATCTGGTAAAAATATAGCTAATCCATCTGGATTGTTACATGGTGCAATAATGATGCTAGTGCATATTGGTCAAGGAGATATTGCAAATACTATCGAAAATGCTTGGAAAAAAACTATAGAAGATGGAGTCCATACAGTTGATATATACGATGAAAAAACATCATCAAAAAAGGTTGGAACTCAAGAGTTTGCAGAAGAAGTTGTCAAGAGGTTGGGACAAAAACCTGTTAAGCTAAAAATAGCTAGTTATAGTACTGAAAAATCTGTATCTAAAGAATTTAGCTATGAAATAGATAATTCTGAAGTTAAAACTTTGGTAGGTGTCGATATATTCATTGATATGCATGTTAACTCTGTAGATAAAGTGGCTGATAAGATTAATAAAATTGATGCTGGCAGTATGATTTTAAAAACAATTGCATGTAAAGGTTTAAAATTATGGCCACATGATGATGCTTATTTTATGGATTCAGATCATTGGTGTTGTCGTTTTATGCCAGACGCTGGGACAATTACTCATACACAAATATCAGCCTTATTAGAAAAACTATCTACTGCTAATATTGATTTTATTAAAGTCGAAAATTTGTACGAATTTAATGGAAAAAGAGGTTATTCTTTGGCACAAGGGGAATGATCATGTTATGTTGTATAGGCACTGTTCATTTTATTGGTTTTTTAATTCTGTGATTTCTTGTTTCAGTTTTAGTACTAATTTTTGTAGTTGTTCGTATTCTTCGCGGGTCACATACTGACCCTTTACGATGTTTTTCTCTATATAATTTGCACTAGCTTCTTTCATAATTTTTTTAGACTGGCGAGCTATTTTGTTAGCTCCTGCTAATATTTTAATAATGTTTTGTTGGGTCATGATAAACCTATATTTTTATAATAATTTTAATAGAAAGGGCATGTAATCCGCTAGAAAATTCGTCTTTTAGTAGGTTATTTATAATTCTATGTTGTTTTATTTTACTTAAATTATCAAGTTTTATAGCAGAGATTTGTATAGTAAAATGCGTTTCCCCATCGTTGTTAGGATTGCCAGCATGTCCAGCATGGGCTGAACTATTATCGATCACTTTAAGAATATGTGGATTTAGTACACTTAGCTTTTCTTCAATAATTTTTTTTCTGGTCATAAAATTGTTTAGGGTTTTAAAATATTAAAATTATTGCTATCATATAATTGATATTTTTATAAGTAGAGTATAAGAAGTTATGGTAAGAAATGCAAGGATCATGTCTAGTTTACAGCAGGTGATGGATAAGATGAAAACTGGTCTCTTGCTATCGGTAAATATTTTGAATCAGGATGAATTAAATATTATGATTGAAGATACTAGCGCTATTATGGATAAGTTTTTTATTATAGTTCGCACAGCTTCTGAGGAATCAGGTGGTTATATTGTATTGAAAACTCCTGATCCTACCATAATATATATTATTCTTCCAGAGGATGCTAGCGCTGCGTCGAGACTGGCTTATACTATTAATTCTCAGGTTCAATTATATTTTGATGAAGAATTTCCTGAAAGTTATCTAAAATGTTTAGTTGGTAGCATTAAATTCTTTCCGGAATTAAATTTGAAGGCAGATAAATTATTATCCATGTTGGCTTATGGTATATTATCTTCTCGAGATAGTAGTTATTATTACTCACATAATGACAACCCAATAAATATTGAGATAGTAAGAGAGTGTAATATAAAATTAAATTTATTAAGAATCTCGTTGTTTAATAAGAAAGCAAAATTTGTATATCAACCTATTATTGATCGCCAATCAGGTAATATAGAATATTATGAATGTTTATTACGCGTAACAGATAAACACAATAATTTAATTCCTGTTGGAGCGGTAATTGAAGATGCAGAGAAAAAAGGATTAATTAATGTTATTGATTTTACGGTAGTAGAGATGGCAATTAAAGAGCTGGAAAGAGATAAAGAAATAAAATTATCGGTAAATATCTCAAATATTGGTGTTTTAAATAATCGGTTGCTCAAGAGAATAGAGATCTTACTAACAAAATATAATGTTGCTAATAGGTTAATTATAGAGATCACAGAGACCGCATTGAATCGTGATTTTAACACAACTAAAAAATTTATAGATACATTACATAAATATGGATGCAAATTTGCTTTAGATGATTTTGGATCAGGTTTCACGTCTTTTAAGCAACTTTTAAATTTACCTATTGATATTATTAAAATTGATGGTAGTTATATACGTGATATATTAAGCAATAATCATAGTAAATTTTTTGTAGAAGCTTTAATTGGTTTAGCAAAAGATCTTGGCATCAAGACGGTGGCCGAATTTGTAGAAAACGGAGAAATTGCTAGATTTTTGGTTGATATTAAGATTGACAGTATGCAGGGTGATTTCTTTTTACCGGCGTCTGAAAATCGTGTTCATTATTAATAGGATATAATTACCAATGAGTTTTAAAACTTACTTAGAAGCTTTAAATGCTGAAATAGATGATATTAAGCCGATCAAAATATCTGGCAGAGTAGTGTCAGTAAAGGGTTTAGTAATAGAGTGCCGTGGCATTAATGAATTTGTTTCGATTGGTTCTCGTTGTCGAATTAATAACGCAATTCGCAAATCGCAAATATTATGTGAAGTGGTAGGATTCGAAAATGAATCCGTATTATTAATGCCATTTGATGATACAGAGGGTATAGGTTCTGGAGCAGAAGTAGAAGTTTATCAGCATGAAAATACTATACATCCAGATGAAAGTTGGTTGGGTAGGATAATAAATGCATTTGGTGAGCCAGTGGATGATAAAGGTCCAATGAAGTCAGGAGAGAAAAGTTATTTGCTTAAAACAAATCCTCCACCAGCCAATAAAAGAAAGCGTATAGGTGGTAAAATTGACCTTGGAGTAAAAGCTATAGATGCCTTTACTAGTTGTTGTTTTGGACAAAGAATGGGAATTTTTGCTGGAAGTGGTGTTGGTAAATCTGTGTTAATTTCTATGCTTACGAAATACGCTAACACTGATGTTAAAGTAATAGGATTAATTGGAGAACGTGGCCGCGAAGCGAAAGAATTTATAGAGGAATATTTAGGACCAGAAGGTTTAAAAAAAGCTGTAGTAATAATGGCAACTGGTGATGAGTCGGCCCTACTCCGTAAACGCGCAGCTTATGTTACGATGGCAGTGGCTGAGTATTTTCGTGATCAAGGTAAAGAAGTTCTGTGCATAATGGATTCAGTAACACGCTTTGCCATGGCGCAAAGAGAAATTGGTTTAGCAGTAGGTGAGCCCCCAACTGCTAAAGGCTATCCTCCATCTGTATTTAGTGAGTTACCAAAAATCCTTGAGCGAGCAGGACCAGGGGTTGATTCTGCTAATATCACGGGTTTATTTACAGTTCTTGTGGAAGGCGATGATCAAAATGAGCCAATTAGTGATGCTGTACGTGGTATATTAGATGGTCATATTATTCTAGATAGAGCTATTGCTGAGCGTGGTAGATTCCCGGCTGTAGATATTCTTAGAAGCGTATCTAGAGCAATGCCTAAATGTAATAATGATTTAGAAAATAGACAAATTAGTTACGCGAGAAAAATGCTAGCTATTTACCAAGATATGTCTGAAATGATAAGACTTGGCGCATATAAAAAAGGTACTGATCCAGATGTGGATCTATCAATTGGTTATTTTAATAAAATTGAAACCTTTCTTAATCAGCGTCCAGAAGAAAGTTGTTCTATGGATAGTACTTATAAAAAATTAGGTGAAATATTAGGTATAACGGAGTAATATAGTCGTTATGAAAACACTTAAAACTCTTATAAAACTCAATAAAAATAAGTTAGATGTTATCCTCAAAAAGCTAGAGTATAATGAGTCCGAAAGAGCAAGGCTTGAACAAAAGAAACAAGGTTTAGAAGACAAAACTGAAAATGAAATAAAAAAACATTCAGGCACACAATATGCATATATGCTTGATCGCTATATGCAATCTTCCAAAAAAATGATAAAGCGTGTTGAAGCACAAATTCAACAGCATGTATTAGACATTGAAACCTTAAGACACAATCTAAGTAAACAATATGCAGAGCTTAAGAAATTTGAAATTGCTTTAGAGCGACAAGAACAACTAGAATTAGAGAAACAGAAAAAAATAGATGCAAAAAATTTAGATGAATTTAGCACTAATAAATTTATTTATACTAAATTAAAAAGATAGTTTATAACTTTAAATTGATAGACCATTAATAATTATAAATTAGTACAAAATCAAGTAATAGAAAACCATGAAAAAATTATCTTTTCAAGAATTAATATTAGAGTTGCAGAGATATTGGCAGGATTATGGCTGCGCAATATTGCAGCCTTATGATATTGAAGTTGGTGCTGGTACTTTTCATCCAGCAACAGTTCTGCGCTCGCTTGGGGATAAGCCATGGAATGTTGCTTATGTTCAACCATCTAGAAGACCTACCGATAGTAGGTATGCCGAGCATCCAAATCGAATGCAGCATTATTATCAATTTCAAGTAATTCTCAAACCATCTCCAGATAACATGCAAGAGTTATATTTAAAAAGCCTAGAACATCTTGGGATTGATATAAAAAAACATGATATACGCTTTGTTGAAGATGATTGGGAATCTCCAACGCTTGGAGCGTCTGGTTTGGGGTGGGAAGTATGGTGCAATGGCATGGAAGTATCGCAATTTACTTACATGCAGCAAATTGGTGGTATTGATTGTCGTCCAGTAGCTGGTGAAATCACTTACGGTCTTGAGCGTCTGGCTTTATATATTCAGGGGGTTGATGCTGTTAAAAATTTAGATTGGAACGGACAATTAGGAGAAAAAGCTTTAACTTATGGCGAAGTTGATTTTGCTGCTGAAAAACAATTTTCCAAATTTAATTTGGAAGTTGCAGATACTGAAATACTTTTAAGGCATTTCGAAGATGCTGAGACGCAGTGTATAGCTTTGATTCATGAAGATCTTCCTATGCCAGCCTATGATTATTGTATAAAAGCCAGTCATTTATTCAATTTACTTTGCGCAAGGGGGGTAGTGAGTGTTACTGAACGGGCGGCATATATAAGTCGGGTACGTAATTTAGCAAAATTATCGTGTGAAAAATGGATGGAGAAGCGTAATTTATGAGTGAGTTATTATTAGAGTTATGTTCTGGAGAAATACCAGCTATGATGCAGCAAAAAGCTGCAATAGCGTATAAAGATATCTTTACAAAATATTTTACAGATAATGCAATAAATTTTGATCAAATAGATGTATATATTGGACCAAGACGTTTAACAATTCATATAACTGGCGTAGCAACGCAGTTAGCAGCTAGTTCTAAGGAATTAAAGGGTCCAAAAGTTTCGTCTCCACAAGGGGCTATAGATGGGTTTTGCCGTTCTAATAATATAATTCCTAAAGATTTGAAGCGTACAGAAATTAAAGGTATAGAATTATATGTTTATGAACAAAAAACTCCTAAGCGGAATACAAAAGATATTTTACTAGATAGTTTGCATGTACCGATCTCTGAATATGTCTGGCCAAAGTCAATGTATTGGGGGCGTTATAAGATGAAATGGGTGCGTCCATTGCAAAATATTTTATGTATTTTTGATTCCCAAACTATCCCATTTGAATTTGGGCATCTGACTGCTAATAATCAATGTTATGGTCATAGATTCATGGCACCAGAGGTGCATGAGGTTAGTAGTTTTGCCGAGTATAAAAGAATATTGGAAGATAATTTTGTAATTTTAGATTCTATGGATAGAAAGAAATATATCCAAAGTGAGTTAGAAAAAGAAGCAAAAAAACTAGGGCTAATAATAAAAGACGATCCTGTATTACTCGAGGAAGTGGTTGGACTCGTTGAGTATCCACAAATTTTGGTAGGAAAAATTGATAAACAATTTTTATCGGTGCCAAGTGAAATTTTGGTTAATGCTATGCGCATTCATCAGAAATATTTTAGCTTGTTTGATCAAGAGGGTAACTTTGCTCCATATTTTCTTTTTGTTTCTAATATTGTATCAACAGATAAAGATGTTGTTGTTTCTGGTAACGAAAAAGTTTTGTCTGCAAGGTTAGCTGATGCATTATATTTTTATAATCAGGATTTAAAAACATCCCTGCAAGATAAATCACAGCGTTTGGACAAAGTAATATTCCATGCAAAAATTGGTAGTGTTAGAGAGAAAACTTTGCGTCTTGCGGAGATTGTAAAATTTATAGATCCCAGTAATAAGCATGTAGTGCAGGCTGCGCTTTTGTGTAAGAGTGATATTGTATCAGAAATTGTCGATGAATTTCCAACCTTACAAGGTATTATGGGCTATTATTATGCAAAGGCAGAATCGTTGGATAGCGAAGTAGCTATTGCAATTCGAGATCATTATAAGCCACAAGGTCCTGCTGATCATTGCCCGTCTAATAGTGCTGCAATATTGGCTTTGGCAGATAAAATGGATAGTCTTTGTGGTCTAATGTTAGCTGGTGAAAAACCAAGCGGTTCAAAAGATCCATTCGCACTTAGAAGACAAGCTTTGGGAATAATTCGTATTATTTTAGAAAATAAATTGTCTATGAATTTATTAGACTTAGTTGTTTTTGCAGCTAATGAATTTAAGGATAAACTAGAAGTTAGTGATACGCTAAAACAACAAATTATTAGTTTTTTGGAAGAGCGTTTGAAATATTTTTTCAAAGATCAATATGAAGTTAATGTAATAGCCTCTGTGCTTGACTTAAATATAGAGTCAAATTTAATTGAAGTTCAGAGTAAATTGCAAGCCATTAAGGAGTTCTTATCTAGTTCTAATGGTTATGATTTGTTGATTGCTTATAAAAGAGCTAGTAATATTTTAGGAACAACGACATTACAAGGAAAGATTGATGAATCCGCTTTTGTATCTGCTAATGAAATAGCCTTATTTTCCATTATTAATAGTTGTGATAGCAAAATTATAGAGTCTATTGCAGCTAAGAATTATACTAAAAGCTTGCAGTTATTAGCTAGTATGCGAGACCCAATATCGAAATTTTTTGATAATGTTATGGTTAAAGATAAGGATATTATTATTGCTAATAACCGTATGTTGTTATTAGCAAGTGTTAAACAGGTTTTTGATAAAATAGCTAATTTTGATAAGCTTTAATGAATGATATAAAACAGGCATCGCAAATTATTAAGTCCGGCGGACTAGTAGCTTTTCCAACTGAAACAGTTTATGGACTTGGCGCTGATGCACGTAATCAATCTGCATGTCTTAATATTTTTCGTAAAAAAGGTCGACCAAGTAATAATCCATTAATTATACACGTAGCATCTGTTGAAGAAGCTTTTTTACTAGCAGATTTTAATGATGATGCGCTATTATTGGTAAAGTTTTGGCCAGGTCCACTTTCTCTAGTACTGCCTAGAAAAGAAAGTGCGCAGCTTGCAGAGAGTGTTAGTGCTGGCCTTAGCACTATTGCAATTCGTGTACCATCTGATCCTATTGCTTTGCAGTTGTTAGAAGCAAGTGCATGCCCAATAGCTGCACCAAGTGCTAATAAATCTGGGCGTTTAAGCTCTACTTCATATCAGCATGTAAAACAAAATTTTGCAGATGCAATATTTATTTTAGAGTCTAATAGTAAATCTAGTTATGGTTTAGAATCAACTATAGTAGATTTAACAACATCCGTTCCTACTATTTTGCGATATGGTTTTATTACTCCAGATGTTATTGAATCTGCACTTGGTAAGAAAATTACCATTGCCTCTAAGTTATCTTTGGTAAAAGCGCCAGGTATGTTACATGGTCATTATTCTCCTCGCACCAAATTAAGGATAAATGCAACGGAGCTATATAATAATGAGGTGGGTTTAAATTTTGCAAATAGCCAGCTCAAGGGGAATGGATCTCTGAACTTAAGTGTTAGGGGTGATTTAACCGAGGCTGCAGCAAATTTATTTGCATATCTTCATGAATTAGATGAGTTTGCGCTATCTCGTGATATAAAAACTATTGCAGTATCTTCTATACCTAATAAATCAATAGGTTTAGCAATTAATGATCGTTTAAATAGAGCAGCAGAATAAAGCGATGCATATCTATGCATCGCTAAAAATATGGGCGTTTGGTTTGAAATTATCAAATTCTAAAAATTTATTTTTTCCAAGTTTGCTTAAAGGTACGTTGTCCATAATAGAAGCTGATAATACCTGCAAAGATTGCTTGGTCATCAATATTCCAGATTATTTCCAAATGTTCAATAATATGAGCACTGGCTGATATTGCCTGATATTGTAAATATTTTATGCTCATATACATAATAAAAAAACTATAGGCTAAGATAGGTCGTACAGTGCCGTTCAGAGAATCAACCCATTTAACATTGGTTTGGTAGGTTGAATATAGCGATGCATTTTCAAGTATATCTCGAGATATATGAATCTCTTCTAAGCTTTTGGCTGCATTTGTAGCGTTATATTCTATTTGTTTATTTAGTATGTTTAGCTCATGTTTTTTATCGTTTACATCTTTAAAATATTTTATAATTTCTGGTATAATAGAACTTATAAATCCTGCAATAGAGGCTAATAGTGTAATCATAATTTTTCTTATATTTAGAATTGAAAATTTTGTGCAGTTATTGTACCTAAGAAATGTGTTGTTTTAGGCAAGCGATATAATTTAATGATATCAGTAGCATTTGGAGTTTGCGTTATTTTATGCGATATCTTATTCTGCCATAGAATATTGTCTGTCCAGATAAGGTTTTTCGATGCGTTGTAACATTGTTTAATTATAATAGTGATTTCGGGTATTGTCACTTGCTCAAAGTTTAGGGTTGTGTCATTGTTTAAATATAAATAGAGGTGTTGTATATGATTTGGGACATTAAATATATCATCTATTGTAGTAAAATCATTATTTCCAGAGGAATTTAATTGAATATCTTCCCACGTATCACCGTTATACAATACAAAATTACGATTCTCTAGTAAGAAAAACAAAGCTCCTTTTTGTGGTATAAAATAAGTTATTCCTTTTGATTCGTGGGCTTTATAACATATATGATTTTTATAACCACCAATGGTAATAATATATTTTTCACCAGCAGCTAAATTCTCTGGTACATTATCTATGAATCCATTCAGCGCAATACCAAGAAAATTATCTATAGTTAGTAGTGATTCATTAAACACTACATCTTTATTGACTTGATTTGGCACCATTAGGTTCATATTAAAATTAGTTGTGTTCATTTTTTGCTCTTCTTTAAATTAGTTAGGCATAAGTCAATATACTAATTTGATAATCATCACTAAGTGCAAATTCACTAATATCTATTATCATTTCATTCTTACTTGTGATGAGCTCGTGAATTTGTCCTTTATCATTTATTAAGATAGTAAATTTAATATTTGTTTGATTTTCATTTATAGACCAGTCACTACTTGTTTTTAAACGCGTAACCCATCTAAGCTCTAGTTGATTATTATTAATAGAATGCCAAGTTATATAGGGCTCTATTGATAAATTGGCTTTATTTGTATAAGTTATTGACTTTTCAATCATTGCTGCTTTAAGCAATAATTGTTGACCCATTAATTTTTCGGATACTGGAATAATATTTGCACCTGAGTTTATAATTACAAAATCTTCGTTAAGGCTATGTTGGTTTATGAAGCGTTCTGTTCCCATCTCACCACGTGTAATAAGTGAAATTTGATATAACTCGTCTTGTAATTTTTCTAATTTCTGGAATTGTATTAGCTCTTCTCCGACCATGGCTAATTGCCAATCATTAGATATATATTGCTCTAATTTCTGACCTTTAATAAGTAAGGTGCTTATATTATCGACCATGAATATATTTGCCATAGGTGATTCTTCAAAAGCAATAACGCTAGCAACCGAATATGAAGGACTAAGAGTTGATATACGATTCCATTTATTACTAGAGTCACTCACTAGATGAGCAAATAGAGTAGCAGATGCATTATGGCGTAAATATACAGCCAAGAAGGGTGTCTGTGTGTCCAAAAGTGCAAATGGCATATCTAATATTACTAGCGAACTATCAACATTATCATGTTTTATTTTTAATTGATTTTTGGCTGTAGGTATACTGAAATAGCTTCGCCTATCGTCAATTATTCCTACTATTATAAGTTTATTTTGATCTATTTGAGTACTTATTATTCGAATTGAATATTGTTTATGTGTATGTTGTACTATTAAAAAGTCAGCAGGTTTTAGCTGAACGATATTGGCATTAATAATGAATTTGATGATTCTGTCTTCAATTGCAGCGTTCTTGAGTATTAATTTACCAATATTCTTGGCTTCATCTTCAGTTAGTACAATAGGCAGACGGATTAGGGCTTTATTGATATAGGAATTTGTTTCATTATTAATATATGTATAAGCAGAGTTAAATTCATTATGATTATTTATAAAGTGTAAATTAATGGCGCTTAAGGTGCATTCTTGAGGAATTTCTACTTCTTCTATAAAATTATTGTCTGAAATTTTTATACAAGATGTAGAATTTATGCTAATACACGGTTTATATCCTCTTTTTTCAAAAGAAATTATTTCACCATTATTGGCACAAATATCAAAGAAATATGCAGACCTTAAGGTATTAATAGCATTCATAGCAGTAATTTGGTTGCTAAGTACAAATCCTTCAACGGCCTCATCAACACTACTAACATCAACATTAATAGTGTTGATTCCACATCGATATGATATTTCTAGAAGTATAGAAGAAAGGCTACTTGCACCGAATTTATTATTTACCCAATGACCTTTTTCCCATAAATTTCCATCTTTCCAGAAATTCATGTGTGGCCAAGCGGGGTAGGGGCGTGCATCCCATGTCCATAGAAACATTTCGCCTATATATTCTTGAGTTTTCCAATATTCAATGAAGGCTCGAATAGCTTTTCTTTGAATAGCAAAATCAATGGCGCCATTAGAGTATCTTGGAACACCACCATCTATACATTTTGGATCAAAGAAAATGTTAGGCTGATTTGAGGCTTTGTTAATTGAGGGAAAGCCAAATTCAGTAAACCAAATAGGCTTAGAGCGTGGTTGCCACTCGGTAGTTTTTCCGTTGGGATTTTTATGTTTATTTTCCCACCAATAACGTAGATTTTTCCATGCATATTCTGGCTTTAGAGGATGTTGAGAATTATCTTTATAGTCAACATAATAATCGTAACCTTCACCACTAGCCCAACCATTATACATTTCTTCTGGAGTGATTACAGAAGAAATAGTTTTAGTAACTGGGAAATATGCATCAATTCCAATAAAATCTATATCAGACGATGCCCATAATGGATCTAGATTATACCACCCTCCTTCAGTGTGATGATATTCTGACCAATCAGCGGCATAAGTAACTAGTATATTTGGCCCAACTATTTGTTTTACTAAATGCGCTAGTTTAATGAGTTCATCGATTGCTGGAAAATTATCACCATTACGGATTTTGGTAAGACCAATTAATTCTGAGCCGATTACAAAAGCATTCACATGATCTTTGACAAGGTTAGCATAATGTAGAATAAAATCATTATATCCATGCTTTTTCTGGAAAAAGTTAGTAATATATTGTGGATCAGTAGTAAGGCGTCCACGCCAGGGTTTTTTTTGTACGTCGAGAAAAAACATAGGATAAAACATAATATTTAATTTTCGTTTTTTGATCTCTGTTAGGTAACGAACCACGCTTGCATCATTCACACTACCGCCATATAGGGGGTTATTAAAATTATCCTTAGTGATTTCATAAGCAGTATTACGGTTATATCCGCCGACCAGCCATTCTTCGCTATATGATAAATTAACATCCTTAAATTCCACGGCTGGTTTTATGGTGCAATCTCTTGCATTTATGTTATTACCAAACCAACAAACTACAGGTGATATCCATTCAATATTTTGACAAGTTATTTGTAGTTGATTTAGGCTATGTATGCTATTAGCTATATTATAGTGATTATGCGAATTTAGAATTGTTGTTGACATCACGGCGCTAGATGGTAGTAAAACAGATTTTTTTTGAATTATTGTATCATAAACATATTCTCCAGATCCAGGGATCATGACCATTGCCTTTACTAAATCTTCAACAGAATTTTCTTGGTTTATATTTGCTTTCCTAGTTATTTCAAATGATAAATTTGGAATCATATCATTAAAATCGGCCAGTGGTAATCTTTCAAAAACAATATATGCAAGCCCACGATAGGCGGGTGCAGAATCTTCAGATAAGCTAGCAATTAGTGGGTCTGCTATTTGTTCTTCATCACCTTTATATAATCTAAAATTATATTCCCCAAGATTGATTACTTGATCATTAAACCATACACGTCCAATTTCAGTTATTTCTCCTTCGCATAGTGCCATAGCAAAATTAGCATAATATTCTAATGCTATAGAGTTTTTGTTTACAGTTAAATTTTGATTTTTAAAATGTTGTTTAGTAATGCTTGTGTTACATTCAGAACGTACATTACCTGCCCAAATAATTTGACCAGGTACACGCATCCTACCAAATATCAATGGAATGGGTGTACCATATTCCGCTTTTGATATATGGAAACCATCTTTTATATTGGTGAATCTATAAGTGTTGTTAGTGCGATGAAACATTTTATGTTCTAGATAGTTACCAATCATACGCCCACCATAGCGTCCAATAGTAGATAATATCCCGCCACCAAAACATTTGCCGAGACTGCCGCCAATACTGGATAAAAAGCTTCCTATCATAAATTCTCGCTGATAATTATTAATCGTATACGGTAGCATTGAATAAGAGCTGGACTAAGCGGCAAGCTGGTAATATGATTATGTTATAAATTCATAAAAATTATATACATGATAGTTAAAACTAGATTTGCTCCATCACCAACCGGATATTTGCATATAGGCGGAG
>TARA_B110000503_G_scaffold31054_1_pt1 | contig 13181 bp, 12 predicted proteins | sample TARA_B110000503 | Tara Oceans TARA_B110000503 (sample SAMEA4397472) | marine metagenome | biome: Polar Biome; feature: [SRF] surface water layer (ENVO:00010504); material: water (ENVO:00002006), including particulate matter (ENVO:01000060) such as... | depth 5 m | reverse complement strand
TAGAGGGCACCACCGCTCGAGCGGTTTCGCCATTGGGCGAGAGGATCTAATTCTTAGCTAGAGCAACGGGTCCGGTTGTCCCGCGAACTATGAGCCTTGAGGCGACCAGATCGTGCTGAGATTTCTTGGTGGGATTATCCAGACGCTCCAATAGTCGCCGTGCTGCCAAGCGACCAAGATCGCCCAAAGGTTGGGCCACAGTGGTGAGGTTAACGCTTCGGAGCCCCGCGAGCCGGATGCCGTCATACCCGATCACGGAAATATCACCGGGCACCTCGAGGCCTTCCTCTTCAACCGCCGCAATCGCTCCCATCGCTCCGATGTCATTGGCAACAAAGAAAGCCGTGGGCGAAAGGCCTAGCCCTTGTTTCGCGGCTGAATACCCCGCGGTATCGGTAAGCCCGCCCGAAACAATCTGGGCAAACTGCGAGAGGCCATGCTCTGCCATCGCCTCGGTGTAACCCTGGGAGCGAGAGTGCGACACAGGGTTGTCTCCCCCGCTGAGACAAACAATACGAGAGTGCCCCAAGCTCACCAGATGGTCCACGGCCAACTTGGCACCGGCGACGTCATCGTTGCAGACCATGTCCATCCGGGGCAAGGAAATGTCATCGCGAGTGACCGTCACGGTGGGAACATCCGCGGCAATTTCTCGAAGCATCGTGGCGGTTAGTCGATGAGAAATAAGGATGAGGCCTTCGATCTGGAACTGCTGAAGGGTCTCAATATCTGCTCTCTCCAAGGACGGGTCATCGCCACCAGTGACCAACATGGTGGTGAAACCGTGCTGGCGCACCTCAGTCTGGACGCCGTCGAGAATTTCAGCGAAGACCGGGTTGTGCAGATCAAGAACCAGCACACCGAGGGTGCGGCTTTTGTTGACAGCGAGACTCCTCGCCGCAGCATTGGGTCGATATCCCAGCTCCTCCACTGCCTGGAGAATTCTCTTCTTACTTCGCTCACTGACTTTGGGGGAGCCAGAAAGCGCCAGAGACACCAAAGACTTCGATACCCCAGCAAGCGAGGCCACATCGAGAATGGTGGGGCGCGAAGCAGGCATGGGGCTAGGAAATATCGGCTACTGTCACAGCCGCCTTGGTGCGAATAGATTCCTCGCAGGCGATGGCGACCCGCAGGCTCTCGAGAGCCGACTCGGGCGGCGTGGGGTTGTCGATTTCCCCCAGTGCGCACGAAATGAATGCCCGGGTCTCCTGCAAAAATGCCTGTCGAAAGCGGTCAACAAAACCGGTGTACGGGTTGGCGTTGAGAGCTAGGTCGCCTTCGATGGTACGCAAGGGCGTGCGGGTATTAAGGCCTGCCGACACTGAATCCTGTGATCCAAAAACTTCCAAGCGCACGTCATGCCCGAGTGCGTCATGCCGGGCTCCCGTAATGACCACCTGAACCCCGCTCACGGTGGTGGCCGAAATTGCGGACACGTCAGCGTCATCAAAGTGGGCATAGTCCTGGTATTCGCGAACCGCCTTCGTAGCGTAAACGGTGGCCACCTCGCTGCCGGTAAGCCAGCGAATCAAATCAAAATCATGCACATGCAGGTCCCGGAAAATTCCTCCGCTGCCCCCGATGAATTCTTTCTGGTTAGGGGTGTGGTCTCGTGCGGCCATAGAGAGCGAATAGAGATTTCCTAAGCGTCCCGACTCAATAGTCTCGCGGACCCCGCGGATGGCTTCATCGAATCTGCGCTGGAAGCCTATTTGAAGCACTGACCCGCTGCGAGCAGCCAGCTCGATAACAGCTTCAGTATCCTGGAGGGTTAAGGCAATGGGCTTCTCACACAGGACCGGAATGCCGTGTGGCAGCACACCGCTGAGAATATGCTCGTGGGCGTCCGTTCCCACCGCAACGACCACGGCATCGGCTACCGGCTTAGTCGCTTGATCCCATGGCAACACGCTTGCACCCCAGAGCTTCGCCAAATCTGTTGATCGCTGCTGGTTGCGATTAGTCACCAAAACTTCGCTGACTCGTGAATCTGAGACTAGGTCCTCAACTCTGATGGCGCCCATGCGCCCGGCCCCCACGACTAGTACCCGCATTATTTCCCCTCACGTTTGCACATCAGTGTGTTGCGTGCCGGTATTCAGTCTGCCATAATAATTGGAACGTTCCAACGAAGGGGTTCAAGTGTCGGATTTTCTCTCCCGTGTCGCCTCCGCGCCTATCTCTTGGGGAATCTGCGAAGTACCCGGTTGGGGTGCCATGCTGCCTACCCCGCGCGTCTTACGCGAAATGTCTAGCCTTGGCTTTACGGCCACAGAACTTGGCGCCCCCGGCTTCCTTCCGGCTTCGGCCGAAGGCGTCAAGCAGGAGCTTTCCGCCTTTGGAATGTCCCTGCTAGGGGGATTCATTCCTGTGGTCTTACACGATCCACAACAACGAGTGGCCACCATTGAGGGTGTTCGCACCACTGCCAAACTTTTTCAGGATGCTGGCGCCACCAAGTTCATTTCCTCGGCAGTTGTCGACATGGATTGGTCTCACCCCGAGGCGCTCACCAAAGCGGAGACCACGCACATGGCAGAAATGTTCGCCATCATCGATGACATCTGTGCCGAGCACGGCTTGGAGCAGGTGCTCCACCCTCATGTGCAAACCCTGGTTGAAACCAAGGACGACATCTCACGAGTCTTGGACTCGTGTGATGTGCACTTCTGCCTCGACACCGGCCACATGGCTTTTGGCGGCCAAGACCCTGTTGCCTTCGCCTCCGAGGCAATGGACCGAGTGGGGCACGTTCACCTCAAAGACATTCGACTCGACATGGTGCAACCCGTCCTGCGCCGCGAAGTTTCTTTGATGGCGGCGACCCAGGCAGGAATCTTCACTCCACTGGGTCAGGGTGATGTGGACATTCTCGGTGTTGTGCAGACTCTCGAAGCTGCGGGATATGACGGTTGGTATGTGATCGAGCAGGACACTGCGATCACCGATGGTTTGCCCGGTGAAGGCGAAGGGCCACTCCACCAGGTCACTACCTCAATGCAGTATTTGGTGGAAAAGGTTGCCCCCACCCTGGATGCATCAAGCGCATGATCCCCGATGTCCTCAGCGTTGGTCGGATTAGTGTCGACCTTTATGCCCAAGAACCCAACGTTGGTTTTGACGCTCAACAAAGTTTTTATAAGTCTGTGGGCGGTAGCCCCACCAATGTTGCGGTAGCGGTGGCCCAACTCGGACACTCCGTACTATTAGCAACCAAAGTCGGCGAGGACGCTTTTGGGCAATATGTCACTTCTCGCCTCGAGGGCTGGGGAGTAGACACTACCTATGTGAGTGTCGCACCGGGCACCCAAACTCCGCTTGCGTTCGCCGCTCTCACACCACCGGAAACACCAACTGTGGTGTTCTACCGGGGTATCCAAGCACCCGATACCACCCTGGAACCAACACACGTGCCCGAAGAGACTGTGCGCGAAGCCCGGGTGTTGTGGATTAGCCAGGGCGCTCTTGCCCAGGGCTCCACCGCAGAAACTTGCCTATCTTGGATGGCTCTGCGCTCCAAAGACCAGCACACCATTCTTGATCTGGACTACCGAGCTTCGCTATGGCCAGGCCTAAGCGAGGCTCGCAGCATGGCCAAGCGCGCCATAGCCCTGGCAACCGTTGTGGTGGGCAACGCTGAAGAATACGAAGTGGCGCTGGGAACGAGTGAACCCGACGCGGCAGCTAACGCGCTCTTAGAGGCAGGGGTCTCCCTCGCCATCATCAAAATGGGGGCTGGCGGAGCAATGCTTGCCACCAAGGACGAACGCGTCATTGTTGCTCCCACCCCCATCGATGTGGTGTGCGGGCTGGGCGCAGGCGACGCTTTCGGTGGGGCTCTCTGCCACGGACTGCTAGAGCAGCTAAGCCTGGATGAGATGGGGCGCTTGGCCAATGTGGCGGGCGCGCACGTCGCCACCCAGCTAACCTGTGCCGATGCGATGCCCACGCGGGCCGAGCTTTGGGAAATGATGGGGGAAGCAGCATGAGCGTGACACCAGAGGCATATCAAGAACTTCTGAATGCCAGAGTTTTCACCCCCGAAGCATTCGCCACAGCACTTCTTGGGCGTAAGCGGCGCACCCCCCAGGGTGTCGATGGAAAGCTTTTGCTCATTGCGGCTGATCACACATCCCGAGGAAAGCTTTCCCTGGGCGGGGATCGCCTTGCGATGTCGGATCGCCACACTCTGCTAGATCGAATTTCTCGAGCCCTGGCCTCCCCCGAAGTAGATGGGGTGCTAGCCAGCGCAGATGTCCTAGAAGAGCTCGCCTTTTTAGGCCTGCTGGATAACAAGCTAGCTATTGGCACGATGAATCGCGGGGGCCTCATCGGTGCAACCTGGGAGCTCGATGACCGGGTCACCGCCTATGACGTCGATCACATCGAATCGATGGGGCTTGATGGCGGGAAAACCTTGCTTCGGATCGACTACCAAGACCCGAATGTTGCCCGAACCATTGAAACTGTGGCTGCTATCACCACCGCGTTGGCCGATCGAAAACTCTTGTCGATGATCGAACCTTTGCCGTACATCAAGGATTCAGAAGGCCTCGCCATCCTCGACCCTTCTGATGACGCCCTGACCACCGTCGTTGCCATTGCCTCCGGTCTGGGCTCCTCCTCTGCTTTCACATGGTTGAAAGTTCCCGCCAGTGAACGCATGGCACAGGTTGCTGGCGCAACAAGTTTGCCCGTGCTTATGCTCGGTGGCGACCCCAGCCTCGGCGTGGACTCGATTTTTGATCGGTGGGAGAAGGGCATGAAAGTTCCCAATGTTCGCGGCTTGCTGGCTGGTCGAACCCTGCTTTACCCAACCGATGGCAACGTCGAAGGTGCCATCACACGCGCAGCCTCGATTGTTAGACCCGAACACTCTGGCACGAACAGTAGATCCGAATAATCCCTCACAATCCACAACAAGATCGCTAGTTGGCCTAACGCACGACCTCTAGCTCCAGAAAGGTTACTCAACCATGAACAAACCCCTCGGTGTCGCTGTCCTCGGCTTGGGCTGGATGGGCCAGGTACACAGCCGTGCCATGCTCCGCATGCCCTCACTTTTTCCCGACCGCTCGTTTGACCCCATCCTTGTGGTCTGTGCTGACACGGAAGAGGAGCGTCGTGACCGCGCTGTCAACGATTTTGGCTTCCAAAGGGCTGTTGCCGACTGGCGCGAGGCTGTCGAGGCTGATGACGTCGACATTGTTTGGGTGACAGCACCCAACATGCTTCACGTACCCATGATTGAGGCAGCTGCCGCGGCCGGAAAAGCGGTCTTTAGCGAGAAGCCCATCGGCGGCAAGCCCGAGCAGACAGTGGCCGCTTTTCAGGCAGCGAAAAAAGCTGGTGTCCGCACCGGTGTGGGATATAACTATCTATGGGCGCCCTTGGTGCTCCACGCGCGCGAACTTATTGCTTCTGGGGCACTCGGTGAAATCACCCACTACCGTGGCCGTTTCCTCTCCATGTATGGCAGCGACGAGATGGGCCTGCTCACCTGGAGATTTATCTTGGATCAGGGCGGCTACGGTGCCACCAGCGACGTCATGAGCCACTCGATTTCCTTGGCTCAATTCCTTGTCGGTGACATCACCGAAGTGGTCGGTATGCGCAACACCACCATTGCTCAAAGGCCCCTGCCAACAGGTGCGGCCAGCCACTACGGTCGCGGTAAGCCTGGAGACCCCAAGGGGGATGTCGAGAATGAAGACTTTGCCTCCATGCTCTGCTCCTTCCAAAACGGGGCAACGGGAACCTTCGAATCCAGCCGCACGATGGTGGGGCCTGAAAGCCAGAACGCTTTCGAGGTCTATGGCACCAAAGGTGCTCTGTCGTGGAACCTAGAGAAACTAAACGAGCTGCAGTATTACCGCCTTACTGATGATGTGAGTTCGGGATACACCACCATCTATGGTGGTGACCGGTTCCCCTTCCACGGCGCTTTCGCACCTGGCCAAGCCAACGCCATTGGTTTTGAAGACCTGGTTGCCATTGAGGACTACTCGTTCCTCGAATCCTTGGCGAAGGAAACAAGCTTCTCCCCCAGTTTCCGCGAAGCGGTGGACGTCGTCAGTGTTCAGCAAGCGCTGATCAACTCATGGGATTCGCGCACTTGGGAGCCCGTAGTCGATTTGGCGGATAACTAACATGGCAATCCCGACCATACGGATCACCGTTGCCGAGGCAATCGTGCGCTTTCTCATCGCCCAGCGCACCGTGGTTGAGGGGGAAAATGTCCCCCTCTTCCCGGGCGTCTATGCCATTTTCGGCCACGGTAATGTGACAAGTCTTGGACACTCACTCGAGTCCCACCGCGACGAAATACCGGTGTGGCGGGGTCAGAATGAGCAAGGCATGGCTCTGGCCGCCACCGCCTTTGCCAAAGCAACCAGGCGTCAACAAATTATGGTTGCCACCTCCTCCATTGGACCTGGTGCGACAAACATGGTCACCGCTGCGGGGGTCGCCATGTCCAACCGTTTGCCGGTGCTCTTCATTTCCGGGGACACCTTTGTGTCTCGACTGCCTGATCCTGTGTTGCAACAGGTTGAGCACTTTGGGATGCCCTCACTCACCGTCAACGATGCTTTCCAGCCGGTTACCCGGTATTGGGATCGCATCACCCACCCCGCGCAGATTTTGAGCTCACTTCCTCAAGCTGTCGAAACCATGCTCGACGCGGGAGATTGTGGCCCAGCGTTTATTGGTTTACCCCAAGATGTTGCAGCAGAGGCTTATGACTTCCCCGAATCGTTTTTTGAGACGACCGTTCGAACCATGGCGCGGCCACGCCCTGACACCAACCAGCTTGCTAAAGCGGCACAGCTGTTGGAATCAGCGCTAAGGCCGGTCATTATTGCCGGTGGTGGCGTGCACTACTCCCGGGCCGAAGAAGAGCTGGCCGCGTTTGCTAAACGTCACGGGATCCCCGTGGTGGAGACAGTTGCTGGCAAATCTTCCCTTTTGGCTAGCCACCCCTGTTATGCGGGACCGTTAGGCGTCACCGGTGCTGGCGCAGCTAACGCGGTAGTTAGCCAGGCAGATGTCATTGTGGCCCTCGGCACTCGACTAGAAGACTTCACCACGGGATCCTGGACGCTCTTTGACCCCCAGGCACAGTTCATTGGCATTAACGCGGCCCGGTTTGATGCGCTTAAGCACAAGGCCATTCCGGTGGTTGCCGATGCGAGAGAGACCATCGTGGAATTGAGTGAACTGCTCACTCACTGGTCAACCGATGCGTCCTGGATGGCACAAGCCACCAAAGCCCGCATTGAACTAGATGAGTTTGTGAATTCCCGCACCGCCGATGATGGGGTGTGGCCACCCAGTTACGCCCAACTCGTTGGCCTTGTCCATGAATCAGCGACCCCAGAGGACTACGTCCTGACCGCTGCCGGGGGACTCCCCGGTGAGCTCAACATCAACTGGATGGCTAAAGGTATTGCCACTTTCGACTGTGAATATGGCTTCTCTTGCATGGGATATGAAATCTCTGGTGCCTGGGGGGCCGCCATGGCCAGAAAAACCGGTGAGGTCTACTCCTTAGTGGGAGATGGCTCCTACCTGATGATGAACTCTGACATTTACGCCTCCGTGCTCTCTGGCCACAAGATGATTCTGGTGGTCTGTGACAACGAGGGATACGCCGTCATTGAGCGCCTTCAAGTCAGCCAAGGTGGCGCTAGCTATAACAACATGCTCAAAGATACGACGGGAACCGGCAGCGACGTTCGAGTCGATTTCCGCGCTCACGCCCAAGCTTTGGGTGCCATCACCTACGAGGTCTCCAGCTTGGCTGAATTTGCGCAAGCCTTGGAAAAAGCCCGCGCCGCCGATCGAACCACCGTCATTGTGACGAAAGTTCGAGCACAAGATTTCACCGAAGGTGGGGCTTTCTGGCAAGTGGGGGTGCCCGAAGTGTCGCAGCGCCCCAGCGTTCTCGCCGCTCGGGCGTCGATGGACAAAGGTCTCCAGGCACAACGCCCGGGAGTTTAGCCCTGCGCTGATCCCCCAGCGGGGCACGAGCTCTCATGTCAAACCAGAACTTTGTTGTGACATAATGACAAACACTTACCTATGACTGTTATGTGGCCATGAGAAAAACTGAAGTCCTACTGCCGGAGTCACTCTTCGCCGACATTGACCGCGAGAGCCCGATTCCGTTGTACTTCCAGGTGTCTAAAAAGCTCGAGCACGCCATTCGAACCGGCGCCCTCACTCCCGGCACCCGGATCGAGAATGAAATCTCGCTGAGTGAACGCCTGGGCCTCTCCCGGCCCACTATTCGTCGCGCAATTCAGTCACTCGTGGATTCAGGTCTCGTCATTCGCCGCAGAGGTGTGGGCACCCAAGTCGTTCATGGATCCATTACGAGAGACTTAGAGCTCACCTCGCTTTTTGACGACCTCACTGCCCAAGGTGGCCAACCCAGCACGCGGGTTACGAGATGTGAAATGGAACCGGCCAGTTCTTTTATTGCTGATGAGTTGGGTGTCGAGTTGGGGTCACCCGTGTTGGCAATCTCTAGGGTGCGCAGCGTGGACGGTGTCCCCATGGCGATTTTGACCAATTGGCTCCCTGGGGAACTCTCTGACATCACAGCAGGTGAGCTGGAGGCCACAGGCCTCTATGGGGCAATGCGCAAGCGCGGTCGAATTCCCCAAATTGGAAAACAGAAGCTTGGCGCCCGAAAAGCCACGCCACAAGAATCGTTGGAATTAGACATCGAGCGCGGTTCTGCGGTGCTCACCATGAATCGCACCGCCTACGATAACTCGGGTCAGGCCATTGAGTCCGGGCACCACTGCTATCGACCCGACCTTTATTCGCTCGAATTTACGGTTGTTTCCAAATAGATTCCAGCGGTTATTGCTCGGTCGAGAGCGCTGCCGATGACCTTTGTTGTTCCCGCACTTAAACCCTCAGAACTGTGGTGACAAAGGGCACGTTTCATTTTGGTAACAGCTGTCTGTGAATTTGCATCTTTTGTGCTTACAAAGTCTAATATGGGTTTTGGTTGTGCTTGTCTTTGCGAAAGTCAACCATCCATTAGTTAGTAAATCTAAGGACGAGAGGTTCACAATTGTCAGTTAAGAAATTGGCTATCCTCGCCGGAGTCGCAGCATTCGCCCTCGCGGGTTGTGCTGCAACCGCCGACGACACAGCTACTAGCACCACTGAAGAAACCACCACCACGGCCGCAACTACCGAGGAACTCAAAGACATCAAGGTTTGTGTCTACACCCACGGTGACGGCGGAACCTTCTGGTCAGTCGCACAGATGGGTGCTGAGGATGCAGGTAGAGACCTCGGTATCACTGTTGACTACCAGGGATCCACCAACGACTCGGCCAGGCAGGCTTCGACCATTGACGCCGGTATCGCTGCCGGTTGTAATGGTATCGCTGCCTCCGCACCAGACCCCGGCGCAATCGAGCAGGCCATGCTTGCTGTGAACGCTGCTGGTATCCCCACGGTTACCATGAACTCCGGTTCTTCGGTATTCAAGAGCCTCGGTGCGTTCACGCACGTTGGCCAGGATGAAATTGTTGCTGGCCGCGAAGCTGGTTACAAGTTCAACGAAGCTGGCGTTACCAACATCCTCTGCCCCATCCAGGAAGCAGCAAACTCCGGTCTTACTGACCGTTGTGCTGGCGCTCGCGAAACCTTCACCGGTACCGTGACCGACTTCAACATCGACGGTGGCCTTGCTGACCTGACCGCCGCATCAGCCAAGATCAAGGCTGCTCTCGAAGCAGACCCCACGATCGACGCTGTGTTCGCTCTGAACGCTGACATTGCAGCCAAGGCTGTTCTGCCCGCCGTCCAGGACCTCGGTCGCGACATCATGATCGGTACCGTTGACATGTCCGAAGACGCCCTGAACGCCATTGCCGGTGGAGAAATCGCTTTCGCGATTGACCAGCAGCAGTACGCACAGGGTTACATGTCTGTTGTCTTGTTGTACTTGAACATCACGAACGCCCACTCGCTGGGTGGTGGACTCCCCATCTACACGGGTCCAGGTTTCGTTGATGCAAGCAACGTTTCAGCAGTACAGGCCCTCGTGGCAGCAGGAAGCCGCTAGGCTCCTGAATCACTCCTAAGAGTGGGAGGGTGTCGTCTTTTTGATGACATCCTCCCCTCGTGGGACACTACAAGGACGTAGAAAAAGGAAATCAACGATGTCTAACCTTTCAGATGAGCGAGTACTTCACACTTCCATCGCCACCAGAATGCTCCGTCGCCCAGAATTGGGCGCGTTAATCGGAGCTTTTGTTATTTTTAGTCTTTTTTGGACGTTTGACACCACTGGCAACTTCGCCGCCCTGGGCGGTACTGCCGGCTGGACGGACATCGCAGCCCCCATTGGCATCATTGCCGTCTTTGTCTCTCTCCTCATGATCGGTGGCGAGTTCGACCTCTCCACCGGAGTCATGGTGGGAACCTCTGGTCTTCTCGCCGGAGTGCTCGTCACCGAATATGGACTCAACATGTGGGCGGCTATCCCTCTCGTGTTGATTTTTGCTGCTGTGGTTGGTTTCGTCAACGGCATGATTGTGGTGCGCACCGGATTGCCTTCCTTCATCGTGACCTTGGCGACCTTCTTCGTTCTTCGGGGAGCCAACCTGGCGATCACCAAGAGCCTCACCGGAACTGTCCGCGTATCCGGTATTGAGAAAGCCGAAGGTTTTGATTCGGCCCACGCCATCTTCGCTTCCCGCCTGATGGTGGGAACTTCTAGTTTTCAAATCTCGATTATCTGGTGGATTGCCTTCACGATCCTGGCCACTTGGTTGCTCTCGCGCACCCAGTTTGGTAACTGGATTTTTGCTTCTGGTGGCGACAAGAACGCAGCGCGCAATGCCGGCGTTCCAGTGGAGCGCACCAAGATCGTTCTGTTCATGATGGCCTCACTGGCCTCAGCGTTCGTTGGCATCATGTTTGTTCTGCGCCTCCAAGGTATGCAGGCGGGTCAGGGTGTGGGCATGGAGTTCTTCTACATCATCGCCGCAGCCGTGGGTGGCACGCTCTTGATGGGTGGTGCTGGATCAGCTATTGGTGCCTCCATTGGTGCCGCCATCATGGGAATCGCCGACATTGGTATCCCCTACGCCCTCTGGGATCAGGACTGGCGCTGGACGTTTATTGGCGTGATTCTTCTGGTTGCAGTATTGGTCAACACATTTATTGGCAATCGAGCAAAGGGGGCCAAGCGATGAGCATTGTATTAGAGCTCAAGCAGGCTGGAAAAGCATTTGGCAGCGTCATAGCGCTTCATGAGGTATCAGTAAAGGTTCGCGAAGGTTCCGTTACCTGCATCCTGGGTGACAACGGTGCCGGAAAATCTACCCTGATTAAGACACTTTCGGGTGTTCACAAACCAAGCTCCGGCGTTTACGAAGTCGAAGGCCAAGCGGTTTCCTTTAGCTCCCCGAGAGAGGCGCTTGCTGCCGGAATTGCCACGGTCTATCAGGACCTAGCAACCATCCCCCTGATGTCGGTGTGGCGCAACTTCTTCCTCGGAAATGAGATCACTAAGGGTTGGGGCATTCTCCGACGCCTAGATGTCAAAAAGATGAAGGACCTCACCAAGCAGCAACTGATGGAAATGGGTATCGATCTACGCGATACTAACCAGCAGATTGGAACCCTCTCGGGTGGTGAGCGCCAGGCAGTTGCTATCGCCCGTGCGGTCTACTTCGGAGCTAAAGTACTCATCCTCGATGAGCCCACCTCTGCTCTGGGCGTTCGCCAGTCTGGAATTGTGCTCAAATATGTCCTTGCTGCGAAAGACCGTGGCGTGTCCGTTGTGTTCATTACCCACAACCCGCACCACGCTTACCTCGTGGGTGATTACTTCTACCTGCTCAACCGTGGTCAACTTGCCAACGAGTTCGAACGCAAGAACGTGGAGCTCGACGAACTCACCAAGGCTATGGCCGGCGGTGCTGAATTGGATGCTCTAACAGCTGAAATTCAGCAGGTTCGATCCGTTTCCTAACTAGAGGCTGGTGGTGACGGGGTGTAACGCCCCGTCTTCTTCCGCCTTGAGATGCTCCAGCATGTCTCTAACGCTCACAGGCCCAATGCCGAGTTCTTTCTTGAGTCGAGCGTTGTCTAACGAAGTGTCAATGGGCACCGGCTGCGCAAAACGGTCATCGGCTCCAGGCTCCACCTGAGTGATCAGGCGTGGCTCCAGATCGAATACTTCTGCAGTAAGCAGGGCCAAATCCCAGCGGTCCGTCGCATCATCTGAGACGACGTGAAAGACCCCCTCGGCGTCACGATCAACAATGCGCGCAATGGTCGCCCCAATTTCAGCAGCCAAAGAGGGTGTTGCCGTGAGATTCACTCCGTGACCAGAAAAGACAGCGAATTCCTGGCCGCTTCGCACTGTGTCCACCAATGAGGAAACAAAGTATCCAAAACCAACGTCTTGACTGCGTGGTGACGCCTGCACCAGGCGATTTCGTCCCATCACGCCACCGATGCGACACGTTGCCCCCACTCCCGGAGCCAGGTCTCGAATAACCTGCTCCCCTAGGGCTTTGAGGTAACCATAGGTGTTAATCGGTCGGCCGATACTGTCCTCGGTGACTTTGTGGCCGGCGCCATCCATCACCCAATCGGTAGAAATATAAACAGGCTTAGCCCCAATACTCATCGCGGCACGCGTAATGGATTGGGTGAGGCCCGGATATGCCCGGTACGCCGCGGAAGGGTCCAAGCGCTGAAAATCATTGGCAATCGCGGTATGAACTATGGCGCTGGCTCCCCGGGCGGCCTGCGCCACCGCCTCGGGGTCATAAGTATCCACCACGCGGTACTCCCAGGGCATGGCGACGCTGGGTTCGCTGCGCGTGAGGGCAATGACGTCATAGCCAAAATCCATCAGGACTTGGGCCACATTACTGCCCACAAAACCGGTAGCCCCGGTCACACAAACGGAGCTCATCTCAATCTCAGTTTTGTGGGAATCCGAGGTTGAGTCCTCCGTGAGAAGGATCAAGCCAGCGAGATGTCACCACTTTTTGTTGTGTAAAGAAGCGGAAACCCTCTTCGCCGTGTGCACGGGAATCACCAAAGAGTGAGTGCTTCCAACCACCGAACGAGAAGTGGGCCACGGGAACGGGAATCGGGACGTTCACCCCGACCATGCCCGCCTCGAT
>TARA_B110000503_G_scaffold142592_1_pt1 | contig 13182 bp, 8 predicted proteins | sample TARA_B110000503 | Tara Oceans TARA_B110000503 (sample SAMEA4397472) | marine metagenome | biome: Polar Biome; feature: [SRF] surface water layer (ENVO:00010504); material: water (ENVO:00002006), including particulate matter (ENVO:01000060) such as... | depth 5 m | reverse complement strand
CGCCAACGTGAATGTCAGCAACTGCGGACGCGGTGTCATCGTAGTGCCTAGCAGCAGAGGCAGCGTCAGCATTGAGAGGGGCATGACCGCCAGCTAGAGTCAGCTGCCCCACTGGGACATCTGTACCATCTTCAGTACGGACGACTCCAGTGTGGAAGTATGCATACTTGCTACGAGAGCGAGGAGGCTTAGTTGCACGAGGAAGTCCAATGTGGGTTACGCTCCATGCAGCAATGTGGCCATAGACTCGGCCGTCATCATCTACAGTCAGTGGGGTAGCCCTCGTCAACTGCGGACGCTCGAACCAGTCTGCAGGGGGGTTCATCGGGATACCAGCCTTCAGGAAGCCAGAAGCCATAATTGGCTCTAGGCCTGCAAAGTCTTCCATTGACTCTTCGTAGACGCCATCTTCCGGTGTCACGTCTGCCTCCTGGTCGCCCTCGGGTTGTATAGAAATAGAGCACTCTTGGAATGCTGGCTTAGCTACAATTGTAGCAGCCATGATGCGAGCCTTATTTATGGTAAGTTTATCCTTGCCCATAACAGCGCCGTCATCGGAGTTCTCTTCAGCTTTTTCTGGCTTCTCTTCTTTTGCCTCGAATTGGTCTAGGTCTACAGAAACACCACGCAGGAATCCGTAGCGAACAAGCCTCTCAGCTTCGCGGCCATATGGTCCGCCATCAAAAACGCCATAGGCGTTACCCATCCCGCCGTCAACTCGCTCGATGTAGTCAATGCGACCAACAACCACAGAGCCGTCGTGTCCAGCACCAGTCTTGATTTGCCATAGAAGGGGAACTGGCAGGTCACGGACAGATATAGCACCTTTCCGGAACTTACGTCCGTCTCCAGACTCTAACTCCTCGGGGACAATCATAGGGATATAGAACTTAGCACCCTGTTTTGTGTGAGCAGATGCAACTAGCCCGACTTTTTCGCGAGCGTCAGCTGCACGAGCAGCTAGCGTAGACATTGCTACTACCCTGTCATTAGATGCAGCAGTAGGAGGAACTAGGGCAGCTCCCTTGATGGCTTTCTTGCGTCCAGGGTTTAGCTTGCTTCCAGTGTAAACACCAGTTGCTTCCTTGTGACGAAGTTGGCAGTAGCCCTTTGCGCGTGGTCCCATGTACTTAGAGAGGTGGCGAACACAGCGTGTCCAATCTCCAGGAGTACCCCAGCGAATCTTTAGTGCACCCTTGCCTTTGGTCCAGTAACGGCGAAGCTTTTCGGCTCCACCTCTATTTCTATCTAGACCGCCAGCCGCGAGTAGAGGCTCGACTACCTTAGCCCAGAAGATATCAAACTCGTAAGCTGATGCCTGGATGGCGGGAGATGCCTCGTCTGCCTGCTTGAGGACATCATCCAAAATTTCTTTACCTTCAAGCGGAACTACAGGAGGGGGAGTGGGCGACTTTAGGTCAGTCAGGATTTGCTCACTGAGGGTCCACTTACCTTCCCTACGCTCGTAGACTATAGGGTCTGCCGAAGTCTTAGATGCAGGGACAATGGCAACAACATCCATAACAGCAGTCTTGTCGTCTGGCGACACAATTGCAAGATACTTAGCTGGAACATCAGACTCTTTCGGAGAGTTAATAGATTCGTCCTGCTTTTCTCCAGCAGCATTGATTCCGTGACGCTCCTTCACAAACTTCTTGTCGTATGCTTTCATGCCCTTAGGGACATCATCATACGTTTTGTATGAGCTTCTCATGTCCTGTACATACTTAGGGAAATCGTTAAGTAGGTTGTGGACATCCTTGCTAGTCATAGGCTTCATCGTGCCAGGGAGATGTGCAAGAGGCATGCTCTTAGGTGTCCTAGGCTCGCCTAAGATTCCCTTAAAATTAATTGGAGGAGTGCTGGTGGGGAGCTTCCTAGGGCCATCAAACGACCCCTCGGCTTCGGTGAATTTGGGGTCAACAGATATGCTCTTACCGCTATCTAGTCGTACATTTACGCGTCCGCGGCTGTAGTCGATTCCAGTAATCTCTCCAGAACCACGCTCGCTATCTCCACCTACCACAGCGCGGGAGCCAATCTTAACGAATAGGCCATTAGCGTCTCTAGGCTGGGATTTTGAACGAGCTGATTTTTCCTCAGGAGTGTCTACACCATCACCGCTACTGGTCCCGCCAGTTGCATCGGTAGTGCCAGCTGCAGTGAGCACTCGGTCAATCATTGTAAAATCTTCTTCAGCAAGACCATCAGACATTAGCTGAGTCTCTTCGGGGTCAATCTCATCTAGCTTCACGGGTTGGTGAGGGCGCTCCTGTAGGAAGGCAGAGATTACAACAGCCGATGACGGGTCAATCAGGACGTGAGTTACCTCTGTAACATCCTCTGGGTCATCTAGCGAACGGTCATATGAGTAGACGTCACCATCGACGTGCCCCATGTCGTCCCAGCCAGAGCCGTCCCATAGGTATACCCTGCCATCAACATCTACCTTGTATAGACGGTCAATACCTGAGTTATCTAGGCGTACACGGGCCATAAACTCTGGGCCCATGTAGGGGTCCATCTCGTGGACCATCTTAAAAGCATTTATGTCTGCATCGTAGCTATCTTCAGGCTCGTAAGCATCAATAGTTTCTTGGTTGCGGTACGCGACTCCGCCAGCAGCAAGAGCCTTTTTGTTCTCACGCTCGACGATTGCAGATGCCCAACGCTGTCCAGCGTCTCCGCCCCACAGAGCCCATGCAATGCGACCATTAGACGGGAAGTTCTCCTCTCCAGGAGCCCAACCCTTACCCTTCTTGTCAACTTCGTGACGAGGGAAATACTTAGCAATGTGGCGAATCTTTTGGATGCCAATCTGACCGCCAACCGCGAGTGTTCGAGCAGTGTTCATCCCGACAGGGGTTCCGCCACGCTTCTCTTCTTTACGCCATGCTAGAGCCTTTTTAGCTTCAGATTGTACGCCGCCCGGGATGGTATACATACGGTCACCACCTGCAGTTACTGTATCTAGCGGCGATAGAGCTGCTTCAGCAAGCTCAACGGCAGCAGCTGGAGGGGTGCAGTCGCAGGGTTCCCACTGGATGTCCTTAGAGAAGGTTTGTACAGTGCTCCTGTCCTCGACCATATTTAGTTCGAGGTTAACTACAACAGCGTCAATTCCATTGGAAAAGAGCGCTAGGTCCCCAGATTTGCCTAGAAATTCAATCATGTGTTGCTTACTCTTCTTCGGGGTCGTAGACCAGTTTCGCGTAATCGGTTAGGTTGTCGATATTGAGCTCACCGCTGTCATACATGCGAATCGCTTTATGCTCTTCCAGTGGCTCGTCATCATTTGTTTCTGAGAGAGGGACGTAATCTGTGTCCCAGTCCAGTACATAGGCCTCGTGGGTAGCAAGGAAGGTGTCTAGCTCGGTATTGGCCCTACGAACAAACTGCCAGTCATTCTGGGAACGGATGCTAATGCCCAGTGGGTGGTATGCAAATACCCCACTAATAGCGCGAGTATCAGGGTCTACATAGAAGTAGACATCAATTGGAAGCTTGGTAGTTTTACTCATTATTCCTCTATAGTCATAGTCAGAGAGATACTCCCTGTAATTTTATCATAGTTTTAGTCTGTGTTACGTAGCTCACGGTGAAGAATCTCTAAGTACGCAGATTTATTGTACGGGATGAGGGCCTCTAACTCGTCCATTGACAGCTCTCTTAAGTCTATCTCCACTACCTTAGGGCCATTTGTAGTGTCTGCAACATACTCGATTTTAGCGGGAAAGGTCCTGTAGGCCTTTACTCTAGCTTCTTCTTGCTCCCAAGAATCCTCGAATACATTAGGGTCTTCAGGTACCATGTCTTCTCCATCACTCATAGCTATCCTTAATTGTCCGACTCTACTTCAATACCTTGTCCAACTTTATTTTTAACATACTCCAGCATATCATTGCTGTTGGATGCCCCAACAGAGAACAACTCCTCAGTGGTCATATTAAGCATATCGTAGTCTCCACCAAGTACAATGAATTCTGACTCGCCTGCCACACCAAAACCTAAACCGAAGAATGAGAATATCCTCTCCACTGGGATAACTCCCACAGTGATGTCACCTGGCCCCTGGGTGAACGACTTAGCAGTTTGTGCATTCGACGTGAATGACGATAGCGGTCTAGTTTTTACCTTTACACTACCTTTATTTCTATTCATCCCGGGCCACCCTCTAAATAGAATAAATTCAGTTACAGTCTCTTTCCTGAATTCTTCCTGAGCAATGTTATACTGAAGCTTTAATAGCTTGCTCCATAGCTTAGCGCCCTCTGGATTATCCTTAAGTGTCTTTTTAGCTACCTCTAAATACTTAGCTCTAGATTGACCGTCTTTAGCGTTGAGGTCTGCTCTACCTATTTCCGACAGAGAATCGTTTTCGTCGATTCCAAATATTTCTCTAACGAGGACCATCATTTTTAAGGACGTACTGGTGTTGGAGCTACCATTCCAGCTATTAAGTCCACTACGGAAGAGCCCGAGGAGGCCTCTCATTAGTTCATCTTCGGGGGTATCTGATTTATTCTCTAGGTTTTTGACAGTTATATTGCTTATGTTATTGCCCATTACGGCTTGGGCAAAGCTATTGTAGATTTCAATTTTTTGCTCTAGGGATTTGCCACTAAATCCAAAAATTTCAGTCTCAGCTCGTTCACGGAACTTTTCAGATATTTCGTCTTTTTTGGCCTTAGTGCCGGCGGCATTCGTGAAACTATAACTTTTAGCTGCGGCAGAGTCAATATTTTCTCGGCCTGCTGGCGAAGTACTAGAGGGGTCGTAGACCCATTTTCTAGCCTTGCCTCTAATTAGGCCATAGTCGTCTAGTAGTTTTTTAAACTCTTCAGAGTGAGGTTCGCCCGAGAAGATGTACTTAGCGTAGGCTTCTGCAAACCACTCGTCTGTACTGGACTCGGCATACGTTGAAATTTTTTCCTTAGCCATTAACTCTGCTAAGTCTTTTTGCATCCTAGGTAGGCCATCTCTGAATCTCCACAAAGGAGTAGCTTTTGCGCTAGATTCTGTGGGATAGTGCTGAGCATTTAGTTCTGGGTGGTCCCATATGTGGTTAGCCATCATGTGACCAAGTTCGTGAGCCACGGTGTACTTTAGTAGGGTTTCGACAGACTCTCTTGCTCTAGGGTCAGAGTACTCCTTAGCTAACTCGTCTTTTTTGGGGCCAGCAGGGGTGCTATTAAATTCTTCAACAGCATTTACAGCCCTATCTACTAACACGTTAACCTGCATGCTAGCCGAGTTGTAGTGAGCCAACTCTCCAGAGCTTAGCGTAGAGCTAAGAGGGTGGTCGGCAGCAGAGAATAGGTTAATCACCCTAATGTACTTAGACTTATCTGGCCTAACTGACCTGTCTACTGCCTCCCCTATAGCTTCCAGGTAACTAACCGGGACTAGCTCTGTCGGCTTAGGCTTATCTTTTAGGGTAGACGGTGGCTTCACTGGAACAGAGATGATGGTGTCATTCTTTGAACTAATTATGAATCGTCTATCGTGATTTTTCCCCTTGAATCCTCCAACTGCCTTCAGAGCAAAGACTTGGTGCGATAAGTATGTAAAGACCTCGAGAAGGCTTCCCTCCGCCGTGTTGCGGTCCACGATATCAAAGTTATCGGTAGTTACCTTCGTGCCAATAAAGTCATCTTCAATTCCAGCTACCTGGCTGGGAAATGCGAAATGCTGGGCAATATTTTTTCCTATGCTGCTACGCATATCTTTGTCATCCATCAACCGCGTGTACTCTGTGTACCTAGCGTGGGTTACCCACCCCTTGGGGATGTCTTTGGGGTCAAATCCTGGCTCGTTTTTAAGATTATTTATAGACTGCATCAAAGTCATATTGGCAGTGGTGCCAGACCTAGCGGGGAAGTTTAAAAGATTTTGCGAATTAAAGTCTGCAACCTGTTCTTCAGTTCTCAGGTATTTGCTGTTAGGCTGACCCTCAAGTTTTGCTCGCCTAATCGCCTTAAACTCGAAGCCTGTTTTTATCGATAGGTTATTGATATTTTTGTTTATCTTGGTTATAAGAGCTTCTACACCTGCATTGTACTCGGTGGAGTCTACATAGTGTTTACCTGCAGACGGGCCCTCTGTTTCTTCAACAATTTTTAGGCTTTTCAGTAGTGTCATAGCCTCGTCCATTAGAGAGCCTAGAGGTAGAAGTTGTTTCTCGTAGGTAGCATTGCCTTCTCTATAGTTAATGGTCGAGTTAAAGTATCTCTCAATAATATCTTTAAGTTCTAGGGAAGCTAACTTCTTGCCGCCGTCAACCTCTGTAGCGAAAGGGTTAGAGAAGTAGGCACGGTTAGAGGTAGTCGGAGAAGTAGCCTCTGGAACGGTAGGCTTAGTGGGAGAGTCAATTTCTTCAATTTCAATGACATCGTCCTCGAAGTCGAGGTCATCCCAGTCAATTTCAGCCTCTTCTTCACCGTCTGAAGGAATCTCAGATATTTTTAGGGAAGGCTGAATTTCCTGGGGGGTAGGGCCCTCATCCAGCCCTTCACTCTCTAGCGAGGACTGAGTGGGCCCTCCTATTTTTTTAGGTCACGAACCTCGCCAGATTTGACAACAGTCTTTTTAAGGTCGCCTTCATCGGTCTTGTAGACAATGGCCCAGACAGAGTTTCCACTCTTATCCTTAGCCTTCTTCTTGGATACGATAGTTCCCACCATCGAGCCATTCTTGTCGATGTATGGTCCGCCAACCGAGGCAGAGTCAATACTCATAGAGTTTTCAGGCAGGTCCGGGATTGTTTCTGAATCTTTTAGCTCATCAATCGGGATAACCCTCTTGCCAGCAACAGGGTTACCGTTCTCGTCTACTGCGATACCAAGCCTCTTGATGACCTTCTCGTTGCCCCTAATCCAAGGCGTATACAAGGTCATAGCTGCTTTATCTTCGTCAGTTCCAGCACCTTCGGCAACAAATAGCAGGGACCTGGACCTAGTCTCGATTGCTTCTGTAGTTATGTTGCCCTTCGAGTCAACGTACTCTACATAGACGTAGTCCTCGTACTTATTATCTGTGGAACCCTGCTCTACACGAGATAGCTTGCGGACACGTCCGATAGATATCTTGTCATCATTGTTTAGGAACTCAACGATGTCATTGTTCTTGAGTACATGGCCATCGAAGCTAGAGTGAGGCTTCTCCATCATGGAATCTTCGCTTGAGTCCCACATGGATTTGAAGGCGTTAGTAGTGATAGCGCTGAGAACTCTAGCATTCTCTTTTGGATAGCGCTTCTTGTAGTTCTTACGGATTATGTCAAGGATGTTCTGAGCAATCTCGTCGTTCCTTGCCCAGGTAGGTAGCGTGTTTCCTAGAGCCAAAAGTCGTAGTGCAACGTCCTCCGAGTCTCCGTTAACTAGAGCCTCGTAGATTGAGTCAGAGCTGCTTCTCAGTACGTTAGCTATCTGGTCCTTAGAGTAGTTCAGCTTAACTGCGTTACCACTAGTATTTCGGTCAATCAGCTGGTCTAGAGTCATAAACCTAGCAACCTGAGTCTTATACCATTCCGTGTATAGGTCTGGGTTACTGTCAAACTCATCGCGGAACTTACGTAGGTGATATTCGGCTCTAGCAACTTCAGCCAGACGCTTAACGTTACCCTCTGGGAGTGCTTTAGCCTTGTCAAGCTTGGCCAGAAGTGTGCTCTCCTTGATAGTCCTAGTCTTCTCTCCAGAGAGGAAGTCTAGACGCTTAGCTAGAGTGCCAGGTTCAAAGTAGGTCTTTAGGTCGAGGGCGCTCTCCTTTGGCATCTCCCTACCAGCAAGCTGGTCAGTTAGTCGGAAGATACCATTCTTTTTACCAAAGATTGCCTCGTAAGAGTCACGGCTGTCGTAGTGCCAAAGTTCTTTTACATTTCCGTCAGCATCTTCAATTTCGAACCCGAGAAGGTATCCGCCACCATTATTTCTAGCAACCTTGCTTGTGAGGGTGTACTCGGTGCCATCGGGGTCAGTAAACTTAGTGCGCTCAATAACAACTTCACCATTTTTGTTTACTTTTGCGTCTGGAAGCTTGTCTAGGATTTCGGCAAGAACCTCGTCGCCATCCTGAGCTGGCCTAGCCTTTCCAGTCTTGTCGAAAATCATCATTGGCTTGCCGTTTTCATCTAGCTGGGCAGAGAATTCGCTTCTTGCCTGTCTAGCTGTCTCGTCATCCATTTTTGGTGGACGCTTAATTTCTTTGCCATTATCCTGAGCAGCTGTTGCTGGAGGGGTAAAGTCAAGAACTTCCTGTTTAACTTCTTCATTTGTTGCCTGAGGAGCCTTGGCCTGCGGTGCTTCTGGAGATTTGGCTGGCTCTACTGGAGCTACCTTTGTGGCATCCTCCGAGGGCTTACTGCGAGGTGGCTTAGCCTGCTTCTTAAAGTTAGCTTTGTCTGGCTTAGAGACTAGATTTAGTTTTTCAGAGGTACTTCCAGTAACTACAACAACCTTGCCATCTTCATTCTGTAGAGTGATTAGAAGCTTCGTGCCCTGAGAGCCTGGCTTCTGCTCTACCTTTCTGACAATTCCTTGCTTTCCAGACGGGAACTGAATTACATCACCTTCAACAAGTTGTTCTGCTGTTTTCTGCTTAGTCTCGATAGCTTTTGCGGCATCCAGCTTGGCAATGACGTCCTCCATATTGGGGGTCTTGCCGTCAGCATAGTCCTCAAACACGGAATCCACGATGGTGTCCTCGGGGGTAGTACCCCTAATCTGCTCCCAAACGGGATTCTTTGCCCTGTCTGCTTTAAGAGCAGCCATCCACTCATCATTCGCCGCCCTAAGGGCTTCCATATATGACTCGCGGTCTGGGTAGTCTTCTTTAAGTACTGGCCTAATGCTCGGTGGGTCGTTACTTGTTTTCGAGGCAGGAGCTACTATCTCGCCTACCGCTTCACCCTCTACAACTTTTTCAGCTAGGGCTGGTGAAAGTTTTGCTACAGGCTCGGCATCTCGCTCTGCGCGACGCTCTTTATCTTCGTCCTCGCTAAGTCCACTATTTGCAAGCTCGATGTCTAGGTCATCAGCTTCCTCGAGGTTCATCTCTTCTAGAGTCTGTGGCTGGTCAGCTAGGTCCTCTGGTAGGTCAGACTTTAGGTCAGGGTCAATACCCCTAGACTCTAGGTAGTTACGGTCAAGAGTAATCTTAGACTTTAGCTCGCCGTTCTTAGAGTCAATTTCGACAACGCTATTTTCTGGGATGCCATACTGCTCGTAGCCCTTACCGACGAGCATACGAATGCTGTTCTTCTCGCCCTTCTTAGTGGCGGTACCACCGATGGCCTTACCTTCAATCTCAACTGAACTTCCGTCTGGAAGTCTCAGGCCAGCGGTAAGCGCAGCGCCAGTGATTACCCAGCGGCCTCTTTTATCTCGCGGTTGCTCCCTGGCCCTCAGGCTTTTTGCAGCAGAAGAGTTACCGTCGGCGACGATAGATAAAAATTCGGACATCAATAATCCTTAAGTAAAATTAATTAGTAAACTAATTAAAATTTTACCCTATAAACACGTTCCCCTAGTAGGGAGACTTAGAGTAGTTCCGATGGGAATGAGGTAATTTTTGTGATTCTGTCGTAGATGAGGTCGCTAGTCTCTTCTGGGATGTCTCCCGAAGCAATCAAAGCCTTCATTCTGGCGGTTGCGTGAACCACCTTAACTACATCATCACTAGGAGCTAGCGACGCAATGATTGCAGAGCTAGCAGAAGGCGAGAGCGAGGCATCTCCTGCAATCCATGCTGCTGCAGCTAGGGCCTCTGGGTTCTCACTATCTGGGTGCCCCGAAGGCAGAAGCGATGCATACTTTTCAGAATACTCGTTCTTACCTGAAAGGCCAGTAGCGTAATTCGCATACTCCTGGATGTCCCAGAGCAGTGCATTTGGCAGCTCCGAGTTGTCCATATATGTGGAGTAGTGTGCATATGCCGACTCCGCTACTGATTCTAGGTTAGTTGTCTCTAACTTACGGGTAGCGCCAACTAACTCGTTGACGTCGCTGAGTACATCTCCGAGGGCAAACTCAGAAACAAAGTTCTTCCAGTTAGTCATTAGTTCTCTCTTTTCGGTAGTAGGTCTGCATCTTGGCTTCCGTATAGCTGAATAGCCAGTGAAGATGCTCTTTCAAATGGGTTCTCCCCAGACTTAATTCCTCGTGCCCAGGCTGCTCTGATACTTGGAATTACATCGTAACCCAACCCAGAGTACTCGGCTAGAGTGAAGATAGTTTGCTCTACAGAAGAATACTCGTCCTTAGGCAGCAGCTTAACCTCTACCTGAGAATCTAAATACTCGTCGTATCCGGCTGCGGTGAGGGCTGAAGAATCCGACATGGTGCCCTGGGAGTGTCCCGCTGGCAGTAGGTCATTATCTGCAGAGTATGCAGAGTTGGTAGGGCTTCCTGTCTCAGAAAGGTGTAGGAATGCGTCCACGCGCTTCATTGCCCAGGACGACCTATTATGCGATATTGCTTGAGTAGCGGAGAAGGTTTCTGCACCTCGCCTGTATACTGCCTTCAATGTCTTTACGCTAATCTGCCTATCAGATAGGCTCTGAAAGCTGGAGTTGTGCTTCAAGACTTTTTCCTCTAGCCCTGACTCTACTTCTTCACTGAAAGTGATGATTACTCCACCAGAAGCACTGAGAGCAGGGGTAGGAGACTCCGTAAGAGTCTGCGCTTCTCCGATGGGGACACAGTTAGGGACCCGCTTGCCGCTCTTCATTTTTGTTCCCAGCTGGACATAGCCTTCCCAGCAGGGGTCTCCAGCTTCTTTCTCTATAGCTGCCTCGTCCTGGTGCTCTGAGTCCTTCATAATTGTGCCATCTGGCATACGGTGGTAGCCCTCGGGAATCTTTTCCTCTAGGTTTTCCATCGGGGCAGCGTGACCGCCCGAAGCCTTAATGACCTGCTCTAAATATGACATTAGCGAACTCCTAGGAATGCCTTAATCTGCCAATTCCACTTCTTGTGCTGGTCAATGCGTGTAGCGAGGAAGTCCATAAGACCCTGCTCGTTACATTCACTAGCTGTAGCAAAAGCCTCGAACAGGCAGTGGAGCATGGTGTCATTTACACGCTTCGCGGACTGCAGAAGGAACTGAGAAGAACTACCATCTAGACGTTCTTCCTTAATGCAAGACATCTCGGAGTAGTCAGATAGTAGATACGGCGCAGGGAAACCAACCTTGAGAATGTTCTCTGCAAGGTCGTCGATGGAGCCATCTACATCTTCATATAGCATATTGAAAAATTCATGGTACTCACCGAAGTCCGGGCCCATAACGTTCCAGTGGTAGCCATGAAGAATGAACTTCGCAGTGACCGTATCGGCTAGTAAGTGGGCAAGCTTTGCAGCTAGTTCAGGGTTGCTCTCGTTAAACATTCTATACCTCTGGCTCTGCTAGTGGGGGAGGAGCCTTTGGCTCCAAAGGTTCTTCGCCCTGAGCTTCAGGAGCAGCTGGTGCTTCTCCATCTGCTGGTCCCTGGCCCTGAAGTAGCTGGTCAACCTCTGGAGGGATTGCAGCTCCACTGTCTTGCATTGACTGCTGACGAATCTTGTCCATAATCTCCGGGGCGACTGCCTGAAGCATTGCCTCTGTCAGCTCAGGGGTAACCATACCCTTCTGAATAACTAGGCGAAGCGCAAACTCCTTAGGGTCTGGAGCATCCGATGCCGAGAATCCGTGAGCACGTCTCCATGCGTCGTAGGAAACTGCCATCTTGTCAAACCCAGCGTCAGCATCTGTAGCGCGGTCGTTACGGGTGGCAACCAAGGATGGGTCATACCAAATGCAGACGTTTCTAACCTCGTCTTCAGCGTACCCGTTGGCGATTAGGTACGGACGCAAGTACATAACAGTAAACGCGTCAACGATAAGTAGCATCAGAGGCTCGATGTGAGCCTTGTATAGAGACTCATCTATCTGTAGAGCGTTAGAGTACTTAACATTGGCAAGACCAGTAACGATATCCTTAGGGACATCTAGGCCCTGCATGATGCGCTCTAGTACACGGTCAGCACGCTGAGCAAGAGCAGGGTCAAACGAACGCTCAAACTTGAACTGCTTAATCTTGTCGCCAAGCTCGGCTGGACCACGGATAATCAGAGGAACAACTGCGCTGGCAGAGTCCTCGTCCTTAATCGGGGTAGTCATAGCGTCGATTAGCTGGTCTTCGAAGTCATCCGCTGCTTCTTCGGCAGTGTATGTCTCGTTGTAGTTGCCATCTTCGTCGTATGGGTAGTCTGGGTCAGGCCCAGCTGCTACTGATAGACCGTCTGGCAAGTAAAGAGCACCCGCGTTGAGGCGCGAACGTGCAGTCGCACGGAAAGTACGGTTGAGAAGTAGAAGCTCAGCGCAAAGGTCTAGTAGACCGCGAAGGCTTGAGTCAGCTTCCTGTGTGTAGCGAGGGTGCGCTCTCCAGATGCGACCAACGAAGGCACCTCTAGGTACCGGGATGACCTCGTTGTTGCCCTGAGACATCATTGTTGATACTCCGCCACCAATATCACGGCGGGGGTTAATAATGTAGTTACCCTTTGAGTCAACCTGAAGCTCGTCAGTTGAACGGACGTCCCAAGTCTCTGGAAGTCCAGAACCTAGACGCTCTGGAAGCTGAACTAGGTAGCATTCTCCAGTAACCTGAAGGTTTAAGGCTGCATCTTTCAAAAGACCAGGCTGGCCACCAAAAGCAGAGCTTAGGCGGTCAAGTGCGCGCTGCGCAGCCTGGGCGAGCTTGGTGTCAACCTTCTCCACGTCCTGAATAGGGCTTGGAGTCTCGTTTGGGTTATTAATTGCAGCGGCATATAGTCTAATTCTCGACACAACAGACGCAACTAGGTTGAATGCATACTTAACTTCACCGATTGAGTCGTAATATTCCCAAGCCTCTGACTGCCATGCAGTAGATGCAGAGAGCCTACGGGCTTTAAATAGCTCTGCTTCAGTCTTATCGTCTAGTTTTACCTGAGCTGCAGCAGCAGTCATTGGACGAGGGCTGTTGAAGGCCTGAGGAGTCGCATAGACTACGCCAAAAGAGTCAACTGAGACCCCTGGAGCTACGCGAGTAGCGTTTTTAGGGGCTGAGGCGCGGACACTCGGTCGAGATTCACTCGAACTAGTGTCTTCTTTCTTGAAAATACCCAATGTGGGCTCCCTGTCTGTTTACCGCTCTAGTTGAGC
>TARA_B110000503_G_scaffold143685_1_pt1 | contig 13186 bp, 10 predicted proteins | sample TARA_B110000503 | Tara Oceans TARA_B110000503 (sample SAMEA4397472) | marine metagenome | biome: Polar Biome; feature: [SRF] surface water layer (ENVO:00010504); material: water (ENVO:00002006), including particulate matter (ENVO:01000060) such as... | depth 5 m | reverse complement strand
TTTAGAGCAGAAGATAAGTTATTAATCATTACGCAAAGCGGAAAAGCAAAGGCGGTAAAGCCAAATTTAGCTATGCATTTTGAGAATGATCTGATTGTTTTAGAAAAGTGGAAAGCAAATAAACCGATTTCTGTAATTTATTTTGATGGAGAGAAAGAACGATACTATGTGAAACGTTTTTTAATAGAAACTCCAGGAAAAGAAGAGATTTTTATATCTGAGCATCCGAAATCGCAATTAGAGATTGTGGCTACGGATTACAGACCGATAGCAGAAGTGTTCTATACGAAGCGCAGTTTGGCGAATGAGAAAGTTGATTTCGAGAAATTTATTTCGGTAAAAGGAATTAAGGCGCAAGGAAATCAATTGGCGACAGAGAAAATAAAACAGGTAAACTTGTTAGAATCCTTGCCTTTTAAAGAAACAGAAGAAATTTCTTTGGAGTCAGTAGCTGTCATTTATGAAGAGGTTGTGGAAGAAAAAAGATCTGTTAAAATTGCTGAAAGTGCTATTGATGCATCGGATTTAGAAGAGCGCTCCGCTGCAGATAAAGCGGCCATTGCTTTGCAAAGAGCAATCACTAAAAAGAAGGCTGAGGAGAAAAGAAGGGATGATGAAAATCAAACGAAATTGTTTTAACGGAGGTAATTGCTACCTAATTATGGTTGGCAAATACCTTTCAAAGTAAAATAGTGCAGCCACTACTGATTTAAAAAAAATGAAACGAAAACACCTATTTTTAGCATTAGCAGTTTTAGGAATTACCTATACTTGGTATTACAATATTCAATATTTTCAAACGGTAGAAAACCCTTCTTTGGCGGGTTTCTTTAAAGATGCTCAAGTTAATTTTGCAGGCAAATCTTTTGGAGCGGATTTAACAGTTGTGGTACTTACTTTTTTCGCCTTTATGATTCCAGAATCGTTGCGTTTAAAAATAAAATATTGGTGGTTGTTAATTCCATTTACTTTTTTAGTTGCTGTGGCATTTACCTTTCCTTTGTTTTTATATTTGCGAGAGAACGCTTTAGAAAAACTAAAATAAGGTATTGGTATTAAGTCTGTTAGCGTACCTGTTGGTTTTAGTTACCTCTATAAGGAAACAGTTCTTAAAAAAAATGAAGATACTAAAAAAAACAAAGCTTCCTATTCTGCTACATTCAAAGCATTTCCTGCACGTAGTTGTGCCATCCAATCATTAAGACTTATGTTATTTACAGTTTGATCAAGATTCTCATCACTCAAAAAAGTATGACTTTCGCCATTCGCATAAAAAACCTTCCAATTTTCAAGATCATCTAAAACAGTTGTTTTTAAATCAAGAAGCCCTTTTTTAAAAGCTTCCCCGCTAACTAATCGCGAAGGAAAATAAGCACATTCATCCTGACCAAAACTATAAAACCCACGATTCGTGGCATCTTTATAATAGCTTAAAAAACCAAAGTTAAAATCAGGTAATTTTACAGACAAATACTCATAAATTTTTTGAATATTGTAGTTGTATGTTTTTTGAACAGTTTGGTCTAAATCTTCTGGTAAGAATGAATTAAAGTTCCATAATGTTTCCCATTCATTAGCTAAACACGATGTGAGTAATATTTCGTCCATAAAAATCTGACCAGCATCTACAATAACAGTGGTAGGGATGTTTTTTGCTAATATGTCTGCCAATTGCAGTGTATTTGATATTGCCCCAAATCCACCGGCACTTGAGCCCATAAAAACAATTTCAGTAATTCCTCCATTGGTTTCAAAATAGCTTTTTAAATCCTTTAGAACTAGGGTGAAATTATTGTATCCAACCATTTTTTGATTTCCTGGCCCCGCATTGGGTACGTTAGCAGATACATTACTACCTGAGTGCACGTCTCCAGTAGCATAGGGAACAAATACAAAGTTCCAGTCTTTGAATTGATTTTTATCAGAATTTCGGTTAATTATAAGGGCATTTTCTGAGGCTATTCTATTCAGAAAATCGTCTTTAGAATAACTGTCTCTATTGTTGTTGCATGTGAATCCATTAAAGCAAGCACCACCGCCGTCAAGAAATATGGCTAATTTTTTAGAGTTAGGGTTTAAATAAACACCATAGCCCATAGTGTTTCCATTACGAGATTTCATTTCACTGTTCTCTATCCAGCTTGCTTTGTTTGCATAATTACTGGCAACTTCCAAAAGAGTAAGCTCATTTTCTTCTACAGTATCAATAATAACATCCGCTTTATTACATGAAATAAAAATAAAAAAAGAGCATAAGAAAAGAAGTATATTTTTCATATCTATTGGATAGCGGTTCCAGCAAATATATAAAAAAACTAATCTTTTTTTTTACTAAATACTAAAACTAGTTCTTTTAAAATAATGCAAATCTGTTCTTTAAATCACGCTTTTAAAATAGAACAATTTAGAATAGATATTTTATTTGTAATTCGATAGTATGCATCAATGTAAAATATAATTTTTTGGATTTGGGAGAATTTAGCTAAAAAAGCTACTTCACTTTATAGCTCCACCACCTTTGCCTAGTTTTTTGAAATTTTAGCTTAGTTTTATAATATTCAAGCAAAACGGAATTCTAAAGGAGTGGTTTATTCCATTTTCTCAAAGAAAATCAACTCGTAATTTGGCAATAAATCAGGTTGTGTAATTTTAATTATATCTTTTAAAACGAGATCTGGTCTTGTAGGGGCCAGTTCGTAATATAATACGCCTCCAGTTTTTCCTTTTTTTAATTTTGGAGTGTAAATTTTGTCATTTTTAAAGGCTGTAAACTCTGCATAAATTTGATTGCTTTGTAACAATTGTTTTTTGGAAGTGAAATAACCAGGTGCAATCCAAAAATCCGCATTCTTGCCTTTGTCAAAAACACTTTCAAAGCTTAAAGATAAACTTCCTTTTCCTTTTGTGTTTTCCCAAATATAGTCAAGGTTTGCATCTTTTAAAAACTGCGCAACAAAGCTCTCCCCTGCAGGCAGGTTCCAGATACCTTTGCTCATAATAGCTCCCGATAAAATAGTTGGTTTTTTTGTGGCCGCAAGCGCACTGTTTTTTGCAGCTAAATAACTCTTTTCAATTTCTTTAAAAATACTATCCGCTTGTTTTTCTTTACCAAACAGGAGTCCGAAAAATTTTATCCATTCGGCTCTTCCCAGAGGGGTTGCTTCCAACCAATCTCCGTTATAAACAACTGGAATTCCAGCTTTTTGAATCATGGTTAAGGATTTGTCTACGGAAGAAACACTGTAGCCCACGACTAATTCGGGTTGTAAGTCCAATAAAATTTCGGTATTTAATGCCCCTTCTTTTCCGATTTCTTTAATTTTTCCGTTTGCTACCAAAGCACTTGTTTTTTCTGAAGAGATATATTGGGCATATGGGAAACCAACAATAGCAGTTTCTTCCTGCAATAGTTCTAACATTGGAATGTGTGTCGTGGAAGTTACCACGATGCTTTTAATAGGCACCAAAAGTATCCCATTATTATGAGTGGGTGTGTTGTCTAAAACATCCCTCTGTGCTAGAACTTCATATTCGAAAACTGTTTTAACATTTTGATAGGCTGCTTTTATTTGAAGTTTTTTAATGCCTTTTGTACTTAGAATATCAAAACCTTTGGCATGGTAAATTTCACTTTTTGAGTCCGAGTTTTGTGATTCCTTCTGAGCTTCCTGTTTGCAAGAAAATACCAGCATCAGAAATATAAAAAACAATAAAATCGGATAATTTTTAGGCATCAAAAAGAATTTAATACAAGTGTACAAAAATGTTCGTTAATCTCAATTTATAAAGTACATTTGTCTTGATTTTGGTTTTGATATCGCTATACCGCGATCTCAAATTAAAAGGGAATCTGGTTAGACTCCAGAGCTGTTCCCGCAACTGTAAGCTATTAAGCTTGTAACTATTCTTTTACCACTGACAATGTATTGTTGGGAAGGTTTGTTACAAGACGCAAGTCAGGAAACCTGCCAGAAATCACGAGTTAAAAACTTTCGGGATAGAGGTTTATGTGCTATACTTTGTTCGTACACGAAATTCACCTGATTTATTGTAAATCAAATTTATTAAAAATGAAAAAACAATGTATTATTTTTGGTGTTTTGGCATGTAGCTTTTTCAACACAATACTTTTTGCACAAGAAAGAGCAAAAGTAGAAACCTTGCAAGAAGTAGTGGTTACCGCAACAAAGTTCAGTCTTAAAAAAGAAAATACTGGAAAGGTAATTTATAAAATTACACAAAAGCAATTACAACAAAATGCCGGTAAAACGGTTATTGAAATATTAAATACAATAGCTGGTATTGATGTGAAAGGTGTGAATGCAAATGCATCAGAGCCAAGGAGTATTAACATTAGAGGTGGAAGAAGTAGACAGGTTTTAGTGCTGATCGACGGAGTTCCGGTAACCGATCAAGCAGCCATAAATCAAGAATTTGATTTGCGTTTAATTGCAGTGCACCAAATAGAAAGTATTGAGATATTAAAAGGGGCCTCTTCAACTTTATATGGTTCGGGTGCTGCAACAGCAGTTATTAATATCATTTTAAAGAAAGCTTCTAAAGACCGTATTTCGGGTTCTTTTGAAACAAGTTTAGGGACAAATAATACCGCAAATTCTTATGGATACATGCTTGCTGATAGAAATCAGAATGCTACAATTAGCGGAGCTATTGGGGCCTTTACTTTTTTAGGCTCCTTTAGTTTAACAGGGGTAGACGGAATGTCAGCCGCAAAAAGCACAACAAATACTGAATTTGAAGCGGATGCTTTTTACAGTAAAAATGGCCTGTTAAAGTTGGGATATCAACTCAACGAAAAAATATCGGTTGACACTTTTTTAAATTATGATGTAATTGATTATGATTTCGATGGAGGCGCATTTTCTGACAGTGAAGTGAATACAGGAAACCAAAAACAATTGAGAGTTGGAGTGAAGCCTAGCTATAGCTATGCAAAAGGACAATTGTATTTATTAGCTTCTGTAAATTCTGTAAAAAGAGATTTAAATCAGTTCAATTCTTTTTCAAATACCTTAGATAACTATCAGTTTGAGGGAAGAAGTCTTTTTTTAGACTTGGTGAATAAATATGAATTTTCAAAGCAATTTCAATTAATTACGGGTGTAAATTACCAGGAGCACAGCAACCAGAGTGTAACGCCATTTGGAACCATAGATAAAGAAAATGCTAATTTTAATACCATAGATCCGTATGCAAGCCTTGTGTATATATCTAAGTATGGATTAAGCGCAAACATTGGTGGTCGTTTAAATATACACAATGTGTATGGAAATCAGTTTGTATATGACGGAAACCTCGCGTATTCTGTTGTAAAGGACGACAATGCTGCTGTAAAATTACTAACCTCTTATAGTACTGCGTTTATTGCACCAAGTTTATACCAGTTGTATGATGGATATTCTGGAAACATCGATTTGAAGCCAGAAACAAACGCAACTTTTGAAGTTGGTGTAGACGCTAGCTACAAAAACTGGTTGTCTGCAGCTGTAGTTTATTTCAATAGAAATGAGGTAAATGCCATTATTTATGACAATACAACATATTCATACGGTAATAGTTCATCGGATGCCAAGGGTATCGAATTGCAAACGAAAGTGGTACCAAGCTCTTTTTTAACGGTGCATGCTTCATACACGCACATAAATAGGGATGTTTTAGAAGATTTTAATGATTATATACCTGCAAATAAATTGGTAACAGGAATTGACGTAATTCCCTTTGAGAATGCTTTTTTTAACTTTACCCATAGAAATGTAGGGGAGAGAACAATTTTTGATAGGTATGGTTCTTTTGGCACTGTTGGAGAGGATGTGGTTTTAGAGCAGTATCAAGTATTAGACTTTATGGCAAACTATACCGTTTTAGAAGGAACAGTTACTCTTTTTGCAGCTGCTACAAACCTTCTAAATGAAGATTATGATGATGTTTTTGGATATGAAACAAGAGGTAGAAATTATAAAATAGGACTGCGATTACAATTCTAGTTGCTTCCAGATGTTGCATCTTTCTATACTAAAAAAAGCCTTCTTTTCAAAAGAAGGCTTTTTTTGCTATAGCATATCACGGACTTCTTTTTTTATAAAGGCAACTGCTGTTGCTGATGGTGGAAGTGTCTTAGCGTAATCTATTAAAATATTTTCACGTAAATCATTTGCAGATGTAGCCTTTTCTGCTCCTTGTCTTAATTTATTAGTAATCGCATTTTTTGAGGCCATAATAGCAGTCCAAGTAGCTTCAGATACATAGATTTGCTGCACGAAGTTGTGCTCAAACTCTTGCGTTATATTAGCTATTAATAACTGTAAGTAATCTTCTGTATTTGCAGAAATTGGCGGAATACGCACTAACATTTTCACGGGGTTTATACGTTCGCAAAACAATAATAAGCGCTCACAAGCTTGTAGTTTTATGGGAAGAGCTTCCTTTTTCTGTGCAGCGCGGACTTCCATTCTTTTTTCTGTTAGGCTATGTTTTTTAAAGCCCGAAAACATGAAATATGCTACCAGTCCCGTTACTATTGAGGGCAAAAGATACCCAATACTTTCTAAAATTTTATCTTCCATAATTTACATACATGTATTGAAGGCCGAAGATAGGATTCTTGCTATTATTTTCCATAAAAAAGAAGAAGTTATTGCTTTTTTAGAGAAAAATAATTGCGCATAAGTTGTGAATAAAAAAGCTCCGGCTTCCTGTGAAAAAACAAATACTTTGGTTAAATTGTGCCTTTATATACTTCAAAATAAAACGGATTGAACAGTTACTTAGATTCTTTAAATGATGCCCAAAAGCAAGCAGTTTTGCAGAAAGATGGGCCGATGATTATTATTGCTGGTGCAGGTTCTGGTAAAACACGTGTATTAACGTATCGCATAGCACATTTGATGAAGGAAGGTGTAGATTCTTTCAATATTTTATCGCTCACATTTACAAACAAAGCGGCAAAAGAGATGAAAAAAAGAATTGCTACGGTCGTTGGTGATGGGGAAGCAAAAAACTTATGGATGGGAACCTTTCACTCGGTTTTTGCCCGTATTTTAAGGTCAGAAGCAGATAAATTAGGTTTCCCAACCAATTTCACAATATACGACACGCAAGATTCTGTGCGGTTGATAAGTACCATTATAAAAGAGATGGGCTTGGATAAGGAGCGCTACAAGCCGAAACAAATTCTAGGGAGAATTTCTTCTTTTAAAAATAGTTTGGTTACGGTGCGAGCTTATTTTAATAGTGCGGATATGCAGGAGGCAGACATGCACGCAAGTAGACCTAAAGTAGGGGAAATTTATAAGGAGTATGTAGCACGGTGTTTTAAAGCAGGTGCTATGGATTTTGATGATTTGTTGCTAAGAACAAATGAATTACTGGCACGCTTTCCTGAAACCTTGGCAAAGTATCAAAATCGTTTTAGATATATTATGGTAGATGAGTATCAAGATACCAACCACTCGCAGTATATTATTGTCCGAGCTTTAGCAGATAAATTTGGAAATATTTGCGTAGTAGGAGATGATTCTCAAAGTATTTATAGCTTTAGAGGGGCAAATATTCAGAATATATTAAACTTTCAGAAGGATTATCCAGATGTAAAAACGTTTAAGCTGGAGCAAAACTATAGATCTACAAGCAATATTGTAAATGCGGCAAACTCGATCATTGCGAAGAATAAAACCAAGTTAGACAAAGAAGTTTGGACTTCTAACGATGCTGGAGAAGCGATTAATGTAATGCGAACGATTTCTGACGGGGAGGAAGGAAGGTTTGTAGCCCAATCGATTTGGGAAAATCAAATGAACCATCAATTAAGTTCGGATAGTTTTTGTGTCTTATACAGAACAAATTCGCAATCTAGAGCTATTGAAGATGCGTTGCGTAAAAAAGGAATTGATTATAAGATTTATGGAGGTATCTCTTTTTATCAACGGAAAGAAATCAAGGATATATTGTCTTACTTGCGGATATTGATTAACCCGAATGATGAGGAAGCGTTGAAAAGAATTATCAATTATCCGGCAAGAGGTATTGGTGCAACAACGATAGACAAATTAACTATTGCAGCAAATCACTATAAGAAGTCAATTTTTGATGTTTTAAAATACATCGATAAGATTGATCTTAAAATAAATGCTGGAACTAAAAATAAGCTTCAGAATTTTATGAATATGATGCTGCGTTTGCAGATAGAGTCGCAGACGAAAAATGCTTTTGAAATTGCAGAAATCGTTGTAAAAGAGGCGAAGTTTATTAAAGATTTAGAAAAAGATGGCACTCCAGAAGCTGTGAGTAAAGTTGAGAATATACAAGAATTATTAAATGGAATTAAAGATTTTATTACAGATAAAATAGAACAGGGAGAAGACGCTTCCTTAACTTCATTTTTAGAGGATGTGGCTTTGGCAACTGATTTTGATTCTGAAAAAAATGATGATGAGCCAACGGTTTCGTTAATGACCATTCACCAATCTAAGGGTTTGGAGTATTTGTATGTGTATGTCGTTGGATTGGAAGAAAACTTATTTCCTTCTGCAATGAGTATGAGTACAAGAAGCGAGCTGGAGGAAGAGCGCAGGTTGTTTTATGTAGCCTTGACACGCGCAGAGAAGGCAGCCTATTTAACCTATGCACAAACTCGCTACCGATGGGGAAAGTTAGTAGATGCAGAACCGAGCAGATTCTTAGAAGAAATAGACGATCAATACCTACATTATCTCACTCCAAAGGCCCCAGAGCCTGCTGTAAACCGTTTTGTAGATAAAAGTATATTTGAGGATGCTCCGAAAGGAATTCGTTTTCAGAAACCCATTCAGCGGAAAAAGATGGAACGAAACTTGGCTAAAAAGAAAGAGGATACTCTTCCTGTAAATTTAAAAAAGGTCTCTCAATTGACACCAAAAATGAATCTTTTTGATGGTGATATTATTATAGGAAATATTGTAGAACACAATCGTTTTGGCACGGGAACTGTGCTTGGTGTGGAAGGAAAAGGACCCGATAAAAAAGCAGAAATTCAATTTGCAACTGCAGGAAAAAAGAAATTACTCTTGCAATTCGCTAAATTAAAAGTGATTGGCTAAAAAAAACTAAAAATAAATTGTTATTTTGCAATCCGAAATAACTTCAGTAGCAAAGTATTTAATTCTTGCGGAGCAAGAAGACTTCAAAAATAAATAAATGACATTCGATTTAGAATATAATTCAGACAGACCATTGATGATCATACCAGAATACGGTAGGCACATACAAAAATTAGTAGACCATTGTTTGGCTTTAGAAACAAAAGAGGAGCAAGATAAAATGGCCAAAGCAATCGTAGATGTGATGGGAAATTTACAGCCACATTTGCGGGATGTGCCTGATTTTAAGCACAAACTTTGGGATCAGTTGTTTATCATGGCAGACTTTAAATTAGATGTTGCATCTCCATATCCACAGCCATCAAAAGAGGAGTTACAAGAAAAGCCAGAGGGCTTGCCATATCCAAAATCAGCATCAAGATATCGATATTATGGTAATAATATTCAAACAATGATTGACATTGCTTTAAGTTGGGAGGATGGAGACAAGAAAGATGCGTTGGTTTTTACCATTGCAAACCACATGAAAAAATGTTATTTAAACTGGAATAAGGATACCGTTGACGATGCGGTTATTTTTAAGCATTTATTTGATTTATCAGATGCAAAAATTGACTTAAGAGAAACCAAGGAAGCACTTTCTGAAAGTAGCAGTTTGCTAAGAAAAAGAAACTCCCAAGGACAGAATAGTTCCAAAACGGTGCACAAGAAGCCGCAGCACAATAATCAACATAAAAACAGAAAAAGATAAGATTCTATGGCATCATTTAAAATTGAAGGCGGTCATAAATTAAAAGGAACAATTACTCCACAAGGAGCTAAGAATGAGGTTTTACAAATTCTTTGTGCTGTTTTGTTAACTTCAGAAAAAGTAGTTGTAAAAAATGTTCCAGATATAATTGACGTAAATAAACTTATTTTTATTCTTGGAGAGCTAGGCGTTAAGGTTCAAAAGCTTAGGAAAAATTCGTATTCTTTTCAAGCAGATGCAGTTAATTTAAGTTATTTGGAGTCTGCAGAATTTAAAAGAGATGGAAGCTCTTTGCGAGGATCTATTATGATTGTAGGGCCCTTATTAGCACGTTTTGGAAAAGGATATATTCCACGTCCAGGAGGAGATAAAATAGGAAGAAGACGCTTAGATACCCATTTTGAAGGTTTTATAAGATTGGGTGCGACGTTTAGATATAATAAAGAAGAATCTTTTTACGGAGTAGAAGCATCGGAGTTGCACGGTGTAGAAATGCTATTGGACGAGGCTTCCGTAACAGGAACTGCCAATATTCTAATGGCAGCTGTATTAGCAACGGGCACTACAAAAATTTACAATGCGGCTTGCGAGCCTTATATTCAGCAACTATCAAAAATGCTGAATACCATGGGGGCAAAAATATCAGGAGTTGGTTCTAATTTATTAGTAATTGAAGGGGTAACTTCTTTAGCTGGTTGCGAACATACAGTGTTGCCAGATATGATTGAAATTGGTTCTTGGATTGGGGTTGCTGTGATGACACGTTCTGAGTTGACAATTAAAAATGTGAGCTGGGAAAATTTAGGACAAATTCCAAATGTGTTTCGAAAATTAGGAATCAAATTAGAAAAGATAGGAGATGATATCTATATTCCTGCGCAAGAATCTTACGAAATTCAGAATTATATCGATGGGTCGGTACTAACGGTTGCAGATGCTCCTTGGCCAGGGTTTACTCCAGATCTATTGAGTATTGTTTTGGTAATTGCTACACAAGCAAAGGGAACAGTTTTAATTCATCAAAAAATGTTTGAAAGCAGGTTGTTTTTTGTGGATAAGTTAATAGATATGGGCGCAAAAGTTATTTTGTGCGATCCACATAGAGCCACAGTTATTGGTCTTGACTTTGAGAGTTCATTAAAAGCGACGAAGATGACCTCTCCCGATATTAGAGCAGGAATTTCATTATTAATTGCTGCATTATCTGCAAAAGGAACATCCATTATAAACAATATTGAACAAATAGACAGAGGCTACGAAAATATCGAAGCAAGATTAAAGTCTATTGGAGCTAAAATAGAAAGAATAGAAGACTAATCTAGTTCCTATTTATAAAACAAAAATAGTGTCAGTTTGACACTATTTTTTTGTTGGCAACATTTTTGACTATTTAAAGTAGACAATTTAACGATGATCAAGTAATGAGTAAGAAAGACAACATAAAAGAAGAAGCGATAGTAAACGAACAAGAAATAATTCAAGCTGAAGAAAATCAGGATATTGAAGCGGAAGTGGTGCAAGAAGAACCCACCTCTGAGGAATTAATTCAAGCTGAAAAAGATAAGTTTTTACGACTGTTTGCAGAATTTGAGAATTATAAAAAAAGAACAACAAAAGAGAGAATAGAGTTGTTTAAAACTGCAGGACAAGAACTAATGACATCTTTACTGCCAATTGTGGATGATTTTGAACGTGCGCTTACACATACAGAGGAAGACAAGGAAAATAAAGTAGCAGCAGAATTAAGAGAAGGTGTTTTATTGATTTATCAAAAATTTTATAAGACTTTAGAGACGAAAGGATTATCAAAAGTGGAAACAAAAGCTGGAGATATTTTTGACGCTGAAATTCATGAGGCAATTACCCAAATACCTGCACCTTCCGAAGATTTAAAAGGAAAAATCATCGATTGTGTGGAACAGGGTTACAAATTAGGAGAGAAAGTAGTGCGGTATCCTAAAGTAGTGATTGGGCAATAATAAAAAAATTATAAATTACAAATTAAGAATTGGTGATTTTTTTAATCTTTCAATTTTTGATTTTCAATTGTAAAAAATGGCAAAACAAGATTTTTACGAAACATTAGATATTTCAAAATCTGCTTCTCAAGCAGAAATTAAGAAAGGGTACAGAAAAATGGCGATTAAATATCATCCTGATAAAAACCCAGATGATAAAACTGCTGAAGAAAATTTTAAAAAAGCTGCAGAAGCCTACGAAATTTTAAGTGACGACAATAAAAAAGCAAGATATGATCAATATGGTCATGCAGGTTTAGACGGTCCGCAAGGCGGCGGCAGAGGTGGCTTCGGTGGCGGCGGTATGGATATGGATGATATCTTTAGTCAGTTTGGTGATATTTTTGGCAGCGGCGGTGGCGGCGGTTTTAGTGGATTTGGCGGCGGCCAACGTCAAGCGCGTGTTAAAGGAAGTAATATGCGTATTCGTGTAAAGCTTACTTTAGAAGAAATCGCTAAGGGTGCAGAGAAAAAGGTAAAAGTGAGACGTAAAATGCAAGCGGAAGGTGTTTCTTATAAAACATGCACCACCTGTGATGGTTCTGGCCAGCAAATGCGTATTACCAATACAATATTAGGTAGAATGCAAACAGCTGCTACTTGTGGAACTTGTTCTGGTGCCGGTGAGATTATAAGTAATAAGCCTAATGATGCAGATGCTCAAGGTTTGCTCATTAAAGAAGAAACGGTTTCTATTAGTATTCCTGCAGGAGTTACAGAGGGTGTGCAGTTGAAAGTAGGAGGAAAAGGAAATGAAGCCCCGGGTAAGAATTCAATCGCTGGAGATCTTCTTGTATTAATTGAAGAAATTCCCCATGAAACTTTAAAACGAGAAGGCACAAATATTCATTATGATTTGTATATCAACTTTTCTGAAGCAGTTCTTGGAACAAGTAAAGAAGTAGATACTGTTTCTGGGAAAGTGAAAATTAAAATTGACGGGGGATCACAATCAGGTAAAATATTAAGATTAAAAGGAAAGGGTTTGCCAAGTATCGAGAGGTATGGAACAGGAGACTTTCTAATTCATATCAATGTTTGGACGCCTCAAGAGCTTGATAAAAAGCAAAAGCAATTTTTCGAGGAGATGTCGGATCATCAAAATTTTAGACCTGCTCCTAATAAATCTGACAAGTCTTTTTTTGAAAAAGTAAAGGATATGTTTTCATAAGGGAAGATTTTAAAAAAATAAGTACTTTTAAATGCATATTTTACAAAAAAAGTTGTTTTTTATAAGATAATAAGTATATATTTGTTGTGTTGTTGATTTATCAGCAACACTTTTTCTTTTTCATAGCAATTTTCCCACTCAATTTATTGAG
>TARA_B110000503_G_scaffold23075_1_pt1 | contig 13209 bp, 9 predicted proteins | sample TARA_B110000503 | Tara Oceans TARA_B110000503 (sample SAMEA4397472) | marine metagenome | biome: Polar Biome; feature: [SRF] surface water layer (ENVO:00010504); material: water (ENVO:00002006), including particulate matter (ENVO:01000060) such as... | depth 5 m | reverse complement strand
TCGGCGTGGGTGGATGGGGTCGCAGCCTGGTGTAGAAACTACGACTACGACAGTCACTCCGATCGGTCAAACACGGAGCGGCATCGAAACTGCTGTTGTGCCAGATACTATTACTACTAATATTGGTGATCGTGTTGTAGAAATTAACTTTGCACCATATATTCGTTCACGGATTGTAACCTTTAAAGCTACTCGTCTGAAACCAAATACTCAGATGTATGCTTTCTTTGATAATGTATCGGTTGCTAACTTTGTTCGTACAGAATCTACATTTATCAAATACACCGAACTAGACAATCCACAGCTCAATGGTACTAATACATTTACGGCTCACCCAGCTAGTCCTAGTACACTTACTACTGACGCTAATGGTACATTAATTGGTTCATTCTTTGTTCCTAATAATCCTACTACCTTCTTTAAAACTGGTTCTAGGTTGTTTAAATTAACAGATAGCTCGAGCAACTCTAATACTCTAGCTACAACAGAAGCTGCTGCGACATACAATGCAAAAGGCTTGATTGAAACAAAAGAGAACGTTACGATTTCAACTCGTGTTCCTTTGATAGAACGTCGGGAAATTTCTGACGATCGTATTATTACTGATACTCGGCAAAATACTTCGGTTAATTGGTACGATCCGTTGGCTCAATCATTCATGCTTGATACTCCGGGCGGTGCGTTTATTACTTCGATCGAATTGTTCTTCCATAAGAAAGCTACTGGTGTTCCAGTAACTCTTCAAATTCGTGAGATGAACCAAGGGTTGCCTACTCAACGGATCATACCATTTGGTGAAGTTACAATTAATCCAGCAGCAGTAAGTGCAGCTGATCTTAGTGTATCTCTCCCAGATTCAACGCTACCAACTAAATTTACTTTCCCATCTCCGGTATATCTGCAAGACAACCAAGAATATTGCTTTGTTGTTATGGCAAATACTAATGAGTATGAAGTATGGTATGCTGAAATTGGTGAAGATAATGCTGAAAGTGGTGAACGTATTTCTAAACAACCATATGCTGGTGTTTTGTTTAAATCACAAAATGCTTCTACATGGACACCTGACCAAAACAAAGATCTTAAATTCCGCATTAACCGTGCAACATTCAGTACTGGGGTAAACGGACAACTCATTCTTGAAAATGGTTCGGTACAATCACGTAAGTTGATTAAGAATGCTTTCAGAACTACATCTGGATCTAACACCATTCGGGTATACCATAACAACCACCACTTCTTTGAAAGCACAAATAGTATCGCGTCTTATGTTACTATCGCTGGCGCAGTAAATGTCAATGGATTCACTGCAGCTCAATTGAATGCAACACATGAAGTTGGTAATATTGAACTAGATTCGTATACTATCACGATATCTGGAACAAATGCGACAGGTACGGGTATTGGTGGTGGAACAAATATTAGCGCAACAGAAAACCAGTTGTATAATACATTCTATCCATATGTACAGCAACTAAACTTCCCTGGGACAAACTCAACATGGGGTGTTCGTACAACAACGGGTATGAGCCTTGGTGCTACTTCACCAACACCGTATGTAACATCAGGAAGCTTTGCACCAATTATCGTTAATCAAAATACTGGGGTAACATCAGCTGGTGTTATTGCTTCTGATGATAATGAGCAATCTGGAAAATCATTCTACCTGCGTGGTGCAATGACTACTACGGCAGATAATATCTCACCGGTCATTGACCTTGAAAGATGTTCGGTAGTAACCATTTCTAACCGGATTGATAACCCAATTGGTTCTGATACCATTGGATATAATACAGTCGATGGCTTTGTTGCTGAAACTGTTGCGACCGGTGGATCGGCTCAGGCAAAATACTTGACCAAGATTGTTAAGTTGGCTGAAGCCGCTGATGGCATTCGCTTATACATAGACGTTAACAGACCTTCGCAAACCGCTGTTGATGTATATTATAAGTCATCATCTTCGGACGAAGCAATTACATCTGAACTTTGGATCTTAGCTACACCAGAAGAAAACATTCCATATGACGATTCAGGTTTACATACCGAGATTGAATATGTAATAGATCCTCCTGGTACCTTTACAGTTTTCCAAATTAAAATTGTGATGAGAAGTACTAACTCTTCTCGTATTCCAACTATTAAAGATCTAAGGGCTATAGCGTTGCTTCCATGATAAATTCTGATAAAAGATATATCCCAGTCGAAGGACATTCGGGCTTATTCCGAGATCCTTCGACTAATGCTATTATAAATATTGATAAGAGCTCAGCCGTAAAGAATAGACAGGCTAGAGAAAAGATACTTCAACGAGACGCGGATATTGAAAATCTTAAATCTGATGTTGGGGAAATTAAAGCGTTACTCAAGCAATTGTTAGAGAGATAAAAATATGGCAGTCATTAACATTACTACATCTAATACACTAGAAGACTTTCGGGTAGCATCGAACACTGTCTTCGGCCGAGTAGGTGATCTAACAACTCTAACTAGCCAAGCTTCTGTGGTATATACTGGTTTAGTAGGTATTAACGCAAACGATTTTGTCGGAACAGCTGGTCAATTTACGGTTACTCGAGCATTAGGGAATTATACTGCGGTAATTACAGCCGCAGGTACCACATATGAAGTCGGTGATACTATTCTAATTAAAGGGTCGCTGCTAGGTGGTGTTGATACTACTAATGATTGTACTATAACTGTTGCGACTATTGATGGCGCCGGTGTTGGTACTGCGCTTAGTGTCACAGTTGCTGGAACTCCGGTCTCAGATATTATATCTGAAGTAAATGCCCTTCGGGTTGAGATGGGTACATTAATTAACGACTCATTAGATACTACAGCACAAACATTTTACGCTGCGGTTAATGAGCATGAGGCTGATATTGGCCAAGTGTCTACTCTTACTACGACAGCAACCGATTTAACTGGTGCGGTCAATGAACTAGATGCATTCCAAGGGAATACTTCTCTTACTACGACAGCTCAGACTATCTCAGCTGCGGTTGTAGAACTTGACACCCTTCAAGGCAATGTAGCATTAACAACTACAGCAAATACTATCACCGGAGCAATTGCTGAACATGAAGCAGATATTGGTACAGTGTCAACCCTTGGCACTGGCTCGAAGATTGTGGTTGGTGCTATCAATGAAATCGAAACTGCAGTACGCGGTACACTTTCAAACTATACATTAAACACTACTGCTAATAACTTAGTTGGCGCTATCAATGAGCACGAAAGTGATCTTGGTACTATGTCCTTTACTGCACAAGGTACATCAACAGATCACGCAGTGACTGTAGGATATGTCAACCTCGGATCGACTGTTACTAGTGGACTAAATGCCTTAAAGGTCAAAACGGATTTCCTTGCCGATGAAATTGGTGGTGAGATGTCTGCCGATTATGTTGGAACTGATAATAATGTTATTACTGCTCTTAATAATCTATATGCGGCATCTAGTATTAGTACTCTTAACGATATCTACCTTCGGCGGGATACTCAAGATTGGGTAACCGCCGGAACCTTCAGGGTTGGTGATGAAGGTATTGGTGGTGGCATAGGCTATAATGGCAGTGCATACACATACAGTGACTTTAAAATTAAAGCATACGATTCAGCAAATGCTTTGCAAGATCGTATTATCATTAAACAAGGTTCTGGTAATATTGGTATTAATAAAGTTCCTGGAACATACAAAGTAGATGTTAATGGTTCTCTTAATGGTTCTAGCGGACTATATTGGGATGGACAATCGACAGATGCACGTTATCTGAGAACTGGCGGAACTACTCAAACTGTTGCTACTACGACAAACTTCTCTGGTACTCTTCAATATAAAGGCGAAGAGACTGATACTCGCTTTATGAGAATCAACAAGGGTTCTGCCCAAGAAGTTACCACTCCTACAGTCTTTAATGGTTCGGTTACATTCAACGACCCGGTTATTATTGGATCTACAACAGTAGCTTCAGATAGTTTAACAATTACTGAATGGGTTGAAGATGTAATCGGTAGCATGATCACCGGTAACACTGAAACTGGTGGTATATCAGCAGTGTATGACGATGGCACTGGTAAAATTACCCTTGCTATTTCGAACAATGCACATAACCACGTATCTACTAATATTTCAGATTTTGATGAAGCTGTTCAAGATGTCATTGGAGCTATGGTTGGTGGTAATACTGAATCAGGTATTACTGTAACATACCAAGATGTTGACGGTACATTAGACTTTGATGTTAATGACCCGGTTATCACCATTGCTGGTGAAGCTTCAGGTTCTGCAACAATGACGAACCTAGGTAATACAACAATCAGCGTTACACTCAGTGATGAAGCCATTCAAGATCGGATGCAGACATTGTTGATCAATGGCGACCATACTGGTATTGCTGCTGCATATGATGATGTTGGAAACAAAATTAATCTTTCTCTTACGGCTGATCCGGTTCTTACATTGTCTGGTGATGCAACTGGGTCTGCAACGTTTAGTAACTTAACATCTACAACATTGAACGTAGCGGTTGTAGATGATAGCCATTTCCATGCGTCAACAACTATTTCTGATTGGACCGAAGCTGTACAAGATACAGTTGGCGGGATGGTCGATCCTACTAATACTGAAGCTGGTATTAGTGTAACATATGATGACGCTACTGGTAAATTAAACTTTGATGTTAGTGATCCAACGTTGACTTTCAGTGGTGATGTAACTGGGTCAGGCACGATGATTAATCTGGCTTCGCTCAATATTTCACTTGCTGTTGTTAATGATTCCCATACGCATGACGCTAGATACTATACAGAAACTGAATCTGATAACCGCTATGTTTATAAATCTGGTGATACTATTTCCGGAGCTTTAACGGTAACAGGCCTTCTTACAGTAGGCGCAAATAATGCCGGCAGTTCCGTTATTGATTTTTATGATGACAATGATAATACAACTCGCTCATTCTTCTATGACCAAACCAATTGGTATGTAGAAGACAATGGTGGTACAAATCGTATATTAATTCATGCCGGTAATGTGGCTAGTTATACTATTACCAATTCGACAAACGCTGTTAACTCTACAAACTCTACTTATTCAGACAACACGTATGTGACACGTGACGATAGTACTAATACAACATATTATCCAATCTTTGCCCCAATCGGTAGTGGACAACAACGCATGCGTAATGACGGGGGTTTAAGTTATAATCCTTTGTCAAATGTTCTTACTACTGGCACATTCTCGGGTATAGCTACAACTGCACGATACGCCGACGTTGCTGAAAAATACTTGGCTGATATGGAATATGAGCCTGGAACAGTTATTGCTGTAGGCGGAGTTGCAGAAGTTACTGCGGCAGATCATGTTACTGCATTCTCAGTAATTGGTGTTGTCTCTGAAAATCCAGCTATTATGATGAACTCCGGTCTAGAAGGTGGTACATATATCGCTCTTAAAGGTAGGGTTCCGGTTAAGATTAATGGTCCTGTACAAAAGGGTGATCGTCTTGCTGCATCTACTGAAAAGGGCGTTGCTATGGTAAACAATGATCGTAATGCATGGTCATTTGCTATTGCGCTATCTGACTCAGATGGTGATATGGTAGAAGCAGTAATTCTCTAATTACTAAATCTTTCTAAATTATGGTTAATAATGCGTATTTCATATTTAAACTTTTCAGCACCTGAATCTAATATTAGCTATGATTACTTTTGGCTTTCACTAAAATCGTATGTTGAGGATAACTACCAAGGGAAAAACAAATTCTCTTGGAGTTATCCTATCATAGATTCGAACTATGAATCCATAGATGATGTTGTTGATATACTGGTTCTCGAAGATCCGGATATCCTATGCTTATCTGCTTATGTATGGAATCATTGTTTAATTTCAGCAGTTGCTTCTAAATATAAAAGCATCAAGCCTGGAGTTACAATAATTCTTGGTGGTCCTCACCAAGAACACAATCAACCCGATTTCTTTTTAAAAAACAGCCACATTGATTTCTGTTGCCAGACTGATGGCTATGGTGAAGTGTTCTTTAATGAATTACTATACCAAATTGAAACAGATAAAGATTGGTCTAAAGTTCCATATTTAATTCATAAGGGCGGTAGATCGTTTGCTCCATATAATAAGAGATCTTTCGTATGGCCACGGAATATCTTTAAGCGTAATATACAATACATTAGAACGGCATCTAATAATGAGATTCAAAATATCATGTACGAGATGTCACGTGGGTGCCCGTACGGGTGTACGTATTGCGAATGGGGTGGTGGAACATCCTCTAAAGTTTCGTTTAAGCCTACCGAATATATTAAAGAAGACTTAGAGTTACTCATTAAAGAATTTAAAGTTAAAAGTATTGGGATTACTGATGCCAACTTTGGTATCATGACTAGAGATATCGAAATTGCCCAACATATCGCCAACCTAAAAAATACCTATAATTATCCTAAAGTTGTATACTTGTATGGACCAACTAAAAAGAACAAAAAGAATCTGTATGCCATCGAAGAAATATTAGCATCTAATATATTAGTAGATGAGTTTAAAGTATCAATACAAGATCTAAACCCGGCCGTTAATATTAATATTGATCGTACAGATACCCCGTGGAATGAACAGTATGAAAGCTATAAGACACTAAGAGACAAACATAATATTCGGATTCGACTTGAGCTCATGCTAGGTCTTCCAGGAACAACAATTAAAGATTATTATGATGCTTTAGATATTATGTGTGACGAAGATAGTTTCGGATCTAGATATGTATGGCATCTATTACCAACATCACCAGCGTCTGATCCTGCATACATGGAAAAGCACGGAATAAAAACCGTAAATGTTAATGGCGTTACATCATTAAGTGGACTCAAATCTGATAGAACTAGTCTCTTGTACAAAGCAGAATATGTTGAACCATTTGACATTGTAGTAGGAGCTAATAGTTATACTACTGATGAATGGGTTGAAATGTTTATTATGGATAGGATTATTCTTTCATGTGAAATTCAAGGCTTTACTAAACACATTTGTAAATACTTAAATGACTTCAAGGGGATTAGACCACGCACTTTCTATAATCGACTATGGAATACATTCTTAAACAATGATGATTATCTTCCGGAGCACCAACAAGCGATCTATCACAAGATTATTAAAGACTGTAAAGAAAGGGTTAATGGTAAAGTTACGGATTCTATCGAAATATACGAATTGCCAGAAATATACAACCTAGATTTTGTGGCAAATATTACTGCGATGAACAAGTTTGTTATCCATATCAATAGAGAATCATGGTACGATGCTCTGAAAGATTGGGCGATCAACGAGTTTGGATATGATGAAAAACTTATTGATGTTATCAATTGGACTGCCAATGCTGTTATGTTTTTAGACTATGATCCGTATGCCGGTGAAACATTCAAATCAAATTATGACTGGTATACATGGATTAAGACTGGCGAGCTTAACGAGCGCGTGACTACTAACAAACCAAGAGATATAGATCGTGGCTCTAAGCTCGATCCTGTCATTATAGATTGGTATAAATACACTATAGAAGAACGAATTAAAAGATATTTTATTGCCTGGTGCTCAGAAAGTGTATCTGATCACTACGCGCTATTTAAAGATATAGAGGTACAACATGTTAACTAAAGTGCAAATACTCTGCACGGTCGAATCTGATTTACATATCGACTGGCTATTTGATCTTGCAAATGAGAATCAGCAGACCGTGGCATTAATACAACAATGCTATAATAAACTTGGAACCATCATCTCAGGATTTAATGATCATATCGCTAGTGACTATGGTGACTATACATCTTGGGTTAACGCACAGGGTGACAATATTATTAATGATACTACGGAGCATTTTGCTGGTAGTAAGCATCAGGAGTTTTCTGATTATTTTGCCCGCTGTGCATGGCATAGAAAAGATGGAGTGATTTTAGTTCCATTAACCCTGTGCCCAGTTAAGTTAGAATGCTTCGATAAGTTTGTTGGTTATGCAGTACCAGAAGAAGAATTTGACACGACTCACCCTGAAGAGCACGAAGGTATTCCACCTGAAATATTTTCAAATGTTATGAGTCTACACAACCAATGGATGCGAGATAACAAATCTCGATTTGATTTGTTTATTGATGGTGTGTCAAAAGAAGAAGCATTGGAGATGATTAAAGCGCTATGATTGACTGGCTGTTTATTTGGTCTTCAAAAAGACCTCCGTTATGGGAAGCTACAACTCAGAATCTTAATGTCGAAATGTCTGGTCGTAATTTTGGGACGGCACACGGCAAAAAATATTATATTCCGGTTAATGTTTCTGATATGCATGAACTCATTAAACACGAGTTCAAGCATCTTAAGGGTCAAATATTAGACCAGTTCGAAAACGAAGCGTTTAAATTTGTAGTCGACGCAAATGTGGGTGATTATAATCCTGAAGATGATATCATAATCAAACCGCATATGTTTCTTGAACTTGGTTTAAATGAAACCAATTGTAAAACGTTTAAACTAGATACAGTATATAAACATTTTAAAAACTATAAGTGGGTTGCGTTAGGTCTGTTCTTTTCAGGTGAGCATATGGATTATAAAGGCCGAGCAAATTCCTTGGCCAAGAGTATATTCTATGGAAGAAATGCCCAGAACAAAATTATTAATCTCGAGACTGGTTTAGAGCTAGCTGAATACCAATACCTTAGTGTTGTAACATATTTAGTCTTTAAACAATTACATGATACCAATATTATTACGGTATCAATGAATCCTAACTTGGTGGCTATGCCGCACCAAAGCTTGGATGTTATTAAAAACAAACATAGATTTGTTGGATTAGATATGTACGACACAGGCATATACGAACATCTACTTAAACCAGACGTATCTGGTGGTGTACAAATTGGTGATACTATATTTGCTAAAGGCAATAGTGTTAGTGTCAATCTATATGAAAACGGTTTGAGATATATTAAACATTCTCAGCTACCAGACTTTGAGGTAGAACTAGATACTAATTTAAAATATAAAGTTGAAAACAACCGATATATTTTTGAAGCAGACCGAGCAATTGGTTATGCTGATTTTACTATTAACGTAGGATCTATTTTAGATAAGTATTTAGAAGTTAGTAAAGCAGGCAAAACCAAATTACAATACATAATTGTAGGAGAAAAATAATATGGGAAACGATACCACAAGTACCAAAACCACACCAACCGCTGCGGTTGTTGGTAAAGCATCTGGTAATACAATTGATGCTGCATCATTCAGACAAATGGTGGATATCCTGGATAATCTTCGGGATCATACTCACACATTTACTGATGACTATACAAGCAACTGCCAATGTAATTGCAGCCGTGGTAGCTTATAATAATTAAAAGGTAAATAATATAATGGATGACGCAACTATCAAAGCGATCGAAGCACATCAACCGAATGCCAGTCTTATTAATGAAGCTAGACTGAAACGGATTGAATCGCATAAGGCGTCAGTAGTTCAAGATGCTGATGGTAAATTGATTGCACGCACACAGTTAATCAATATTGCTGATGGCTATAAAATAAATAAACTCATTTCAGTTGTTCCGCATAAAGAAGAAAAGGCAGTTTCATTTAAGACTGTGCCACATCTTTTTGCTGATCTAACTCAAATGAATTGCATGCTGACTAACGCATGTAACTTGAGCTGTAGTTATTGTTATGAACAGCACCGGAAAGATTTCGGTAGGTTTACTGTTGAGTCACTTAAAAAGTGTTATGACTGGCTGAATGAATGTAATACCCAAAAGAATAGAGTATTCCAGTTCTTTGGTGGTGAACCATTAATTCATAAGAAACTAATTAAAGATTTTATTACAACTCACGAAGATGAGTTGACCTCAAACTATTTTAATTACACCGGAACTTATGTTTCGATGTGTACTAATGGTCTACTAGTTGATAATGATTTTGTGGACTTCTATTTCTCTAGACCGTTCACTCATATGATGATCTCGTTAGATACGTTTAATTCTGCGATCGATCACCGTGAGATTACTCCGGTACAACTAGACAAACTAGTCAAAACCATTAGCAAGATTACAGAGTACTTAGGTGATGAACCACAACGGTTAATCATTCGTGCTACACTTTCTGAAGAAACCGCCGTAGAAATGGAGGACTTCATTGAACGCCTCTATCAAGTTGGTGTACGAAATATTATTGTTCATCCATTGATTCTAGATTCCAAGCGTGGCTATATCAAATGGGCAGATGGTAACTGGGCCGAGATGCGTAGGCAGATCTTTGATTGCCTAGATCGTTATGAAGATATGATTATCAAGTTCTCCGAAGGCGTTGGTGAAAAGCAAGATAACAACTGTATGGTTGGATCAGACATGATCGCTATTGACGCATCAGGTGATTTCTCGGGTTGTTACTTCTTCACTAACCAAAAGGGTTCGTCTGTTTCAGAAGCTATCCTTGGTAATATATTTGATGACAAGATTTACGTAGATCGCTATGCGGCATTCCAGGCTGAATATAATAAGATGTTTGAAGTAGAAGAACAGTGCAAAGCCTGTGATCTACAAAACTTTTGCTATCAGTGTCCGGCCGGTAATCTCGATACCGGATCTAAAAAGATGTTTAGGCCTGATGATATGTGTCAGGAAATCGTTAAGCTCTATTTAGACTTCCAAAAAGATGTGTATGATAAAATGTTCTATAGAAATATGAATGCTCATATTCGAAATCTAGAAGAACAAGGTTATAGCTATATTGAAAAAGTACTTGCTGACTTTAAATTAGATACTAAATTATCCACTAAAGATAACTATATTAATGTATGCAAAGATAAAGCTATGTTTCCAAATATTATTAATGAAGAGAGCGACTATATCACATGCTTTTATCTACAGACTCTAATTCTCTTACTGAAATAGACTTTAAAGGTGTAGGTGTTATCACCATTTACATGGGCGACACCTGCAACTTTAATTGTGTATACTGCGACAGAGATTATATTAGAGACGATATTGGATCACAAAACATAAAGTCTTCAGATCATTCTCAGATCATATCCTTTATGGAACAAGCGTCCCGTAAAGCAAAAGACTTAGTTAATATAACATTCCATGGTGGCGAACCATTCCTGTATCTAAAAAGAATTGATCGATTACTAGATGCTATTCAACCGATGTTTCCGGATGATATGCTGTTCTTCCTTACAACAAATGGATCACTAGTTGCAGAAAGTGAATGGTTTTTTAAAAAATGGGGCAAGCAGATACGTCTCACATTTAGTTATGATTTTCAATACCAAGAGATTAATCGAGAATATGTCGACGTAGAAGCTATAGCAGCAATGGTTCAGAAGTATGGATCTGGTATGCTATTCCAGTTCGTATGTCCGCCAGACCGTGAAGCCTTTAACGAAGATTCTATTGCTAATGTTATTCGAACAATGAAACTTGCTCATTGTGATACGTTAAACCTTATTCCTCTTAGGCATCATCGTGGTGCACAGAAGTTTAAAGTACTAATTGATGATATAGATCTCAAATGGTTCTCTGTTGATTTGATGCGATTTGTCCAGACAATGTATGTCCAGGGAATTAATATCAATATCGATGGAAACTATTCAAAGATCGATAAGAACTATTTAAAAAACCATGGCAAGCTTATTCTTTCTCCTGATGGGTATATCTACCCTGAGTTTGATTATCTAGAATATAAGAGAGCAGAATTTAGAACTGGCCAATGGAAGAATGGCGCACAGCTATATCGCAATGGAGACGAAGACCCGATGATTCTAGAAGGATGCAGAACGTGTCCTATGCGTGAAGGTTGTGGTTTAAAATATCTCTATAAGATGTTTGGTGAAGAGCCTAAAGGTTCGTGTGTTGAATTCTATAAAGTCGTAAATCTTATGGTTAAACATTTATATAAACTCAAAAAGCAACCAACGCTCATGCATTGGTTAGGATATGAAGATGATTGATGGTAATAACTTTATTGATTATGAAAGTCATGATACGTATTTTCTAAAGGAAGATGCACTTCGGTGTGTATCATATGACTACTACTTTTCACCGACGCGTAAATACTATTGTGGGGCTGGATGTAAGATATGTTATATCCAAGAACAACTAGGAGAAGGTCAACAGTACTATAAGGATTCTATTCCTGAGTCCATCACTGATGCCGACACAGCGTTTTGGCTTAGTACATTTCCTAACTTTTATTCTATTCGAACTGATGATGATTTTAGATATTTAAAACTAAATCATCCACATATATTTGCTTGGTATGCCAAGCATGGTCACCTATTTGAATTTGGAATGACAGACAATTCCTTTCTTGCTCACCATAAAATCTTTATGAACGAGATTACGATTAGAGGAATTGCTGATATTACTATGTCAGAATCTTTTGTTCGTACTGTTAAGAAAGATAAACTCTATGCAATATTTAAAGACTATATCAGTAAATACAAAATTGGCCATGTAAAGATTATTCGTACATCAGGTAATTTTCATCACCCAGAAGAAATATTAGATCTTGTTGAATTCTTAAAAGAATATAATATAGTATTTTCGTTACATCAAGATTTTAGAATTGATGATATTAATATTTACGACTTAGACAGTTTTGACAACCAGAATACGTATGTATTTAGTGATGATAAACGTCGATATCAAATCCATAGGTCATCAGTTCATTTGTTCAATGACCGATTCTATTTCTCGTATGATGATGCTTCTAACGTAGATACAAAACCATTCTATATTATTGATAAGACTGTACCGTTTGATCCTAAAGATTTCTTGTATCATATGTTGGTCGGCAAGCTGAAGTACTATGAAGAATGTATAGTCGATATGGGTGAGCCACAAAATGCAACAGCCGAGAAATTTAAAAACTATTTCGAAAACACGAAGAACTTTAAAGTAAATAAGGACTATAACTTTATACCAGAATTTATGTTACCTGACACCTCAATGTATTATTCTAAATTAGTTGAATATGGTTTTAAGAAAACATCGGTTGGACTATATTTGCCTGGTAAAAAAGCCCGGCCGTTAATTGATTATAAATAGTTAAAACTACAGAAGGAATTACGCGATGGCAGCATCAACACGTACAACAGGCGCGCCCACTGTTGCTGGGTACAACCAAACTACAACAGGTCAAATTGCAGA
>TARA_B110000503_G_scaffold59999_1_pt1 | contig 13222 bp, 10 predicted proteins | sample TARA_B110000503 | Tara Oceans TARA_B110000503 (sample SAMEA4397472) | marine metagenome | biome: Polar Biome; feature: [SRF] surface water layer (ENVO:00010504); material: water (ENVO:00002006), including particulate matter (ENVO:01000060) such as... | depth 5 m | reverse complement strand
CGACGTCTCCGCCGCATTGTACTGCTCTTCCCGAATTGCCGACGTTGCTGCTTCGAGCGCCTGCGTAATACGGGCACCCTGTTCGGGGCTTAGTCGCGCCTTGAGTACATAGCTGCCATCGTCGTCGATATGCCAGTTGAGTTCGCGCAGTGCGCGGTGCTGGTTGTCCCGCGCCAGCGCCTCGCTGCGTTTCACCTTGCGGAGGAGGAGGTCCTCGAGATCGAGCAAGGGTGATATGGACACCGCGCGCCCGTGACGACCTGAAAGCCATCCATGATCACATTCACCAAGACGCACCGGTCAATGCCACTGGTCTGGAAAATTTCCCGGGCACGCACAAGAAAGTACCGGAAGCCAGAACTTACAACCTGCGTGAATTCGGACCCAGTACATGGCGGATTGTTTACCACCAGCGGAATCACAGTAATCGACGTATGGATATTTTTGACCCCGTTTCCATGGCAAAGCGAACTTGGCAGATCGGGGTAATCCCTAAGGTATTCCAACCGAGATGTAATTTGGACCGATCAATCAACAGTACATTGTCGCAGCCTTTTAATATCTCGACCACGAATACGTTTGAGAGACCGCAGGATACGGAGAATGCTATGATTTTCTTCGGTAGCTACAAGCAAGATGAAGCGAAATTATAACGGCCCGCTAACCCAATCTATTGATAGTTAAACAACGGATCCAGCGTCTCAGCGAGGCGCTGATCGATGGCCGCCACTTCTTCGTCAGTGAAGTAATCGCGGTAGCCACCGACCTTGGCGCGACGCACCTTGAAGCTGTTGGGATTTCCCTTATCACGCGGCATCATGCGTCCGCCGGCAAGGCGAAACTGCTGCGTACTTTCCATTTTCTTCATGTTTTCGTAAGAGGAGTAATCCACCGCCGCATTGACGTGCGCGTCGGTGGCGTCCACGTCCATAAAGTCCAACAGGTGGCGCAGTTCCTCGCGCGGTCTGGCGCGCAGATCCTCGTAGCGCAGCAGGTGGAAGTGTTCCATCTTGCTCATTTCCTGCGCCCAAAGGTTCAGGTAGTCGGTCACGGCGCGCAAACTGCCACCGTTATCGCCCATCACGAAGTCGAACAGGCTGATATCACTGCCCTGTGGTGGGTAGTTGTTGATTGCCACCTTGGTCGACTTGATGCGGAATTTCCACTGGAAAAACTGCGATACCGCCACATCGCGGGGGTCGCGCGCCAGCAGAATGACACGTTTGTCGTAAAACGGCTTTTTGCTGAGCGAATCACCGGTGTAGTCCTTGATGTAGTTATCGTGTGTGAAGAAGGTTTTGGGCACGGCGTTATTGAGATTGTGAAAATTGTCGAAGCCGAGCACAGCGTTCTCGGGCAAGCCATACATCACACGAAACAAATGGGAGATCATTACACGCAACCAGGTGCGCCCGCTCTTGCCAAAAGACACCACAACAATGTTGGCACGTTGCAATTTTTCGAACTGTTCGACGCCGCGCAGTTTGCGCTCAGCGGCGAGGATCTCTACTGCGGGCTGCCCGCGCATTTGCCAGTGCAATATGCGACGCGATAATTTTTTTTTGCCTGTCTGCCACAGCTGCCGAATATTCTGGATCGCCAGATTCATGTCTGTTGCCCGCCGTAGCCAAACACCGGATCCAGCTGCACAACCATCTGCTCCAGCTGCTCGCACTGTTCATCGGTGAAGTAATCGAGATAACCGCCCACCTTGGCCTTGCGTACCTTGAAGGATTGCGGGTTGCTCTTATCGCCGGGCTTGACGCGCGCGCCACTGCCTTTAAAGAATGTATCCTGTTCCATTTTTTTCATATTGTCGTAGGCGGCAAAGTCCACGGCATCCTGCACTTGTTCGGCCGTAACCGCCGTGCCGGTAAAGGCCAGAATTTCAGCCAGCACTGCGCCGGGGTCCGTGCGCATATCCTCGTAACGGACCACCAGTACGTCGCGCAGTTCAGGGATAGCCTTGGCCCAGCCGTTGAAGTAGTCGACAATGCGCGGCACGCCCGCCTCTTTGTCCAACACGAAATCCCAAGTGTCGATGGCTGCACCGTGTGGAGGATAATCGTTGATGAACTTTTTATTAGGCCGCATACGGAACTGCCACTGAAAGAATTGTGAGACCGCCACGTCACGCGGGTCGCGGACCAGCAACACGATACGTTTGCCCTGAAAATGGCGCTTGGACTGTTGGTTGCCGGTGTAGTCACGCAGATAGTTGTTGTGGGTGAAAAACACGGCCGGCAGCTGTGAGTCGAGCTGTTTCAGGTTATCGAAATCCAACAGTTCGCTGGCATCGAGATTGCCCTTGAGCTGATAGGCCCGCGACAGCATGACGCGCAGCCAGGTCCTGCCCGACTTGCCCCAGCTCATCAGCACCCAATCACTGCGCTGCAGTTTCTTGAATTCCTCACGACCACGCAACCAGCGCTCCAATGCCTTGCGACGCAAGGCCGGCAACCAGAAACAGAGCGCCAGAATAATATGGCGTAACACGACGTGTGCCTTATCGGCCATGTGCAGGAACATCCTCGATAACAGACTCAAAAGGCGACAAATAGTACCGTAAAACGGCTTTTCCCGCACTAAGAGAGCAAGTGTTGATTTACCGCACTATTAACATCCTGAGCTGCTCCACCGCCTTGCCGGAGTATCAACTGGCGTACTAATATATGCTGATGTTGCTACTCAATATCGATGCGCTACGCGCCACTCCCCTGCAAACCGACCCCTACGATTATCTCGTGGTGCCGGAGCTTATCAGCGCCGATACGCTTGCGCAGGTGAATCGCGATTACCCCGCCATCGACACCGCCGCCAATCACTCGCTTGAAAACCTGAGCTATGGCCCCGCGTTCGCAGCGCTGATGGAGGAGCTGCGCGGTCCGGCACTGGCCACCGTGTTGGGCGAGAAGTTCGACATGGAGCTGGCCTCGCTGCCAACCACGGTGACCGTACGTAAATTCTGCGAGCGTACCGATGGCAATATTCACACCGATCACAAAAGCAAGGTCATCACGGTACTGGTGTATTTTAATGAGCAATGGGGCCACTTGGACGGGCAATTGCGCCTACTGCGCTCCAAAGATGACATCGAGAGTTACGTCCTCCAGATGCCGCCACTGGGCGGTTCGATGATAGCTTTTCGGCGCACAGACCATTCCTGGCACGGGCACACCCGCTTCGTGGGCGAGCGCCGCATGGTGCAGATCAACTACCTCGACCAGAGCCCACTGGCCGTGACCGCGCAGCGTATCAGCCGCTTTGGCACGCACTTTATGAAGAACGTGTTGGGAATGCGCTAGCAGGCGCTCTCACATCGACTCCCCTGCCATGAAAAAAAGAGTAGTGATCGCCGGCTTTGGCGACACCGGCCTGCTGGTGGCTATCAATCTAGGAGAGGACTTCGAGATCGCCGGGATTAGCCCCAAGCCCTGTCTGGTGAGCGGTCAGGAGCTGGGCATGCGCCTGACCCAGCCACAGCGCTGGAAGCAGGACTATCTCATGCCCTTTACGCGCTACGAAAAGCTGGACGGGGTGCGGACGCTGCAGGGTCTGATCACCGCGATTGATACAGACAAGCGCACCGTTACTGTGCGCTCGCACAATGGCGCAGCGCATGTAGAGCCCTACGACGCACTGGTAATTTCCTCTGGCGTGACCAACGGCTTCTGGCGTAATAATGCGCTGGAAAATGTGGGCGAAATTAACCAGACCATCGACGACACCTCGAAGCAATTGCTACAAGCACAGACAGTAGCCATCATCGGTGGCGGCGCTACCGGCGCCAGCGTTGCCGCCAACCTCGCTGCACGCTACCCCAAAAAATCCGTGCACTTCTTCTTCAGCGAGCCACAGCCGCTGCCCGGCTATCACCCCAAAGTTCGCCTGCGCGTGGAGCAGCAGCTGAGGAACGCGGGCGTGCATTTATACGCCGGCCACCGCGCGATCATCCCGGACGGATTTCAATGTGACCGATTTACCACGGAGCCCGTTGCATGGAGTGGCGGGCAGGACTGTTTCAGCGGTGATATTACGCTGTGGGCCATCGGCAATATGGTGCCCAATAACGACTTTATTCCACCCAACATGCTCAACGCGCAAGGCTTCGTCAGAACCGACGACTGTTTGCGAGTGGAGGGCTACATCAATGTATTTGCGGTCGGCGATATCGCAGCATCAGACCCCAATCGCAGTTCCGCACGCAACTGGGGGTACCGCCTGCTTGGGCACAATATTCGCGCGCATCTGGAAGGTCGGGACGATGACATGAAGCGCTACGAGCCGCCACGCTATCGCTGGGGCTCCGTCTTTGGCGTACAGAAAAACGGTCTACGCGTGTTCCAGCCCGACGGCAGCAGCTTTCGCTTTCCCAGCTGGACGGTTGGTACGCTGTTGTTCCCGCTGGCGGTGCGCAAAATGATTTATAAGGGTATTCGTAAAGTCTGACGGGCTTTTAGCGCTGTTTCTGGTGAGCATTAGTGGGCATCACAATCTATCGAGCACTGTTGCCAACGCGCGGCAGTGGCACTGCAGGAGTCCCTCGGGCGAGCAGGCCTGATCGGTTGAGGGACGGTTCCTTGGTACGAGACTTGAAACACTGTGCGCGGCGAGCGACCGTGCAGGTAGATTATTTTCCTTGATACCAGATGGCCGAGCTGATTGCTCTCTCCTGCAGAGTGGTGGGCTCAGGTGCCTCAATCTGCAGGTGCATGGCGTCGTAGGTCGACCAGCGCGGCGTTGGAATTTCAATGGCACGGGCATAATAGAAAGTCTCCTGCGCCGGATCGAAGTCCGGATCTTGCCAGAACGCGCCCAACTGTCCCGCACCTATCGTGTTTGTGTACGTCGCACTGGCGACGTCCACAGTGGCACCCACCGGCGGCACTTTTCCGTCAGCCATCTTTTTTCGATCATCGGAAAAAGCGACATCAAAGATCTTTTCATCCGTGACCCCCTGAGCATCGACCCAGCCCTTGATAACTTGCAATCGATCCAGGTTGGCGCCCTCCGGATCCTTGGCCGCCCAGAGCGCGAATGTTGGCGCCGATGAAAGCTTGCCGGGGGCCCGCAGTGTCCCACCCATGGGTACTCCGCGCGCATAGGCCTGTTCAAGCAAGGTCACACTTTCCATCATGTCGGCGCGGTAATTAAAGCTACCAAAGAATCGCAGGCTGATACGTGGTCCCGACGTGGCGTAGGTTTCCTTGCGCAGCAGTGCATCGAAGATCGACGCCCGGGTATTTTCCTGAGCCCATACGCCAGCCAAACCGGCTGCGCCCCATTTTCGTGAACGCTGCATAAACTCCGGCATCAGGATAGATTTCCCCAACCGCAAGCCCGCTGTGCCATCCATCAGTGGCAGTTTGCCGGTGAAGTTATCTTCTTCTACCGGCGTACTCGCATTGTGGCTGTCGCTACTGCCAATGACACCGAAACGGTAGGGGTTGAATCCCTCCGTATGGGAGAACTCGATACCTGTGCGCATGGCATCGCGGGTGTAGCTGCCGCGCGGCTCGCTGTAACCACCGGTGAGGCTAAGCATTGAGGTCATAATTTCAAAGTCGGCAAACTCATCCTGAGGTGACAACACCGGATGCGTATCCGAGGTGCCCTTGATTTGCATAATCTCGCTGATTGGCTCATTGCGCATGCGCTGCTCGGCATACTCAGCCGTTATCGGACTGCCATCAAACTGCGTTCGAGCGTACATCAGTCCGTTTGAGACATTGCCGTTATGCGGGATGGCCAACATGGTCTTGCCCTCCTTGCGCTGCTTATCCAGTGCGCCCCAAAGATCTTCGGGGTTGTCGGAATCCAGCGAGGTGAAGGGAAACTCAGGCACCTTGTCGTCGCGGTAAATTACGTTGCGGTGCAGGTTTTGCTCGCCTGGCATCGACGACCACTCGTAGCCCACCAATGTCGTAAACACGCCCGGTTCATAATGCTCATTGGCCGTATCGATCATCAGCTGCCATGCATTGATCCCTATTTGCCGAACCTCTGGCGAATCTCCGTAACTATCAAAACCCTTGATGTTGTCAGCGATCCTGCCGAGCACCATTGCCAGGGAAAGAGGGCTATCATTGAGCAGACGCTCGCGCAGACTGCGCTCCTCAAATGGCAAAACGATGCTGCCATCCACACGGGCTGCACCCAGATACTCCGAGTGATCGGTAACCGCGGAAAAGTCCAGTGGGCTGTCTATACGAATGGCATAACCCGCCCCGTGTTCTATGGTGCCGCCACGGGCGAAGATATAGGCATCTGCTGGTGTCGCTTTCACGCCCATAGTGTAGGCATCGGTTGAATAGCTGGTGTGTATATGTAAATCGCCCCACAGCAGGTTACGGGTGGGATTAAACTCAACCACCGGCTTCGGGGGCGGCGGCACGGCCTTGGCGGCGTCGTACTCCGGAAACAGGGTAGGATCATCTACCGGACCACAACCGACCAGTGCCACTGCAGCCAGGCTCATCAACAACGGTTTCAATGTTAGTTTCATAGCGTTTTTATTCTCATCCACAGGCGCTGCAAAGAGCGGCGCCATTATTCGGGTTCATGCCGCCGGATCGGTGAGCGTCTTTAACTTGTCGATATCGATCACTTTCTACCCACTCTACGGCGGTGGTAGTAAAAATATGTAATCGCCCCGTGCTCGCACAGGGACTTTTGGCGCATCGATAATCTAGCAGGTAAATTAATTAATTAGAGAATTAATAATTGAAAGAATCGGTTCTTTGCTATCATATGGGCACTGAATGGCGCGTTTTTCGCAAAAGTTCTTGGCATATGCCGCGAAGCAAGGCACCAAATAAAGTAGGCAGACCGCAGGGACGGAGGCCCGCACAGACGCGGAAATCCATACTCATTGCCGCACGCAATTGCTTCGCCGAAAACGGCTATGACGCCCCAATATTCAAACAAGTGGCAAAACGCGCCGGTCTAACGCCCGCCGCACTGTATACCCACTTCAGCTCCAAGCCCGATCTATTCCTGTCGACTATAGCATTTAGCTACACGCCTCTTTTGCCGGGCTTCAAGGCCATATTCGATATCGATGCGCCCTTCAAAGAAAAGCTGCGCACGCTAATGGAGTTAGCCGTCGACCTCTATGAAGATGACAGAATCACACTCGCCTTTATTGTGGGAGCCCACATGGAGGCAAAGCGACACCCAAAAATTGCCGATTATGAGGACAAGACTTCACTGCGTAATGGCGTTGAGGTCATGCTGGCGTCACTTAAATAGTAGTTCTGCCTGCCATCGCAATTCGAGCTTAGGCGTACTGTTTCCGACGAACGGCAGTGGGGACGGATCGCAGGTGTCACGGCCGATCGAGCGTGGGTCACGGCGATGATCTTGCTAGAAGAGTGCTTTGATTCGCTTTATAACAACGCTGATATCGTCCGGCAATTCTGCCACAGGTTGCACGAAGGGCTGGCCCGACCAGACGGCGAGGCCTTTATCCACCAGCAGGCGGTGGAACGCGCGGAAATCCCGCGTGGCGCAGAGCACTTTGAACACGTCCAGGTAGTACACGCCACGTGCGATGCTGTGGCGCCAGCGATCCCACTGCGAATCCTGCTGCGGATTGAACAACTGGTGTGCGAGCGAACGACGCTGTTGGTCGATGCTGCCCAACCAGCCACCGGGCAAGGGAAAAATTGCCAATGGTTTGTGCAGGTAGATGACTTCCACCATCATGGAGACGCTGTCTGCAGTGACGATAAAACCGTCGGCGCTGCCGAGTAGGGCACGATAAGGGTTGTCGTTGGCATCGGCGCTCCACTCGTAAAAAACTGCCTCGGGGGGCAGCTCCTGCCGCAATACTTCAACGACTTCAGGCGTCGTGCGCCGACTGGTGGTGATATAGGGCGTGCCACCCAACTCATCGACGATCCAGCGCGCTGTGTCCACCAGATCATCGGACACCTGGCGATTCATAATAAAGGGATTAGTCTCACCGCCAATAAACATGGCGATCAGTGGCTTGCGCAGCGGCGCAAAGCGCGGCTGCCAGGCCTTCGCCTCACTGGCGACCTCCTCGGCTGCGACACGCATCAACGGCAAGGTGGTAGGCACAAAGTTGTGCATGGGCGGCATCTGGTTCTCTGCGCTGGCAATGACCAGAGCGAAGTCGAGCATATGCCCCGATGGTTTGCCGACCAACACGATTTTGGTTTTGTTGCCAGACTGCTCACGCACCCACAAGGCCACCATGGAGGGGCGCCGACCGACGGTGAGAATCAGATCCGGCCAAGGTGCCTCGAGGGCATCACTGCGACTCAGATCGAGGTGATCAAGGGAGGGTTTATAGCGCGGCTTACCCAGTACGAATTCTGGCCGCATATGTACGTATTTGTGCTCAACCGGCCACGGCAGGGCGTCGACAATAGTCTCTACCTGGCCATTGTCGCCTCGCTTGTCACTGAGGATAACCCAGGTACGAGGTGTCACCTTCAGGCGTCCGTGCTGTCCTGGCAGTAACCCAGTTCCGGCAGAATATTTTCGCGCACCAACGCCTCCAGCTCGGCCACTTGCTCGGCATTAAAATCGTCTCGATATCCGCCGACCTTACCGCGTCGCACCTTAAAGGTGCTGGGATCGTTGGGGTTAACCAGTTTCATACCACCCTGGCTGAAGGTACCGCTAGTCTCGAGCTTCTGCAGATTGTCGAATGACCCCCACTCCACAGCCGCGCGAATCTCATCCTCACTGAATTTTTCGCCCATCAGCTGGGTGACCTTGAACAGCGTCGGCACAGGCTCTGAACGCAGGTCTTCATAGCGCGCCACCATACCGTGCTCCAGCTCGTGTACGTTGCGCGCCCAGGTGTTCTGGTACTCGATGAGACTGGGCAGGCCAATATCCGAATAGCGCACGAAATCCCACATCTGCACAGTGTTACGGTCGATCGGGTGCTTTACAAAGTGGTTGATGAGTTCCTGCTTGGCGCGCGACTGTCGCTTGGTAAACTGATGAAACCAGGACACGGCGATGTCGATCGGATTGCGCGCCAGAAACAATACGGGCTTGTGTCGAAGGGGATTGTCGGGGGCACCACAAGCTAGCAGCTTGCCGACCTCGCCTTCATAGCTGTAATAGCCATTAGTGGCGGCCAATCGGGGAATTTCGGGGATTTTACGAGCAAACTCGTCGGTATTGATCAATTTCGACTCAGGCAAGTTGTAGCGCAACTGATAGAGGCGCGAGAGCATCACCTTGAGCCAGGTATTCCCGCTTTTCGGGTGGCCGATAATCAGAAAATTGGCGCGGTGCGCCTTTGCCAGTTCCAGACGCGCCAGATGCTTGCGACGAAGGGCGACGCGGGTGTTGGCCGGCAGCGGCTGCGTCGGAATGAGAATCAGCGCTTTTTTGACGCCATCACTCAAGTTTAACATGTATTTAAATACTCACAGAAAGGGAGCGGCTGCATGCGCTAAGCGTGCAATTATGAGCGATGCAGGTCAAAATGACCAGACGATAGGCCCTTCATGTACAATGGCGCCCCATCTCGACAGGAACAGTACCGCTTGATTATCGACCGCCATATCAGCTGGGAAATCATTCGCCCCTTCAGCACCGGACTCGGCCTTCTGGTACTGGTTTTTATCGGTTTTTCCGCCGCGAGCCAGCTATCTCTCGCCGCTGAGGGTAAGCTCGATATGCTGACGGCATTCAAGCTCGTTGGCCTCAACACGGTTATCACGCTGGAAATTCTGCTGCCCTCGGCGTTCTTCTTTTCCGTCCTGTCCGCCATCGGCCGTCTATACCGCGATTCTGAAATGCGCGCGTTCTACGCCGCAGGGGTGAGTCGCGCACGCATTCTCGAGGCAGTATTTAAACTGGCTTTACTGGTGGCGCTTTTCACCGGCCTGATTTCTGTGCTGGGGCGGCCATGGGCCTTTCGCACCAGCTATGCGCTGGAATCGCAAGCGGCAGCTCAATTTGATCTACAGAAGATGTCTGCCAATGAGTTCGTCAGTATGGGTAGCAGTGACTATACCTTTATCGCCAGCGGTGTAGATATTGAGAGCGGCTTGCACAGCGGCGTGTTCCTGCAAAAAAACTATGACAAACAAGGGCGCACAGAGATCATCATTGCCGAGTCAGCCGCGATGCCCACGCTGAATCCCAACCAGGCCTCGCAGGCCACTTTTTACAATGGCTACAACTATTTGCTGGACAAACGTCTACGCCGTGACTATACGCTGGAGTTCAAGGAACTGGTGGTACAGCTGCCCAACGAGGATGCCGAGGAAAAATACCGGCGCAAGGCGGAAACCACACTAACCCTGTCCCAGTCCTCCGATCCCAAAGATATCGCCGAGTACCAGTGGCGCATCACCACGCCACTGGCAACCATTTTGCTGGCGCTGATCGCAGTGCCGCTGGCGCGCTCCGCCCCACGCGAGTCTCGCTTTCGCAATTTCAGCATAGCGCTGTTGTCCTATATAGCCCTGTTCGCCATGGTCAGCGTGCTCCGCACCTTCATGGAACAGGGCAAACTCGGGGCGATACCCGGCCTGTGGACAGCCTATGCTTTACAGGCAGCGTTGCTGGTTATCCTGGTTACACGGCCGAGGTTGAAACGTCGATGATTCTACAGCGCTATATTGGCGTCAGCGTTGCCAAGGGCTGGTTTCTGGTCTTTCTGGTACTGGGCGCTGTGTTTGGCCTGATCGGTTTCACCCAGGAACTCGATCACACAGAACTGAACTACAACGCAATCGAAGCCGCTAAATACACCCTGTTCTCTCTGCCCAACCAGCTGGTCAGCCTGGCGCCGGTGATAGCGTTATTGGGCAGCATGGTGGCGTTAGCCAATCTCGACCGGTACAACGAACTGACTATCATCAGCTGCACCGGCTTTTCACCCGCGAAACTGCTCACGGCGCTCGCCGTGCCCACCGTAATACTGATGACTGGCCTGTGGGTCTGTATGGAATACGTCACTCCACAATTGCAACAGTCAGCGGAACACGAGAGGAAGCTATTGCGTGACGGAAACCAGGGATGGATTCCCGGCGGCGGCGTGTGGTCGACTGATGGGCGACGCTATATCCATCTGGGTAGGATGTCTGAAGATGACGTGCTCGGCAATATCAGCTTGTTTGAATTCGACGAATCCAGAGAGCTGGTTCGCGCCGTGTGGGCCCTCACTGCAGAAGTCAGCAAGGACAGGCACTGGCTGTTTCAAAAAGTGAGGGAGAAAGTATTGGTAGGTGACGTATTCGTGACACGCGGCTACGAGGAACTGGAAATTGCGAATTTGTGGTCGAGTGACGAACTGCCCACATTGACGCTCAAAGGTGACAGTATGAATTTGTCAGTGCTTTACACTTACAGCCAATACCTGGCCAGCAACGGCCAGCCCACAGAAAAGTATCTCAATGCTTTTTGGCAGAGACTGCTGATGCCGCTGACGGTGTTTGCGATGGTAATGCTGGCCACATCCATCAGCGCCGGCGCCACAGCAGGCCGCGACCGCAGCTTTGGCATCAAAATTGGCATCGGCGCGGTGCTGGGCATACTCTTCTATCTGGGCACACAAATAATTTTCTCGCTGGGACAATTGCTGCAATGGAATATCCCGCTGGTAGCACTATTGCCCGCTCTGGTTATCCTGACATGTGCGCTGCTGCTATTGCGCCGCATGCGTTGGTGAACCAGAGTGATTGCGAAGAGCCAGTAAAATGATTGCCTTTACCATATACCCGCGCGCACAGGGAGACGCTGTCCGATGGGACTGATGCTCGATTTTTTCCGCGCCTATCGCTGGCAAACCGTGCTTATGATGCTGGCGCTACTGCTGTCCGGCATCGCCGAAGGCATAGGCGTGTCGGCACTGCTGCCCCTGCTGAATATCGCACTGGGCCCAGATGCCACCAGCGCAATCCCCGGTGCGGCCGTTGCCGAACAGAGCGAGTTTGAGCAGATCATCCTCAGCACACTGGCATACCTGGATATCACACCAACCCTGGGTAGCATGCTGGCGATTATCCTCGGCGGCGTCGCGTTCAAATCCGTGTTTTTGCTACTCGCCCAACGCCAGGTCGGTTACACCGCTGCTCAGGTCAGTACCGATCTGCGCCTGCAATTGTTGCGCGCCGTCCTGCGCAGCAAATGGGAGTATTTTTTACACCAGCCGGTAGGCAGATTGACCAATGCCATGGCATCTGAAGCGCAGCGTTCTGCGACAGCATTTGTCAACGGCACCACCGCCCTCACCTTTCTTTTCCCCGGCATCATCTACGCCGGTGTGGCATTTGCACTGTCCTGGCGCGCCTCACTGGCAGCCATTGTGGCGGGGGTCGTGGTAATCGGCCTGTCTCATTTTTTGGTGAACATCACCCGCAAAGCAGGTAAGAAGCAAACCCGGTTGATGACGTCGCTGATGGCCAATCTCACCGACACCCTGCAATCTGTCAAACCGCTCAAAGCGATGTCACGTGAGTATCTGGCTGACCAGGTACTGGCACACGACACTAACCTGCTGAACAAATCCCAGCGCCGGCAGGTACTGAGTGCCGCCTTGCTGAACTCAGGCCAGGAACTCATGTTCACCGGATTTATCTGTCTCGGCATTTATCTCGCGATGGAAAAATTCGACATGGCCCTGCCGACAGTTATGGTGCTGGTGGTCGCGCTGGGTAGGGCCTTCAGCTATTTTGGCAAGGTGCAAAAGCAGTATCAAAAACTGGTAGAGGGCGAGAGCGCCTATTGGTCGCTGACCGATGCCATCAACGCGGCTGAAGCGGCCCAGGAAGATCTGCAGGGTGGCATTCCCCCGCGCTTTGAACACAGTCTCACCATGGAGAATGTGCACTTTGACTACGATCAACACCCGGTATTCCAGGGTTTGTCGCTGCAGATTGAAGCCGGTTCGCTGACGACGCTGGTGGGCCCCTCTGGATCGGGCAAAACGACCATTATCGATCTGGCTATCGGCTTGTTACGCCCACAGAGTGGGCAAGTGATGCTGGATGGTGTGCCGTTGCAGGACATAGACATCGCGCAATGGCGAAAAATGATTGGCTATGTACCCCAGGACACCATCCTGTTGCACGACAGCATTCGTCACAATGTGACACTGGGCGAGCCGTCGCTAACGGCTGATGATGTGGAGCGCGCACTACGCGCGGCAGGGGCCTGGGAATTTGTTACGCACCTGGCGCAAGGGCTGGACACCATTGTCGGTGAGCGCGGCGGCAAACTC